>ERZ1292625.2-Hain-H41-01um-R1-2-length-761106-cov-58_pt1 | contig 310177 bp, 331 predicted proteins | sample MGYA00564400_ERZ1292625 | MGnify/ENA primary metagenome ERZ1292625 (study PRJEB36523, sample SAMEA6512639) | groundwater metagenome | collected 2019-01-08 | study: AquaDiva: Metagenomics assemblies of 32 groundwater samples | reverse complement strand
CAGTACCGAGGATGGTGGTGGTTGCAGTAGTACCGACGTAGAGGGCGTTGTATACGGAAGCGAGGGTGGATGAAGCGCGACTAAATTGTTGCAATGAAGTCCAGACGTTAGAAGCAGTAGCATCGATGCTTGCCTGACCATTACTATAAGTTAAACCATTTCCAAACGTGGTCGTAGCAGTCCAACTAGGAATACCGCCGAGAAGCGCCAATACCTGACCGTTAGTACCTGAGGTTGTCGTAGCGAGAGCGCTTGACCCATTTCCATACAAAAGTGCACCAGACTGCACAGCTGCCCATCCGGTACCACCATTGGTAACGTTCAGTGTTCCAGCCAACGTGATTGTTCCTGACGATGTAACTGGACCACCGCTTGCCGTGAGGCCTGTTGAACCGCCGGAAACATTCACCGAGGTAACTGTCCCATTATTCGAACCGATACAAACCCCGTTCACCGAGAAACATCCTCCATTCAACGAAATTCCATTGGCGAACGTAGAAGTTGCGGTCGTACCCGTCACATTCAAGTAACTTGTTTGTATTCCTGCACCGAATGTGGAGGTAGCAGTACCAGAAATCGTTGTCGTAGCAGTCGTGCCCACATACAACGCATTGTAAACACTAGCCAAAGTCGAGGAAGAGTTGGCGAAAGACCAGCGACCAGAGATGATTTCGTCTTGGTTGCGACGGGTGATACCAGAGTTCGTATAGTCGATCGAGATGTCACCTTCAGATCCATCGAGGGCAACATTAAAGTCATTTCCCAGGAAATCGATCGACAATGCCGAGGTCACGACGTTGGAATTGTTCTCTTCGATCGTACTGACACCGGAGCCAGAAGCACCAGCATCCGTTCCGCAAGAGAATTTTCCGGAAGTAGCATTGTACAAGACCGTATTTGCCTCATCACTACACTCGGTGAAACCATCCTGGAACAATCCGAGAGAAACTCTGAGAGCCGAGGTCGATGCAAAACCAGAGATTTGCAATCCGTTACCAAAAATTCCTCCAGCGAAAGTCGAAGTTGCGTTGGATTCACCACGAATGGTCGTTGTAGCTGTTCGTCCGATCGTCAAACCATCCAAAACCGAAGAAAGTGTTGATGATGACTGCTGAGAACTGAGTAATCCTGAAGAACTGACCGAAACAAGACTCTGTCCCAATGAATTTTGTATATCCAAAATGTTTGCAGCTTGTCCGAGGAAGGCACGGATCGCGAGTGGGACTGACGCTGTCGATGTTGCCTCGATAGTGACAACCGAAAGACCTATCGGAGTAGTGGTTCCGAACGAAGATGGGCGAGTGGCGCCACTGACAGCCTCACTTAGTTGTGCAAAAGCTGCGGCACTGACTCTCTGTCGAGGAGAAAGTGTCTGGAATGATGAATTATCGGAAGAAACTTCAACTTGGAGATAGATATCGCTGTTCGAATTGAAATTATAATCGAGGGAATGAGGATATCCTGCTCCCGTATCACCAATATCGACAGAGAAAACACCTTGTCGGACTGTATGAGCACTCGAGAGCGGAGCGACTGATGGCCAGAGACGTGTTCCGTTACCAACGGTTGCATTATCCCAGATAGAAAACTTGAAATAGTAGGTTGTCCCCGTGCCACCAAGGAGATTACCACTCGAGTCAGCCAATCTTCCCTGATAACTTATGATCGGAGGCGTACCACTCGCAGCGAATGCGAATGAATGTGCAAAAAGAGATGACATCATTATCACGGCCAAGATAAGCCATAATTTTCTGTATCTCCTGGTTGTAATGTAATGGTTCGCCACGTACGTCGTTAAAACGGCTTATCGGGGTAAGCGTTCCAACAATTTTACCACATAAGACAACAAATCTTTTCCCCAGATTACCCACATTTAGGCCATAAAAATCTTCGTGACCACCGTGTGTCAATACTTGCGGATAACACCCTTGACAACAGCACCTATCTTGATGTCGTATTCGGGGTAAATCGGAGAATATTTGCTATTCGCAGGCTCCAAAAAAATGGTGTTGCCTTCTTTACGAAAATATTTCATCGTCCAGCCCCCATCCACCTCAGCAATGACGATGTCGCCGTCTTTTGCGTCGTTCCTACGGACAGCGATGACCAAATCCCCTTCATGAATGCCCGCTTCGATCATAGAATCCCCCTTTACGCGGAGCATGTAGGTAGAATCCTTCTCTTTGACGAGATAATCTTCGATGTTGAGAGTGTCGAGAACACTCTCCTCTGCCGTTGTCGGTATTCCAGCCTCCACCAAGCCGAGAAGCGGCAAGTCTCCGAGAGTTCTGTTAGGGATAAGTCTACCCTGTGCGTCTTTCGACAACATTCCTTCATCCACCAGTTTGTGTACGAGTTTGTACACGGCATTTTTGGATTTGAAACCGAGAAGTTTCATGATCTCGGCATAGACCGGCATGCGTTTGTGCGCTCGATAGAAAGAAAATATTTTGTCCGAGTATGTCGACATGTTATATGCCGAAGAATGAAGAGAAATTCATCGAGCGACTGAACCAAGAGTGCCCTGATGATGATAGTTGTGCCAACTGATTCATCAGGATCTTGTGACGACGTGCCTGACGAGCATATGAGATGCCTTTGATGATGCGAAGATCGATCTCTTGGTTGAGCCTCTCGACCTCAGAACGAATTGTGCGAAGTGCTTGGTGTTTGCTCATAGTAGTTTTTGTTACTGATATGAATACAGTATAAGTGAACGATCGTTCACCTGCAAGATTTCTCTGTGGATAACCACTCTCACATCACTCTGCTATCGTATGCCCAATGCAAAAGAGCTTGTCGTTGAGCCTTCCTACAGGTTTCGTCCCCTGGCATACAATGATAACGGATCTGCATAGCATGCCTCCTCATCGCCTTCCAACGCTTGATCTGTCGAGCATCTTCATCTGGTATTCTCCTGCCCATATAGTACCTACAGTACCACTGGAACCAGCCTCGAGGATCATCTGTGTAGATCCATCCTTTCTGTTTCCATACTTCTAGCGATTGAGATGCATCGACACCAAAATAATTGAGTTTTTTATCGTGACCCTTTGCATCGCGTGGCAACAACACCGCATGTTCGAACCATTCTCGAGGGAATTCTTGTGTACAATCGCGCATATACCTACCACCGAACACGCCGAGTGCCAGCATTGCCTGTGGAGTAAGTTCTGGTTTGAATTCTGGATCAAAATTCTTCCCCACTGGCTCGACCAGACTATACGTATATCCTTTTTGCATTGTATCGTTGACGGTGATGAATACTTTTTTCATAATAATATTAAAATACTTACCGCGAACTCTGTACCAACTTTTGTTTTTCTTTTTTAGTCATTTTCTTGATCATTACTTCCCTTTTGAGCGCTTCGCTTAATGTGATACATGTTTCTGAATACACAAGCTCGACCGGTCTTCTCATTTTGGTATAGCGCGCACCCGTACGGGCGTGATTATGCTCATGAACTCTGCGTGCAGGATCGGTCGTGTACCCGGTGTAGAGAGTCTGGTCTGCACATGAGACGATGTAGACGTAATGCATGTGAAATAGTATATCACTGTACGTGAAAATGTTGACTTATGGACTTGGAATATGGTTATATCAGTTTGAACTTAGCACTTTGACCTAACACCAAACCCAAAGGAAACATGAGTCTTTCGAATTCTGTTTTTGTAACGAATCTCACTCAACTAGCCAAGATCTTACGCAATCGTCATGAGAACGATTTTACCCCTCTCATTGCTCCAGAGTGCCTGAACACTCTCGAAAAGATTGCTCTCGGACTCAATGAGAACAATCTAGCTCACCAGCTGACTGAATGCCTGGTCGCTCTCCAGGCAACTGAAGTGAATACTGCAGGCATTCACGAATCACTGAATTCACTCACCTTGGTTGCCGCCCATATCGGTCAACTTGCCAGTGACATCGAGACACTTCCTCCTACTGCCGAAGGTAACCTTCTCCAAAAATACCTTCTCGACAGATTCACCCGACTCTCGGGAGCCGTAGATAACCTCCACACTCTTCTGGATAACCATTCGTCTCTACTCAACAAGGACTGACACGAACAAGTGGTGTATATGCGCCACAAACAACCATCGCTTCACCGCGATGGTATTTTATTTGCCCGAGGGGCGAACCTGTGAGAAAACTTACACAAAAAGACTTGTCAATACCCCAGTAACAAGCACTGTCACCAAGATCGAGAGGATGTCAGAGAAGAATTTCTTCCAGGCGATCGTAGGCTCGCAGTTGCTCCAGAGGATCGCCGAGCCGACCGTAGGTACTACGAAACAGAGCCAATTGAGTGTGATGAAGCCGAGTGCCATAAGGAGCGACAAACTATTTTGCAAACTGGTGATCACGATGAAAACCGTGGCGAAGGCCGTCAGAAATGAGAGTATCAACTGTCCGATATACATCTTCATCATCTTGGGTTTGGCTTCCTCCATCTTTTGTTTTTGTTCTTCAGGTGAGAGCTTATCGAAGCCGAGGTATCGCATATGGATCTTCCCCATCGGGGTGGCGTTGGAATACCAAAATGTTCCGATAACTGCGGCGATAACCGCACCTCCGAGAGCAAGCAAAAGTATAGTGATCATGTGATTGTGTTATGTGTATAAATAAAGTCGTATAGCACGACATTATGGTTATTATCCCTGATTCACACCTTTCTGCATAGTCCTCTCCAACCTCCTTGCCACAAGAGCAACGATGCTCGAACCGAGAATAACCAGGACTCCTAGAGCAACTGCGCCTGCCGCATCATCTGAAGTATTGGACATGATGAATAGTTCTCCGAGCACCACGAAACCGATAAAGACGATCGTGTAACGTCTGATCTTCCGTAGAGCTGTCACAGTTGGTCGTGAAAGTGCGCTGACTATCTGATAGAGCGCCATGAAGAAAGGGATAGATCCTATGTACGCATATGCCAAAAAAGGATCCTTGAAGTAGATCTCGAAGAGCTTAGTGCCTACATTCCTACCCTCGAGGTGTGGTTCCCAGAGCATGAAGACAAGCACACCGATACCGATGAGTACTGTCAGTATCTGGAAGAATAGTGTTGAGGCTCTTTTCATGCTTGTATTATAGCAAAATTTTGCATTTACCTAACTTCAGGTTGGCCAAATAGATACCTATAAGTATAATGTATGTCAATGAAAAAAGACTTCCGGAAATGGAACGATAAGAAATCTACGATTGATCAGATAGAGAAACGGCCCTTCTTCCATGAAAGGGAGATTTGGTGGTGTAATCTTGGTATGAACGTCGGTTTTGAACAAGACGGCGGAGGCAAAGACTACTTACGACCGGTCATTATCTATAGAAAATTCAATAATGAGATATTTTGGGCTATTCCACTTACTCACACAGATAAAAAGACTAAATATTACTTTCAACTAACAAAAGAAGCCGACATCCCAACGAGTACGGCTATTTTGTCCCAAATACGCTTAGTAGATGCGCGACGTTTGAGCCATAAACTCGAGGTTAATATAAGTAAAGAAGATTTTGCTACTTTAACGAAAAAATTCAAGGCATTGCTACCTTGAATCTTTCTTGTTACCTCTGTTTTACAACAGAGTCGGGCCGAAGCCGTTTGTTCCTATAGAATAACACAATCGAGTAAAATCGCAAATTTACACTCGCTCCGCGATCTCCTTGAGCTTGAGGAGTGCTTTCGGCCACATACCTTCGAATACTTCCTTGTATTCATCATTCGCAACTTCCATGTCGACATTCACCTCTGTCCCTCCGTCCTTTTCGGTGAACGTGTAATTCTCGAATGCCGGAGCCCATTTGGTAGCAGCTTCGCTCGTTGTATCTTCGACACCGTCTGTGACTATGCCAAGATGCTCGACAGAGATGAATTCATACTTGCGATTCTCCTTTACGCGACTGACCATACCCCCGTCTTTCTTGCCCGTTTCATCTGGACCAAGGAACAACATCTTCGACCCTTCGCTCCAATCTCCCTTGTAATATGATCCCGGATGGAAAGGCTCTGTCCACTGCCTGTATGTAGCATCTGCGAGCATGACGTCCCACACCCTCTCCTTCTGCGCGTGTATGTGTATTGAAAAATGTATTTTTTGCATGGGTTAATTATATCAAAAAAGTGTGTGAATCTCTTGCTGGTTGTGGGGGGCGGGGTTGGAACAAGATTTGCTAATCAGCTACATAAAATCTGATATCTTTTTATGGATTTTACTTGTAGATACTTCTAGTCCACCATCATGGCCCCAGTACTTCAGGAGAACCGAGACAATTGTGAGGATAATTTCTTCCGGTTTGATATTGAATTTAATAATAACTCCTTCGTCTTTAGTATCGAAAGTGAGGCCACTTTTTTCGGGTGGATTGAATCCGGATATTTCGTGTGCAAAATAAGTCCGGTCTGCATAAATATCTTCTACGATTTTAAGAAAGTCTACATCTCGAAATGCTCCTCCTTTGTAATACTTAATGAAATGTTTCTGTACGCTATCAGGAAGATTTGACATAATTGATTTCAAAGATTCTCTTGCCTTGTTTTTTGATCGACCACATGACTCACACTTCTGTCCAACCATTTCAGGTGAAACCGTCTTGTCGACGATTCCTATTAGGATCATCAGTAGATTCGCATACCAAAGTTTGTCCGAATGTAATGGAGCTAGTCCTCCAACAATCTGGAAATCAGCCACCGCATCAGGAGTGTTTTTTACACCAACCAAACACTCAATATAAAAGAAGAAATGTGTAAGATGCACGCGCTCCTCATCGTGTGTCTTAAAAAATGAGCGTAGACTTTCTCGTTCGAAATCTAAGTAAAAAGAATCGAAGTATGAATTTCCTTTCTCAAAGAGACGCTCCCACACATAGAATTCTTTACTCATGCTGCCAGACTTGGATTCGAACCAAGATGAACGGTTTCAGAGACCGCTATCCTACCATTAGATGATCTGGCAATATTACCCAACTCGAGTCACTACAAAATACGCTAAAATCGCCAGTTATTCAAGGGGTACAGGAAAATCGACACCGAACCCTTATTTCTTGTACGTCAACGTATAGGTACTGAGGATCTCGGCGGGTTCATCCGTAGGAGTAGAAGTTGCGGCACGGAGAGAGGATTGCTTCTTGGTAGCCTTTATAAAAGCCGTGAAGAGTGGATGTGGAGACAACGGTCGAGCGAGGAATTCTGGGTGGAACTGCGTACCAAGGAAGAAAGGATGAACATCTCGAGGGAGTTCGGCGATCTCCATGAGGGTGCCATCAGGAGAGGTGCCGGAGAAGATGAGACCTGCCTGCTCCAGACGCTCGATATAGACAGGGTTGACCTCGTAGCGGTGTCGATGGCGCTCTTTGACCGTAGTGGCGCCGTAGGCCTCGTAGGCGACGCTTCCCTTGCGGATCTTGGCAGGATAGAGACCCAGACGCATCGAGCCGCCGAGATTGCCCGAGGCGATCTTCTCTTTTTGGTCAGGCATAATGTCGATGATCAGATGTTCGGCACGAGGGTTGATCTCAGCAGTTTGGGCACCTTTGAGGCCGAGGACGTTGCGGGCGTATTCGATCGTCAGGAGTTGCATGCCGTAGCAGAGGCCAAAATACGGTATCTTGTTCTCACGGGCATAGCGGATGACGTTGAGCTTGCCTTCGATGCCCGTCTCACCGAAGCCTCCGGGGACGAGGATCCCATCGAACTCCCCGAGTGAAGCATAATCAGGATTCTTGCCTTCGAAGTCACGCGCATTGACCGTATGGATCTCCGCCTTCACTTTGTTGATACATGCAGAATATTTGATCGCTTCGAGGACCGACACATACGCATCCGTCAGGACAAAATCTCCTGTGTTGAAATACTTTCCAACGATCGCGATCTTGACCTTACTTCGCGGACTCTTCATGGCTGAGGCGAACTCTTTCCATTTTTTCATGCCAGCACTGCTTTTGGAAACAGGGAGATGCAAAGCGTTGAGGAGACTATCAGCGAGCTTGTCACGTTCGAAGTTGATCGGAACATCGTACACCGAGTCGATATCTGGGGCAGAAATAACATTTTCTGGATGGACGTTGCAGGTGAAGGCGATCTTTTCTTTGCGTTTGGCATCGATCGGCACCTCGCTACGCGCAATGATGAAGTCTGCCTGGACACCATGAGCATTGAGATCTTTGACGGCGTTTTGGGTTGGCTTGGACTTCATCTCACCGATCTTGCCAGGAATAGGCAGGTAAGACACCATCACGAACTGCACGTCTCCTGGGTTGCGGAACTTGAGCACACGTGCAGCCTCGATGAACATGATGTTCTGATAGTCACCGACCGTGCCACCGATCTCGATGATGGAGATGTCGGATTTGTTGATGACGGCGGCATGCTTGATACGTCTGACGATCTCTTCACGGATATGGTCTGCATCGACGAACTTGCCTCCGTAGCCGAGTGCGCGTTCTTTGTCGATGACGTATTTGTAGACCATGCCCGAGGTCATGTAGTCGTCGTTCTTGAGGTCATGGTTGAGGAATCGCTCGTAGTTGCCCATGTCCTGGTCAGTCTCCAGCCCCGAATCCAAAACAAAAACCTCACCGTGTTCGGTGGGGTTCATGGTGCCTGCATCGACATTGAGATATGGGTCGGCTTTGACGAGATTTACCTTGTGACCCTTGGCCTGGAGGATCGTACCGAGCGATGAGGTTGCGATCCCTTTGCCCACTCCCGACATCACACCACCGATAACGAAGATGTATTTGTGCCGGGCTGGTTTTTTCATTCCCCCATTTTAGGTGAGCCACACAAGCTTGTCTAGTTGACTTACTTATTTAGTAATGGTTATGGTAACACCATTTTCAGCGAGTGGTGCGCTTATGACGATACGGTAATCATTATCTACTGAGATAAGATATCCCGTGCTGTTATCTGAAGCATCGATTTGTGGATCAACGGGCATAGCGAAAAGATACTTACTACTATCAGTAAGTACTGATAAATCTATTAAGCCCGAGCAGTCATGATCGGTTTTACAGATACCCGTCGGATCAATGGAAATAGAAGAAGGGGGATGTCCGTTAGTATCGATCTCATATTGATATATGGCACTAGCTATAGTATTGATGTCGACTTTTCTTTGAGAGTTTCGAGTATCTCCCAACTGCTTCGCAGGGTTGATAGCAAAAATGACAATACCAGCCAGTATACCGATAGCAGCGACGACTAAAAGTATTTCTAGTAATGTAAAACCACTTGAAATTTTCTTCAGTGATTTTTTATTTATTTTATTTATACTCATTTCATTACCCCTACACATTAAATATATTGTATATTGTAACATACTTTTTTGAACCCCAATGTTCAATGGGGAATACTTCATCAGAGCCATTGATTCATCTAGCTTTTCAGTTCACCCAACAGCTTTGTGCCAGCTTTTTTATTCATACCCGCCTCTGGTATGCTCACAAAGAATGTAGTGCCTTCATTTTCTTTGGACTCAAACCAGATCTTACAGCCAGCCTGTTCGAGCATAGTCTTCACCATATAGAGGCCGAGGCCATTACCTTCAGTATCTTTTGTTTTGATGTTATCCGCACGGAAAAGCTTGGTAAAGATCTTGGCTTGCTGAGTCGCCGCTATACCATATCCATCATCCCTTACAGACAGAACTATGGTTGAATCCTCTTTATGTGAACCTATTTCGACCTTGATATGGCCTTTCTCTGGTGTGTACTTTATGGTGTTGCTGAGAAGGTTTTGTAGAACAATCATCATAATGCCCGCATCGAGATTAAGCATCATTTCTTTCTGCTCACACGTCACTTGCACGTCCAATTGTTTTTGACCGATGAGTAACTTCAACTGCGAAAGTTGATCTTGGACAAGTTCGCATATATTTGTAGGTTTTGGATCTATAATAAATGTCCCGAGCTCAATACGAGAAACATTGAGGAGCATCCCTACGAGGTCTGACATGCGCCTACTGGATTTATAAATCTCATCCAAAAGATTTTTCTGTTCTTTGTTTAATTCTCCTGCGTCACCCGAAATCAACATCTCGGTATACCAATTCATCGCAGAAAGTGGAGTACGTAATTGATGAGAAGCCAACGCAACGAACTCACTCTTGGCCTGATCGATGATACGCGCTTCGGTGATATCCTCGAGCAGGAACACGTAGCCGATGATCCGACTATCTTCTGGAGTCAATATGGGCGCAATGATACCTCGGAAGAATTTACTCTTATAACCGATCTCTTTTATCTCACACACCTTCTCATCTTCGAGACAAAGCTCTACTTTGCTCTTGATATCAAAGCGCGCACCGAGAAGCTCTGATATGTGGTCTATGGTCATTTCGTCCGCATCTTTCAATCCAAACAAGTCTATTATGGCTTTATTCTTCAAAAGAACCTGGTGTTTCGTGTCTGCAATAATGAAACCGAAAGAAAGGCTGTTGATAGAAGCGAGCAAACGGGCTTTTTCGGAGCTGAGTTCTTTCGTCCTTTCTACCACCACTCCTTCAACTCTTCTCTTTTCTTCTTGAATATCTTCGAGTAGATTCAATATCGCTTTTTTTGATTTTTCTGTTTCTGTAACTTGACTTTGGAGTGCGGTTGATTTTGCTTCATTTTCCTTTATTTGAGCGCCGAGCGAAATTTCGGATTCTCTGAGTTTCTTGGTCATGTTGTTAAACGCATCCGAAAGGTCTCCGATCTCATCCTGCGTTTTGACATCAATAGTTTGAGAAAGATCGCCGTTAGCAATATGGATGACCGCATCACGCACCTTGAGCACAGGACCAACAATGCGACTGTTCAAGAATATTCCTAAAATACAAGCTGCCAGTACACTCAGGAACGAGACAATATAGTTAATCGTGGTTGCCTTTTTTTCAGAAATATCAGATACATAGACGGAGTCTTGTATAGTACGTGCTTCTTTAGTTATGGTAGTATCAATATTTCTTTTCAGCGTGTCGACGGAGTCGACCAATGTTTGGTACTTACGTTGAGTAAGTATGTCTGAGATACCTTGTTCTTTTAAATGCATGTACTCAAGAGCCGAATCGGTAATGCTACTTTGTAGTGTATCTATATCTATAATAAAGGTGGCATCTGTACCGAGGTTCTCACTGAGATTCCTTTTATACTCATTTTTCCATTTATTAATGATCTCAAGACTTGCCAATATTTTATATTTTTTGTCTGAAGCAAGACTTCCCTCTGCTTGAGTACCTTGCACATCAACAAGATCCTGTATACTAATTATTTCGGTATTAAGCTCACTCGTCGCATTTTTCATCTGCAACAAAGCTTGTGCCCCAACATGCAATCGATCAACCTTATCGCTGTATGAGGAAACGTTTCTCTGTTGTAAAACATTTATATACGATGTTCCTATTACAAAAAAGGCGACCGCGAGTAACGCTGCCAATAATTTAAACCTGATACTTACTCTTTTTGTGTGTTTTTCCATCACGACAGTATGACGATTATTCTTGCCACACTGTTCCCTGTATCGCAGATTCAGCGACCTTTCTACCGAGAGTTACTCCTGCCTCATGATCCATCATATAATGAATCCCGCCCCAGATACGTGACATGCCCGCTTCATAAGCTTTTTCTTGCCACATCTTCTTATCTTCTGGGAAATAATGTTCGAGAACAGTCGTTCCAGCCGCAGACAAGGTCGAATGCCCTGCAGGATAACTTGGATGATTGGGAGTCGGCATTATGGTAATAAGGGAAGGATCCATCATAAAAGGACGTTTTACAAGGTAGGTATATTTGGAATCAAAGACTGCAGTCACCGCATCAGCAACAGCTGCAGTAAGTACAGAACGAACAAGTAAGACTTTTGAAAGTGGTATATTTTTTGTTTGCATGTATTCATCCCCCAAACTAAGAAGCTGGCCAGGTGGAGTTTTCGTACCTGGACCCCCTGCCCAAAATACCGTTGCACGCTTTTGTTCTAGAGTGGCGTTCTTTAGCGCCTCACGGGTAATGACCAATTGATCTTTAAATTCTTTTGACTCAAACGCTGGCGGAGGAGGAACTCTAAACTGATCTCCCGAAGCAATAAACCACCCCTTACTCTTACCCTCTGTTAAACCTACACTTGGCTGTGATCCGTCCCAATATTCCTTTCCGGCTTTGATTGGATATGCTTTTAACCCAGCAGCATCTTCGGCTATTCGTTTTTCAATTTTTGACATTACGAGCACATCGATCGCTTGTACGTATTCATCTTCTTCTCCGTAAGAAGAAATGCTCGCACAGTCAGCTTGGAAAAATATGCAGAGAACTTTTTTCGAGACTGGATTGACAGATCCCTCAAAGGCCCCTTTTGCATTATAAGAGAGAAAAGCCACTTCACGTTGTGCTAGTGCAAGGTATGCATAGATTTTTGAAACCTCTGTTGCAAATTCTTTATGTTTAGTATATTTTGCAACCAGATCGAAAGCCACTTGATCAAATGCGTAGACGTCGTCTACTGTAATAGCTCGATAGGAAGAAAGATTTTTAAAAGTCTGAATTTCTTCTGGCGTATATGTAAAATACACCGGGAGCGCTGCTATATCAGATTTTTCCATTGAAAGAAAGTACCACGCCGCCCCTAATGCCACTAAAACTAAGGTAACACCTATATATACTATTTTTTTCATATTATTTTTGAGACCTTGGTTTTTAATTCTTCATTCTCTTTCTTCAACTCCACCATTCTTAACTCTCTGTCTACCATTAGTTTATTCACCTTTTCCAATTCTTTTAATCTTTCTTTGAGTTTTTCTTTGGCAATTGATGCCTGTCCACCCAACTTGGCTTCCATCTCTCGCGAAACAGAGAGTGCATCCAGCATCTTATTTATGGAGATCCCCAGGATCCCGATCTCATCTTTTTTACCTTCAGCCAACCTTTTTTTAGAGCCCTCGGCTTCTCCTAGCTGCTCAACCTCTTTACTCAACTTCGAGAATCTGGAAATGAATAAAATTTCAATGAGAACGAGTATCAAAATACCGAAAAGCAAAATAAAGCCCGAAGCAATCATCACAAAAGAGTACAGAGTCTGTAATCCTTGGTTGTAGACATCTCTTTTTGTATCAATCTTTATGATCAAAGCCGGCTCTCCGTACACATCGTCTATTATGTGGTAAGCGAATATAGAATCATCAGAGAGGGTGTTTGTAAAATATGTATTACCCTTTGATAAATTAGATTTAGCAATTAAGACGTCATCTGGCAACTGAGCTGAATTAAAATCATAGAGATTTACCGAGAGATGAGTTAACTTCCCTAAGGCCTCAATCATTTTATCGTCTACGGGCTTAGTGAAAACTAACGTCCCGTGTATGGGACCTGTCCTATTGGTACTAAAAATGGGACGAGAAGAAATGATGACCGGGCTGTCAGGGAGCATGACTATACCTTGCACAAAACTACTGTCGTCTGTATGTGCTGTTAATTTTTTGTTTGATAGTATATGAGTCGCAACATCTTCTGAGGAGACCTCTTCAAAACTTTCAAGGTCAATAGCCTTTTTAAACACCACCTCGTTTTCAGGATTAACAAATACCATTGAATTTATGTTCAAATTGAACAACGCAATGTTCTCAAGATTTGAGTCTTTGTAATCTTGATTATGATCCACCATGAATTCATACGTGTCATCCCAGTATGCCCAATCCGTCAGTTTGACAGTCAGTTCGGTAGCGTTGTTCTCGATAGCATCATTAACTCGCTCTACGTTTTGTATAGCTTGAGCTTGCTCTATATTTTTATAACTTTCGAGGAGAATATTTACTGAGACAACATAGATCAAAACTGAAAGAGTAAGGATGCTTAAAGCAATAATACCAATGATCTTGAGTCGTATTGAAAAGCTTTTCTTTTTATTCATTATAATTTACTATTTTTAAGCATATCAATCTCTTTCTTTAATTCTATCATCTTGAGCTCCCTATCGACCATCAATTTGTTCATCTTTTCTAGGTCTGCGAAATTGAGTTTTAACTTTTCAGATTCTTCTCTCGCTTGTCTATTCAACTCGCCGAGCTCTTTGGAACTTATTTCGAGTGATCTTTCAATCATGAGTCTATCTGCGTCGTTATGATCATAGGTATCACTGACTACTTTTACAAAAGCTTCCAACTCTTTTGGAACATTTTCAAGACTACCGAAGATTTTAGTCAATTGTCTTTCTAAGATCTTGTTCATCTTGTTGAAAATTATTATTTTTCAGAAAACGTCGTGATAGTCATTGTTTGATTGTGAAGTTGACACTGATTGGCTGTTGGCGTGTTCGGAGAGATCTCCCCATAAGAATAGAAACCTGCAAGGACGGCCTCCGGCCCAAATACTTGGCGAATAGCTTCTGTTTCTTCTTCTATTCTGTCTTTGAGAACAAGCTTTCTGCCGACACAACTGATAAGAATGGCCAGATCTGCCTTGGCTTTTGTGCCTTTTATCATAGAAGCTACACGGGAAGCTCCATCCACAAGTCTTTCAAAATTTGCTTTCATGAGTTGGGCGGAGACTCCTTCTGGCATAGTACCAGCGAACGTCATGCTCTGGTCTACTTCACTTACTCCGAGGATAGTACGAACCACCTGATCTTCACCATCTATTGTTTTTAATCGTAAATTTAACGGAAAGAGGAGTCCTGAGCCTGGTAAATCTTTGGCTTGATCGCCAAGATATTCCTTGTATATAGCAAGTGCCGGCTTGCCATCAAGTTCATATAGAATGTTATCTTTTGCTTTGGTAATAATTCTCTCTGGACCAAATGCGTCCCAACCACCCATAGAACCATAGGATACCTCGAGCGCGTCACCATAAAAACCGACAGCCACGATCTTTCCCTCTGAAGGGATGTTATCGAGACCTACGTACGTATGCTTGAAGTCAGCTCCGTCCCCCACAAGTCCTCCCGTAAGCGCAACGGTGGGTGGCAATTCACTTGTCATTCCGGCTACCAAACCCGTTCCATTGACTTTTAACCCATCGGAAAAAACCATCACATGGACGAGTTTTTCTTTGGGTAGCATGCTCGCCAGTTTTTTACCAAGGTCTGCGCTACTACCTACTACTTCAACTTCTGCACATCGTAATGTCGTCTTTTCAAAATGAATTGCCGTCAAAGAAAGAGTACCATCAGATACCTTGGTATCGCATATCTCACCAGCAGTTGAGACCATGATCAGATGACTGTCTGGATACATACCCTTCACCTCATTAAATGCTTTTTCTTCTTTCACGATCGCACTTCCTCCAAATACCAGAACCAACTGAGGTACACCTGTTAAAGGGCTTTTTGAAACATTCTGCCACTTACTTTGCGCAGTCCACATTTTTTGTTCTATTTTCATAATGTGATATTTATTTCCATAGGTTAAACCTACAGATATTGTACCATAACCCCTAGAAGTCCATTACGTCCGACCAAGATTCTAAAGCCAACGTCACCACGAACGTTTCGACGTCCTCTGTCCGTACTACCACAGCTCTACTTTTGCGCACAATTGTATCGACGAGACCTGTGGTACGTATAGTGTACGTCTCCCCATTTATATCGATTGGCAAGATATCACATTGATTGATTCCAAAAGATATGACCTCATCCCCTGCATACTCGGCATCGAGGCGAATCTTTTCTAAAGCAACATTTACACAGGCTTGAGATAACGATTCTGCACTACGCTCTTTTTGTACTGTGAAAATAGTATTCTGAGAAATAGTCCCTACGGTCAACAAAGAAACAGCAACGACGGTGCCCACTGCGGAAATAACCAGAACTGACATTAAAGCGACATATCCTTTATTCATAGTATTATTTGTATAGACGAACAGCTGATACATACGTTTTTGAATAATCATATATTGAATTTGAAAAGTCGTTTTTGTAAGAAAGGGTAAAATTGATCTGAATAATGTCAGGTGTACCAGGACGGGATAGATTTTTAAATTCTACATTACTTGCAGTGATGCGATCATTATGTAAACTCTCAGCGCCCGACCCTCTATTGATAGTTATACTACCATCGGTCAGAGTAACTGTTACAGGATTATCGTCTGAATCAACAAGACTGAGACTCTGCTGTTCATCTCCTACCGTCGGCGTAGTTACACTCTGGGCATCATGAATTATTCGATTGAGGACTTGAACTATCTGGAGAGCCTGTCCACCCACTTCAGCCATGGTTTGATTTTTCACGCGAGCATTAGAAATCAAGCTTACACACGACGAAAGACTGAAGACGAGAGTGCTCAAAATTGCCAAGTAGAGTACAACTTCTATCAGTGTGAACCCGCCAAAACTTTTAGTGTGTAATTTTGTAATCATATTCTTCTATCTATTCCAATGTGTAATATAGGTATTCAATGTGACAGATCCTTCATCAAAGACACTCTGCGACCATGAAACAATGACCTCTATCTCTTTGGTTTGATCATCGATACTTGAAATACTGACATGTCGCTCGTAGATATCCCACGTATCCGAACTACCATTGAATGCATAGGAATTATTCACAACCGCTAGGCCAAAATCACCATCGACCAGATTGGCAAAGTCTTCAGCGGCAATATTTTGAGTCGCTTCCATACCCTCCGCTGCAAGGAAGACACCTTGCATTCTATGGCTCGCAAGGAGTGCCGACTGTTGAGCGTAGATCAAACCTCCAGACAAGGCCATAACACTCACAGCAAAAATGGAAGTAGCTAACATGATTTCGATCAAACTAAACCCTTTGTTATGGTCTTGTCTTTTGATCATGTTAATACGTAAGTGTTCCCTCTTGATTGACCTGTATCACAGCGGTTTCTTCGTTTGTTGTTAAGGTTATTTCGGAAGAACTGAGATAAGGTATTCCTGAGAATTTGTGATATACCACATCGATCGGATCAGAGACGGTGACACTACCGAGATCATTTTCTTCATCACTCTCCTCATCCCTCGTTTCAAAATCATTCCCCTTAAATAAAATCAGTCGATTGTTTTCAATATGCACTCCCCAATCAGAGTCATCTTGCGCCGCGTGCGCCAAAACTTGAGCGTAGCGCAAATGTACGACAGTAGAATACTGTGCTTGACTCAGGTCTGTACGCCACAAAAAGCCTGAACCAAGACTGGCACCAAACATAGCAATAAGACCGATCATAGCGACGACAAGCATCAACTCAAGTAATGTAAATCCTGCTTGTGTATTATACTTCATTGTATATATCTACTGAGTTGCGTTACTACTTTTGATCACTGGTGGTTTTACATTCACCATGGACTTTTTTGTGGTCGAGGCCGTCTTCGTAGCCGGGACCGTCCTCTCATTATTAAGGTTTCCAACAAGACTATAGATAGGAAGGATCACCGCCAACGCAACCCCCAAAACCCCAACCCATACAATGATCAAGAAAATGGGTTCTAGTATCACGGGCAAATTTTTGATACTTTCTTCTGTTTTTTGTTCAAAGCGATTCGCTATTAACATAAGACTTTGCGAAAGTTTACCAGACTGCTCTCCTGAGATTATGATTTGTTGAATAGGTGATGGAATAATAGTATCTATATGTGGATATTGAGCAAAACTTTTCTTAAAGGAATTACCAAGTTCAAAACCATCCACCACGTGTGTATAAAACTTCTTATACCGATATATGCGTGTTGATTCTCCTAAAAGTCTTATGGTTTCTTGAATGGGGATACCAGCACTGAGAAGCCCTCCTGCAATATACCCGAGGCGTGACAATTCTAAATTTACGATGAGTCGCTTGGTCATAGGCAACGTACATAAGATCCACTGACCAAAGCGGTTGGTACGATGATCATAAAAAACAAAATAAATGATCGTACCCAAAACAATCACCAAAACCGGCACCAGCCAAAAGCCTTGATGACTGAGGATATTGGCACCCTCAATCAAAATTCTCGTTATCAGGGGTAGTTGTAATTTTAGATTTTCAAAAGTCTTTCCCAGTTTTGGCAGGATAAACCAGGCCACACCGAGCCCAACAACCAGAGTGATCGACAGGACCAAGACCGGGTAGATCATAGCCGAGCGCAACTTAGAGTTTAATACATCTTCTCTTTGTTGTTGGATAGCGACCGCTTGCAAATTTCCGATCAGACGACCTGACTCTTCCCCGATTTTTATTAAAGACAGCGCATAAGGAGCGAGGAGGGGTGTTTTAGCTAGCGCAAAATAAAGACTACTCCCTTCGTCCAGATCAAGAATTACCCTCTTGATAATCTGTATCAACTTTTTATTTTTGATACCCTTCAGTATGGATTCAAAAGAAGCAGGCACCGAAAGTCCTGCACCCAACATCATCGATAAATTTTCAATGATAAAGTTTTTCTCATCGCCGGATCCAACAAGCAGCAACTTCTCGGATACCATACTGAAAAAACCCTTCTTATTTTTTATATTTGATTGCCACATAGTATGTTACACGGGTGGAGGCACGACTCTGATAAGTTCTTCCATGGTTGTGATCCCATTTTTCACTTTTTCTATACCATCTTCGAAAAATACTTTGCCACCCTGTGATTCGGATAGCTCTCTGATTTGAGTACTGGAAGGATTTTTCAAAGCCAAATCTTTCATCTCTTTGGTCATCCTGATAAATTCGAAGATACCGATACGTCCTAGGTACCCAGCGCCTCGGCAATGATCACAACCTTTACCCTCATAGATCGTGTCTTTTTTGCTAAAATATTTTTTAAATCCTGGGAAAATGCTGTGCATGCGGGCTTCATCTAGATTTTTACTGATTTTACAAAAACTACAAATACGACGAACTAGGCGCTGAGAAATGATCAATTCCATAGTTGAAGCGACCAAAAAGGGCTCTACGCCTATATCCAAAAGTCGCGGAATTGCAGTAGCCGCATCATTGGCATGAAAGGTCGAAAAAAGCAGATGTCCCGTCAAAGCCGCGTTGACCGAGATCTCAGCAGTTTCAGTATCACGAATCTCGCCAACCAGAATGATGTCGGGGTCTTGACGAAGTATGGACCGCAAGCCTGAAGCAAAAGTTAGGTTGGTTTTAGTGTCGACTTGGATCTGATTTACCGTCAACATCTTGTATTCTACCGGATCTTCAATCGTGGTGATATTTAGACCCGGATTACCAACTAGATTCAAAAGGGCGTACAGCGTCGTGGTCTTGCCGCTACCTGTAGGGCCGGTGACCAAAATCATACCGAATGGCTTGCGCGCCGCCTCGATCAACGCTTGCTGATCAGCGGTGGCTAGGCCCAAATCTTCCATGGAGAAACTTTTTACATATTCGCTCAAGAGTCTGATCACGGTTTTTTCTCCGTCTAGTGTGGGCACCACCGACACACGCATCGCCACTTTGTGACCATCGACGGTATATTGAATAGCACCATCCTGCGGAGAGAGGTGCTCATCTATTCGCATTTGTGATTGTATTTTTATACGATTGAGAATATTTTCGTAATACTCTTTTGGGATGCGTCCGGCTTCGTGCAAAACGCCATCGATTCTAAATCTAACAACAATTTCATTGGTATGTGGCTCAATATGTATATCCGAAGCTTTGTACGCCACAGCGTCAATGAGAATCTGATCAAAAATCTCTGGAGCAACGCGTGTTTTAGATTCAATGATTTGAGCAAATCGAGTATCAAGTGGTTTCAAATAGTAAACAAATATACTCTCAATGTCTTCTGTGAGAGAAAAGTTTAACACTATTTCTTTGCCTATGAATGTATCTTTGAGTTCCTTTATTAATTCCGGCTGTTCTGGATTATCTGTGGTAACTAGTATTGATGTATCATTCTCTTCTATCAGCACAGCGTCATATTTTTTGGCTATTTCTTTTGGCAACTTCAAAACCTGTTCACTTTTTGGTTGAATAGTCGATAAATCCAAATAATTGACCTTGTAATACTCGGCTATGGCCTGGCCTAGTAAATTTTTACTAATGAATTCACCAGATAGTAATTTCTCAGCGTACGTATAAAAATTATCCTTCTCACCAATCTTTGCCAAATCATCCAAGCTCACATAGCTACCTGAGCTCAAGATCTGTTTTAATTGCTCGATGGTAATACGGATCATGACTTTAGTCTAGATTCAACTAATTCCAAAATTTTAGCCAGGGAGGTACTTGCTTTGACAAAGAAATCGACAGCGCCCAACTCTTTGGCTTTTTTCACATCTTCGTCTTGTCCTAGATTTGATAGCACGATGACTGGAGTGTGTACGCCCTTCTTCTTGTACTCTGTTATAAAGTGGAAGCCGTCCATTTTGGGCATAACCAAATCTGTCAAAATGAGGTCGTATGTGTTGGCTGCGGTCAGAGCAAGAGCTTCTTCACCGTCATGAGCCTCGGTTACATCATAACCAGCTTTTGTAAGTTTTAGCATCAAAGCCTTAGCCAAAGTCTTTTCGTCTTCTGCGACTAAAATTTTTTGTTTGTTGGGAGACATTTTGAAAACCTCAGTAAAGAGATCGTTATATACGAAATGATAGCACGTATACCTATCCCCAACAATAAAAGGGTGTTTACACCTTGAGATACCTACGCGCCGCAATATAACTCGAAACTGCACCGAGGATAATACCTGCCCCCATGATCATGACGAATATCTGACCGAAATTCTGGATGAAATACTGCGAAAGAATGTTCACGACGAGTTCGAAATCCGCAGCAACCTGTACACCCGCAACACGCAGGAGCAGTGCGTCACTCCAATATGCAAATGCGGCCATGAGAACGAGCGTGATGACGCCAGAAACAACCCCATACATGATACCTGAAACCACGAGCGGGCCTCGGACATAGAGGTTGCTTGCGCCCACCAGCTTCATAACTGAGATTTCATCACGAGCAGTAAAGATGATCAGACGGATCGTATTGAACACCACAATGATCGCAACCAGTGCAAATACGAGTGCCAGTGCCGAACCGAACTGTTCGATCGCAGGGATGATGCGACCCAGCCGGTCGATGATGAGCTTGTTCTGTTGATAGTTGATCTTTTCGATCAGAGGGACACCGTCGGCATTCTTGGGATTTTTCTGTTCCAGGAAACTGGAAATGCTACCGTACTGACCAGGGTTGACTGCCTTGATGTTGAGGACTGCGGGGAATGGATTGTCACCGATCTCGTCGAGCCCTTGCATGATCAATGCATTGTCAGACCATTTTACCTTGAATTGCTCAAGGGCTTTTTCGCGCGAAATATACTCGACACGAGAGACTTCTGACATGGCTTGAATGTCTTTTTGGAGTGCCAGGATATCCGCCTCAGGAGCAGTCAGGGTAAAATAGGCATTGATGTCGACTTTGTCTTTGACATCGGTGAGGAGTGCTCGTGAGAATGCACTGGCGAAGATCAGTCCGCCAAAAACCGAGAGCGATAGGGTGATCACCACGATCGCCGCGAATGACAAAAACCCACTACGCCAGAAGTTGACGAAGCCAGTGCGAGTAATGCGTTTGAAGGTGGTGAAGATCATGTGAGGTATTATAGCAGGTTCAGACTCTAATCTATATAAATTTCTAATTCCCAATTGACCTAATTTCTAAATGTTAGTAATTAGAAATTAGGTTAATTAGAAATTTACAAAACATACTTCCCATCCTTGTCATCTCGCGCAATACGACCCTTCTCCATGGTCAGCACGCGTCCTTTGACTGTATCAACCACGCCTTTGTTATGCGTCGTCAGGATCACGGTCGTACCGAGCTCATTGATCTTCTGCAAGATACGGATGATCTCGTAGGTGCTGGTCGGATCGAGGTTGCCAGTCGGCTCATCCGCCAGGATGATATCTGGCTGAGTGACGATCGCACGGGCGATCGCAACACGCTGGCGTTCTCCACCAGAGAGCTCTCGAGGGAAATTCCAAATCTTATGACCAAGATCCACGAGCTCGAGTACATGGGGAACATCCGATGCAATCTCGGCGTCTTTGCGACCAGTTGCCTCCATAGCAAAGGCGATGTTCTCATAGACAGTCTTCCCAGGAATGAGACGGAAGTCTTGGAATACCGTACCGATACGACGACGGAGCTTGCTGACTTCTTTTTTGTTGAGTTTGCCGATATCGGTCGACTCGAAAAAGATCGAGCCTTTGGTCGGGCGGTCTTCGGCGATCAACATCTTCATGAGAGTAGTCTTGCCCGCACCAGAATGCCCCACGATTGTGACGAACTCCTTGGGTTCCACACCGAAGCTCACATCTTCCAGAGCCACGGATTTGTCAGGGTATATGCGGGTGACTTTGTCGTAGTAGATCATGTGTATTGAGTATAGCATTCTGTGTCATCCCCGCGAAAGCGGGGATCCAGGATCACTTCCAGTATATAGTCGACTTAGGTTATGTAAGCAACAAACGTGACAGGTTCGGCATGCAATTACAGGGTGGTCCCTAATAGTTTGTGATGATATAGATATAAGTCAGTAGCCACGCCCTTGCTCCTGGATCCCCGCTTTCGCGGGGATGACAAAAGAAGCAGGGATGACACAACACTACAACTCCCTCTCCGCTTCGATGAACATATCCAAATCCCCTTCGAGAACTTTGTCTACCTGGTTGGTCTCAGCATCGGTACGGTGATCCTTGACCATCTTGTAGGGATGCAAGACATACGAACGGATCTGGTTGCCCCATTCGATCGAAGTAGTAGAGGAGATCTGCATACCACGTTCCTTGGCCTTGCGATCGTCTTCGATCTTCTTCCAGAGTTTGGCACGCAAAATATCCATGGCCTTTTCACGATTTTGCGCCTGAGAACGTTCTGAGGTCACATGGATAGAAATCCCTGTAGGTTTGTGGAGGAGTCGCACAGCAGTTTCGCGCTTGTTCACATTCTGCCCTCCAGGACCACCTGACTTGGCGATACTGATCTCAAGGTCATTTTCAGGGATGACGAGATCATTCGCCGAAGCCTTCTCGAATTTTGGAATAACTTCAACCAGAGAGAACGACGTGTGACGCTTGTCGTTAGCATTGAAAGGAGAGATGCGAACCAGTCGATGAACACCGGACTCATTCTTGAGAGATCCGTAGACGCCTGATCCCGAGACTTCGACGGTAATATTACGGAAGCCTCCATGGTCGTTGCTGTTAGCATGAATGATCGTCCAGTTCCATCCCTTGCCTTCGGCATAGCGTCGATACATGCGCACCAATATGCCTGAGAAATCTTCGGCATCATCGCCGCCTGCGCCTGACAAGATCGAGAGGATGGCATCGCCTCTGTCGTACTTGCCGACACCTTCGAGTTCGGCTTTGAGATTCTTGTGCTCGGCGATGACTTCTTGAGCCTTGGCTTTGTCAGCCCAAAAGTCCCCTGCCAACATCATCTGTTCGATCTCGGCGATACGGTGGTTCAACTTTTCTTTCTGATCCATAGGTGGATTATATAGAGGTAAGGGTCAAGATACAACCAAATAAAAAGTTCTGAAGTGGGGCTTCAGAACTATGGTTCGCAGCTGTGATGAATCATCTCTCCTTGATACTTATATTACTACCAGTGTTACGGATCGAATTCCAGAGGTTTTCCGCAATGCGAGTGAATCATCATCACGAGGGGATGCTGCGCATCCAACATCTCAGAAGATACAGGATGAACCGAGGATAATTGTATACTAAAAGGATACAATTTCAATACTAGAGCCAAAGGCCGGGATTGAACCGGCGACCCCTGCTTTACGAAAGCAGTGCTCTACCAACTGAGCTACTTTGGCACGACACTCTTATCCGTATACAAAATCTCGTCTCGAAACTTTCTCGACGCGAATTTTGCAAAACCAAAATTCGGAGCCGATGTCCGGGATTGAACCGGAGACCTCGCCATTACCAATGGCGTGCTCTACCAACTGAGCTACATCGGCGTACAATCAAAGCATCGTACTATACTTGGCCTTCTCTTTCAATCATCTCTACGCCCCAACCTCCTCCGCAAGAAGTGCTTTCTTGCGCTCGATCCCCCAGCGATACCCTCCCAGGCCTCCACCCGCAGGGAGCACTCGGTGACATGGTATGAGATATGCCACAGGATTCATACCACAGGCAGTACCCACTGCTCGGACAGCCCGAGGCGAACCGACTGTCCGCGCAACTTCACCATAGGTCCTAACTTCGCCATACGGAATATCGAGGAGCGCTTGCCAGACTTTCATCTGAAAATCCGTACCTTCCACAATGACACTAAATACCTCTTTCTTGTCAGAGAATATCCTCTGAGCAACCTTTGCGATCTTTGTGACATCTCGAACACATTCATCTTCTGGCCACTGCTTTTGAAACAGGTTGACCTGTCGCTTTTCTTCTTTCTTTTCTATAAATGCAACATGGCAAATATCAGCCCCTTTCAGTGCAAGGAAACACAGACCGAAGGGAGATGTATAGGTACCGTAACGTATCATTCTGCGCGGCCAAGCGGGCTCGAACCGCCAACCTCTCGCGTGACAGGCGAGTGCTCTAACCAGTTGAGCTATGGCCGCATCTCCACTAATCTACCAGAATCCACGGAAAATACAAATAGGAGGAATCTCGCCTATAATGGTAAACGAAAGTTTGGGTGTCGGCGGGAGGAATCTTCCCCTACGGGGACAGTACAGTCTTCGCGTCTCGCTTCGTCCCTCGACAAGCTCGGAACTCGCTGCGACATGCTCAGACTTTTCGATTCCTCCACGCAAAGCCCGCAAGGGCTTTGCTCGCCGTAAGTTGCCTACTAAAATCTGGGTGTCGGCGGGAGGAATCGAACCTCCGACCTTGGGCTTATGAGTCCCACGCTCTAACCGACTGAGCTACGCCGACATATGCACGTCCCTGCAGAATAAACCAAAATCGCCCATTGTGCAATTGCATAGTTGCGCTGTATCGGTCTTTGTGGCAGAATAGGTCTACATCGCGGGGTAGAGCAACGGTAGCTCGTCAGGCTCATAACCTGAAGATTGTCGGTTCGATTCCGGCCCCCGCAACACGAATTTGACTATTTTTATATATATGGTACAATAGCATTGTATCAGCTAAGGTCGTGCGTGTGCACGAATCCAAGACTGAAAAGCACCTTACAACAGAGAATGGTCTATGAATACAAAACTAGCGGCGCTAAAACAGCGTCTCAGCGAACTCGCGTTTGCCCGCGTGACAAACTCAGTGGCAAAAGATGATCGGCTCCTGAGTTTTCATCACGATGGTGTCACTTGGTGGGATGATGAGCCAGGTTTCCAGGACAAATGGGCGAGCCTGAGTCGAGTCGAACAACGCAAAGCTGTCCCTTCGTATCATTTCTATTTTGGTTTTGCGGACGGCCCGACTGGAAACATCCACTTCGACCACAAGGGGCACGAATACCGGGTGGAGGATTACCCAGCCCTTGGAATTCTCACAAAGCAGAAAGCTTTGAATCCCCCATCGAGAGGCCAGTGGATCGTCGGGACCGTTGTAAATCCTGAACGTCCTCACTTCTACCGATGGACACGATGCACAGAAGCGGAGATGGTGTTCGCAAAGTTCCTGGTTGAAGGAAAAACTCAGTTCTCCGACAAAGACCTCCATCATCTTTACGTCCACAGGCACATTTCCGATGGCCCGTCGACGAATCGACTCATCAACATGGCGCAAATCCTGTTAGCTCGCAACTTTGATTACTACTTGAAGATGCGGAGTGACCACGGCGGCGAATGTGCTGATCCGCAGGTTTACTCGATCTGTCAGGAGTATGGCGACAGCGAGTTTTGGGATATGTACCGAGAACGGGCGCTTGCAGAACGTATCGACGATTCTGCGTTCTCATTCTCTTCAGTCATTCCCAAGCCGGCTCCGCAACCGATCGTGGAACGTCGTTCCGAGTCCGAACTTGCTCCCATCGGTCTCAATACTCCATTTGCTAACTTGAAATGAGGAGCGTCACGTCACCTGGTATCTTCGGATATCAGGTGACTTTTAATTGATATAAATTTTTAATACTTTCCACTATTCGATTCCAATCCTGTCTCACCTGTGCAACAAGAAGTGAGCTATATATAATAAAACTCCTCGAACACCTTCCTATACAACTGGAAGATGCGTTTGGCTTCGTGCTGGTTGAGAGTGTATTCTAGTCCCCTGTGCGCGATGTCGTTGCGTGCTTTGTGCGCCTCCCAGGCATCTTGGAGAGTGGCGAAGTCTGCAGGCTCGGCGCGCTTGAGTTTCTCACCGACACTCTCACCACGATAGCCGAGGCGTGTGAGCACATCGTCGAGGATCGTGTCTGCATCGAGGATCGCCTGCTTCCAGTCATTCGGGTTTTCGGAGTTGATATGCTGACCGATCACATCCCATCGCTGAGCCAGTACCATGTCATTCTGAACAGGTACTTCTTCGGCTCCCGCTTCGACGATGCGCTCGACAGTCGTGTATGCCGGTTCGACTTTGAGGTCATAGATCTCTGCCTCTTTGAGACGGATCTTCTTGATCTGTTCGACCGAGTAGATGATCATAATGATCAAGAGGATCGATACGGGTATTGATATACCAACGAGGAGACCTGTTGCACTCTGGAGTGAACCGAAGAGGTTCGGATATATATCGACGATCCATTGCACCACCTTTTCACCAAAAGAGAAGAAATCAACCGATGGAGGATAGACGAGGGGGACGTTGTTGGTAGTAATAGTCTCAGGTGACATGGGAATAATTTGAGATTAGAGATTAGTAATTAGAAAATAGCAGTGTGCTTTTCTAATATCTAATTACCAATCTCTAACACCTCCTATTGTATCATCTCTCTATTCTCCCAAGAAATCCTTGCCCACTTGGAACAGTGTTTTCTCATCACCGTGTCTGCCTGATATTTGTAGGCCAAGTGGTAATTCTTTACCTTCTTTGGAAGTAGTGCCGCACGGAATTGAGATCGCGGGCATACCGGTAAGGTTCGCTGTCACGGTGAATATATCTTCGAGATACATTGCGACTGGATCTGCAGTTTTCTCCCCTATCTTGAAAGCCGTCGAAGGAGTTGTGGGTGTAACGATGACATCCACCTTCTCGAAGGCATCGAGAAAATCTTTGGTGATCATCTGACGTACTGCATTGGCGCGGTTATAGTATGCATCATAATATCCAGAGGAAAGCACGTAGGTTCCCAACAGTATTCGACGTATGACTTCCTTGCCAAAGCCTGCACGTCGCGTCTGGAAATAATCATCGATACCGTCTTTGCCGTCCACATGCAGACCGTATTTGACTCCATCGAAGCGAGCCATGTTCGATGAAACTTCTGCAGGCATGATGACATAGTAGACCATCAATGAATACGAAATATTCGGCAGAGACACGTCTTTGATCTCGTAGCCTTTCTCCTTGAGCGCAGCCAGACTCTTTTCGAAGTTCTGTAGAACCGCAGGATCGATACCATCTCCTTTGAGAAATTCTCGAGGCACACCGATGACAGGTTTTTTGCTTCCGATCCTCACTGGCTTATACGTATCTGCACTAATAGTCGTAGCATCACGTCCGTCCGTACCCCTGATCGCATCGAAAAGGATTTCACTATCACTCACCGTCTTGGCGAAAGGTCCGATCTGATCGAGCGAAGATCCCATAGCCATGACCCCGTAGCGTGACACAGCTCCGTAGGTAGGTTTGAGACCAACCACTCCACAGAAGCTCGCTGGCTGACGGATCGAGCCACCGGTATCAGAGCCGAGCGCACATAGTGCCCCGTCCATCGCTACCGCAGCGGCAGAACCACCCGAAGAGCCCCCTGCAACACGAGTGATATCGTGCGGATTTTTCGTTACTCCATATGCAGAATTCTCGGTCGATCCTCCCATAGCAAATTCGTCCATATTCGTTCTTCCCAGGAATACAACTCCGGCTTCTTTGAGCTTCGCGATAACCGTCGCATCATACGGTGCATGATAGTTCTCGAGGATCTTCGAAGCAGAGCTTGCGATCTTGCCTTGGACCAAGATGTTGTCTTTGATGGCGATCGGGATACCCGTGAGCATGCCTGCCTTGCCCTCTCTGAACATCTGATCTGCTTTCTGGGCGGATTCGAGCACGTCGGCATAGACCTCGAGGTAGGCGTTGATATCTTTGTTCTTGGCAGAGATAGTGTCGAGATACGCTTGTGCAAGTTCGACACAGCTAAAGTCACCTCTTTTCAGAGCTTCGTGTGCCTTGGCAATTGTTAGTTTTTTCAGATCGATGATCATGATATATGTGTCCAATTCTTACTTGTCCCCCGAAGCTTTATGCGAAGGGGGAAATCATGTTTTTTAATCCTGCGCGATGATCTTCTTCACCGCGACATAGTCCCCTTCTCTCTGGGGCACTTCATCGAGAAGTCGCTCACGATCGGAAGAGGTGACATCTTCTGCCACATCGGTACGCATGACATTTTTTACCGCTCCGACACGACCTTCGGTATCCATCGATACGTCGACTTTCTTGAGCTGGTCTACATAGCCGAGGATCGAGTCGAATTCGGTGATGAGAGAGGCTTTGTCAGCTTCGCTCAATGCGATACGTGACAGTTGCGCCAGTTTGTCCAATTCCGCTGGAGTTATCATGAAACAGAGTGTAGCAATTTTGTCCCCTTAGGTCTACCCGACAGCCTAGGTGAGACTAGAGTAGAGAGGTATACTTATCCTATGAGATTCATCATATTTATCTTCCCTTTCCTAGTCCTCCTCGCTATCGGGTACATGATACCGTTGCTCAAAGTAGAGGTTGCGCCTCTCCCTGCGAATATCCTCCTAACCTACGACCGCACGGGTGGACCAGCGAACTTCAATGACCATCTCGTCATCTATACCAATGGTGAGGTCCATGGCAACGGTGCATACACCGGTACACTGCCACATAACACTCTCCAAGATCTGATCAGCTTCCTCGAGAGCAACCGTTATTCATCGATGGTCGAGTCTCTGCGTGACAGACAAGAGAACCGCAAACCAGTGCCCGATCCTGCACCACTTCGTTCTGTGACTATAGTGAACGCCATCAGCGGCACGATCCAGATCGCACCAGATACTTTCATCCGCAATCTTCTGCAACCGTATATTTCGAGTACGCTGTAGTATGTGTCACCACCGTTTCTCTTGTCCTCTCTGTTTGTTTCTTGTGTCATCCCCGCGAAGGCGGGGATCCAGAATCACTTCCAGTATATAGTCGACTTAAGTTATATAAACAATGAACATGACTGGTTCAGCAGGTAATTACAGGGATAGTTCCTAATGGTTTGTAATGGTATAGATCTAAGTAAGTAGCCATGCCCTTGCTCCTGGATCCCCGCCTTCGCGGGGATGACAAAAAAACGATGGTAGCAAAAGGAAGCGAGGATAGCGCAACATATCTACCCCACCATATCCAAAAATTCCTTTTCAGAAATAATAGCCACACCCAACTCTCGTGCTTTGTCGAGTTTCGAACCTGCCTCTTCACCCGCTACGACATAGGACGTGTTCCGCGAAACTGAGCTTGATACATCTCCCCCATGTTGACGCACTAGAGATTGTGCATAGCCTCGTTCCAATGTTGGGAGTGAACCTGTGAATACAAAGGACTTCCCTGCAAGTACTCCCGAAGCGCTTTGCTCCTGTACGATCGTTACTTGTCCGAGCAATCGACGCACCAAGAGCGCATTGTCAGTATCATGGAACCATTCATACAATGAATTCGCAACGACTTCCCCTACCCCGTGAATCGACTCAAACTCCTCTTTGGAAGCCTTCATGATCAACTCAACCGTATCACCACTCTTGTGTGATTTTGCTTCTTGCTTCTTGAATCTTGAATCAAAATGTTTCGCCACATCATGCGCCGTTTCTTCCCCCACCTGAGGTATAGAGAGTGCTGCCAAGAATCGTGGCAACGTAACCGTACGAGCCTTGTCGATCGCCATGAGTAGATTCTCGACAGTCTTGTCGCCAAACCGGGGCAACGTAGAGAGATCACCCTTTTTCAGAGTAAAGATATCGTCGAATGAAGATATCAGATTGTGTTCGAGCAGAATATCGATAACCTTAGGACCGAGTCCATCGACGTCGAAACAATGTTTGGATACAAAATAATAAAATTTACGCTTTTGCTGACTAAAAGAATCCTTGGCCACACATCTCCATGCCGCCTCCCCCGGAATACGTTCGATACTGCCATCTCCACCACATGCCGCTATACGTGTTGGCCAGACAAAAGGTTTTTGTGCTTTGGTGCGCATCTGCGTGACCACACGTACGATGTCTGGTATCACATCTCCAGCTTTGCGAAGGATCACGGTGTCGCCAATACGTAGATCGAGTCGTTTGATCTCATCTTCGTTATGGAGCGTTGCACGGGAGACCGTCGAACCACCGACTACAACCGCTCGCAAATGTGCAACCGGAGTTACAACCCCTGTACGGCCGATCTGGAAGGAGATATCTTCGAGCACCGTGGTAACTTCTTCTGCAGGGAATTTGAATGCAATGCCCCAGCGCGGAGCCTTGCCCGTATAGCCGAGGAGATCTTGGTACTCTTTTTCGTTGACCTTCACCACGACTCCATCTGCCCAATAGTCTTTTTTGGGCATTTTCTTTTGCCATTCCTGCCAATACGAGATCACTTCATCCATGGTCTTGCAATGTTTGTAGTATGCGTTGACCTTGAACCCCAAAGTCTTGAGTAACTCCAACTCTTGCTGCTGGGTTGTAGGTATGTCGAGGCCTGACCTCTGAGGTGAGGCCTCGACATACGCAACGTCATAGATGAACGAGTCCAACTTACGCGAAGCCGCTACCTGTGGATCAAGCTGTCTGATAGATCCTGCTGCCAAGTTGCGTGGATTGGCAAAAGGTTCCAGACCCTTTCTGATCTGCTCTTTATTCAAAGCCGCCAGTGTACTCTTGGCCATCCAGATCTCCCCCTCGACAATAATATTTCCCCTTTCCTGCTTCTTGAATCTTGAATCTTGCTTCAGCCCTAGCGGGATCGAATATATCGTCTTTACGTTCTCGGTCACATCCTCCCCTGTCGTACCATCTCCACGAGTTGCGGCGGTTTTGAGCAGACCGTTCTCATATTCGAGCACGACCTTGAGCCCATCGATCTTATGTTCACAGGTATATGTCGGATGCGGATCAGAAACCCCTGCTTGTACCAGAAATCTTCGAACACGCGCGTCGAACTCATGCATTTCTTCTGGTGAGAATGCATCGTTGAAAGACCATTGTGGCACCTTGTGTCGGATCTTCTTGAACTCAGGCAGAGGCTTGCCTGCGACGCGCTGACTCGGCGAATCTGGAGTCACAAGCTCCGGATACTGTGTCTCGATCTCTACCAGCTCATGTTTGAGGGAGTCGAGCGCACCCTCTGAAATGTCCTGTTTGTCGAGAACGTGGTACGCATAGCGATGATGCTCAATAGTCTCCTTGAGCTTGTTGAGGCGTTCTACGACGTCCTGTGGGGCTTTATCCTGCATGCCTACAGAATATCACACCCTACTCATACGTCACGCGCATGGCACGTTCTACGGTGCGAGGACCAATAGCAGGGCATCCAGTGTCGGTGTTACCGAGGTTATAGCCTCGAGAATTGATCTGCTGTTTTATTATGGCACCATTGATAGGTTCAACATTGATACGAACCGTTATGACTGCACACCCCCTACTTGTATTGATCGGATCACCTGAGTCATCATAAAAGAATATCTTTACGGGGTCAGATTCGAACGTATCGCCAGTTTCAATCCAACCAGGAGGAGGATCCGATACTACATCTCCTCCGGTAAAAGGAATCTGGTACTGAACATCATTACAATAGAATACATCTGTCTCAGCAATGTTGAGTACCGTTTCCGCTGCACACTCAAGCCCCGAGTCTGCATTATAGATCGCAAACATCGAGTCACGCGCAGTTGAAGCCAATATATATTGTTTGCGTGCAACCGAAGTTATGAATATCGCCACACTCAACACAACTGCCGCTGTCAGTGTTGCAAAGAGGAGAGTGTATCCGCGGTTTTGTGAAGAGAATGTCATATTATATGATCGCATTTACGAGTTCACTGACCAGTTCGATCTGATAAGGGATCCTGCCCTGTGACCACTCAACGATCACGTGGACTTTGTAGGCATCAGCGGGAGTAGTGAGTGGTTCGAGATAGAAATAACGGTAGAACCTCTTACCTTCATTTCCTTCATTATCATGAGCATACCCATTTGATGTCGACACCAGGAGACAACTACCATCAGCCAAACATGGTCGCTTCAATACAACAGTATTTTCATCGTATTGAGGTATAAATGCGATATCACATCTATGGAGCAAGTCACCATCCCCTATACACTCTGAGATAGGGGGGCTACCGACACCAGTCCATATACCCACGTTGTTACTGCGTATATTTTTGATGATCTCCATTGCTTCTTGTGCGAGAAATGAGGCCGTCATCTGATCACCCGAGTACAACGCCGCATTGAGACTACGACTAGCAGCCACAAGTGGTCCTGCCACAGCGATCATCAGGATCGTAACCGCCACCAGCGTCTCGATGAGAGTGAATCCACTATTCTGTTTACGTAAAAGGTGTGTCATATATTAATCTTCGAATAAGCGCGGCGATATGGCTGTCTGAACGTCGAAATAACTTTTCTCACGTTCACGAACACCTGCAGATCCAGAGACCCTAATAAACGCCAGTGGATATGCCTGTTCAGACACACTGAGTGTAATATCTGTTATATCGATATCATCGGTAGCCAAAAGTGGAGAGTATGCTATATCAAGATCTTGGTCGCAGGTACTTTGCTCTGCTTTTAGGATTGCGAATTTGTCCGTTACAGGATCCCAGAATTTGTAGGCTATGATTGCTTTGCAGGTGGCACCTGGACCATTTGGAAGGACTTTGGATGATCTGAAAGCTAAAATTTTATTATTACCGAGCGCACATGCGACTGATTGAAAATTATTTTCATCTACTATATCGCCCACGCCATAATCTGAACAAAAATACGTCGACCCGACTCTCATCTCACGTGACATAGTCTCCAGAGCGAAGTTGAGGTTGGTGATGGCTGACTGGAGAGTCTGAGCCTTTTTGTTGGCGCTGACGATATGGACGAGTGCGCCGAGTGAGACCGTGGCAACAACAGCGAAGATGCCGAGTGAGACGATCATCTCAACGAGGGTGAAGCCAGAAGAGTTAGGAAGTTGAAAGTTAAAAGGCGAAAGTGAACGCAAACTTCTGCGACCTTCTTGAATCTTGCTTCTTGAATCTTGAATCTTTTTTGTGAACATTTCTTTTGTCTTCATTATAGCACCTACTCTTCGACCGAGATCTGACCATTCTTTCTGACAAGAACCGAGCGAGTACTGCCGTCAGTACCAGCGATGATGAGTCTTACGTATCCCGGCTCAGTTCCACCACCTGCGCAGAAACTTGCAACACAGATAATAGCGTCAGGATCGGGACGTTTGAAGGTTATATGAGCCTCACCTTCCCCACACCCTGCTGTATCTGTACAAATATCTTTGATGATTGCCCCTCGCTTGAGCGCATATGTGTTGACGAGTTGGTCTGCCCCTGAGGCATAGAACCCTTCTGAACCAAGGTCACTATCTGAAAAGAAAATCACCTGGCTGTTAATCGATGTATCGTTTGAAACAAATATCCCGTACGCATTGGTAAACGCACCTCCTTCTTGCTTCACACTCACTCCATACGTCTGCGCGGTACGGATCGTCAGTGCCATATCATAGGCAAGGTTGGTCAGGAGCACACTTTGGTTGAAGGTGCCGTACTTGGCCACAACAAGCGCAGTCATGATGGCAAAGATAGAGATCGAGACAATGAGTTCGACGAGGGTGAAGCCTCGGGAAAAAGTATGAGGTATGAAGTATGAGGTATGGGAAGATTTGCAATTCCCTTGAATCTTGGATCCTGAATCTTGAATCTCTGAGTTATTGATTTGCATTTCTTTTGTCTTCATTATACTACATCGCGGAGAATAGATATCCGATCAGGGATATGTCGATGACTTCAACTCCGAACAAGAGCACCAGATACATGCCGAGGATGAGATAAGGCCCAAAAGGTATTTCTGTTCGAGGCTTGAGCTTGCCATACGATATCAGAAGCCATGTCACACTCAGTCCTGCTGCGATCCAGAACGCCAAGACCACCGCATTGATACCTCCACTGATACCAAGGAGCCAGCCGATACCGAGACACAGTTTCGCATCACCGAGTCCCATCCACTGCCCTTTGGATACCAACCAGATCAGTGCGAATGGCAATGCCAAGAGTGGTCCCGCCAGGAGTGCACTCCACGAAGGTACGTGCCACCATGATGCACCTCCGATGAACAGACTAACGAAGCTGATCGCCGCAAAGGTGTATGACAACATATCAGGGATGATCTTGTGTCGTGTATCGTATATGGTGATGACGAGTAATATGCAGGTCACCAGAAGATAGAGAAATGTTCTAAATCCCGCAACCCAGGAAATAGGTGGAAAATACCAGATAATACCCAGAGCGATGAGTCCTGAAAGTATTTCGATGATTGGATACTGCCAGGAGATCTTGCTCGCACATTTCTTGCATTGCCCTTTTTGTATGAGGAAGCTCACTACAGGCACGAGCTCCTTCCAGGTCAGTTGCTCATTGCATGACATGCAGGCAGATCTACCATTGACCCCCTTGCCCGTATTGAACCGCAGTGCCACAACATTGAGGAAACTTCCGATGATCGTGCCGAAGACAAAAGAAAAGATCAGCGAGAAAAGATTCATGAGTATTATTGTGGACCGACGCAATAGTGAACTTCTGCTGTTCCCTGGCCATTGTTGGCAGTGCCACAGTTCTGACTGAATACCGTACCATCCAAATCATCCTTAACGACTTCACTGTAACCTTCCAAGACGGTCATCAATACATAGTCTGTAGCAGGAGCTGTATTGGTACCATATCTATACACAACTTGTCCGGCCTGAGTTCCCGGAGTCGGTATGTTGGTAATAAACGTATTGATAGTTATTACTGCACCACTCTGTGTAGTACAGGACGAAGCTACGTCGATCGTTGGTTGGCCACTAACGACAGCTGATGCTGGATACTTGTTACACCTATCGAAATACAGCTCAAGCGCGAGCTGTAGCTGTCCGATATCTGACACGCGCTTGGCATCACGGGCTTTGCCGCGAGACTTGGTGAGGTTGACGGTGATGATACCTGTAAGCAATGCCATGATCGCGATCGCGATCATGAGCTCTATGAGCGTGAAGCCTTTTTTATATGGAAGATGTGTTTTCATGGAATGATTATACCACAGAGAAGCATTCTCCCAACAAGAGCTACTTGTCACTGACGGCTTTTGCGACCACTATCAGACTTTGTCCGAAAGGTGGATGTGCTATGCGTGACTCTACAAAATAAACAATGGGAAATATGACCTTGTCATAAAAGATAACTGCTTTTGCATTAAATGATCTCTGTTTCAAGAAGCAGAAAGAGAACCACCATGCAAAATACCCAACCATATTGTAATAACGTATCGATTCGACTATGAATCCAGCATGTGCAAGCTTTTCTGTAAGATTCTTCTTGGTATATCTGCGGTAGTGACCAAAATCTTTATCTAACGGGGCATATATCTCAGGGCGCGCAGGAACAAAGAGGCATAGCGATCCTCTTTTTTCTTTGAGAAGGTCGAAATATACTCTGAGTTCTTCCTGATCTTTTTCAATGTGTTCCAGCACATTTATAGTCACTATTGCATCCCAATCTTTTTTATATATATCACGCGCAATACCTTCAAAAATAGGTTGATCGGGAAACTTTTCTCGCAATTTCGATGAAAATCTCTGATCGGGCTCAGTGCATTGCAGAAAAGATATATCTTTCAATTCTCTGAATAGTGCAGTCATCTGACCAATACCTGAGCCGATTTCGATCACGGAACCTTTGAGGTATTTTGAGAATTCTCGAATAAGCGACAACCTGTAGTTATATGCATGTTCAAGTGCTTTGAATTCGAAATCTTCATTTGATGCCTCGGAGTTATATGTGGAATCAGACATAGATACTATGGATTATTTTTTGATTTTACCTGATAGAGGATGTACTGGTACTCGGAATCGTAAATCTTTTTCTCAAAGTTTGCATTGTGTTCGAGGATATAGTTGAACAATTGCAGGTTCGCCTGACTGACTACATATTCAGCACCCAACTGATTCCGAATAATACTAGCCATTTTATCACCCTCCGTCTTTGCATACGAATCAAAGTTAACGAACTTTTCCGCCATATGCTTCTCAATGATTAAGTCATTTTCTGGACATTTTTCCTGATCACATACATATCCTTTGTACGGAATATTCACTGAAAGCCAATACAGATGGGGACTGTAGTCATACGTAAATCGAGGTTCAAGACCAGATATGTAGTTATTGCGGGGACTATGGTAGTAGAGCTGTGGGAACCAGCTCCAGTTTACATCGAGGACAACGGATCCTGGCTCTGTATTCTTCTTTAACCACGACCCGATCTTATAAAATTCTACTTCCTGAGCACCATACGCGATCTTTTGTTGCAGGAAGAGCATATTGCTTGTAAACAAATATACGAGAACTATCGAAAGTGCTGTTGCAAGACTGTATTTTATCATTGGTGTACCCGATATCATCAGATTCCTTCGTGCATAATCGAAAGATAGTGCGATATAGAGAGCGGCAAACATGGTGAAGTAGTCACCAAAACGAGCACTTGCCACTACCGTTCCAAGAAAGAACAATGCTGTTAATATCAGTACGCATGTCTGCAGATGCCTTCGAGCTTCTTTTACTCCAGAAAGATAATCTTTGACTGTACTATGCCCCACCCTATACGACAAATAACTAAATACATCTATAACTAATGCGGTTACGAAGGCGGCAAATATGATCGTGTTAGCTTGTATAAAGTTAAAAAAGTCTGCCGGATATAATTCGCCACCCTCTGCAATCGCAACCTTCTTTCCAATAATAGTATCGACATATGTTCCAAAAATAATATCCTTCATGTAGTACATGAATCCTGAAGAGACAAGGAATGTCGCACCTATCGCAAGTGTCGTCCCTCCAATTACGGCGAATAGATTTTTATAATCCCCTTTGAGTCCGTAGAACTTTTCTATGAGCAAATACCCCAATGCAACACATGCTGGCAAGAAAAAGCTGGCACTATGCCAATACATGTAAGCAAAAGCAACGATGAAGGCACCTATATAATTTTTCCTATACAAGAACACCAACAAAAGAATTAGCAGGGATGGGGCTAATGCATAAGGTCTTGAGAGGAAAAACCTCCAAATGGAACCGACTCCACTCACTGCAATGAAAATAAGAGTCCATACGAAGGGGTTTTGAATCTCAAATTTTTTGAAACACCAATAGAGAAGTGCGAATGCAGATGCAACTATACAAACAGCATAGAGCTTGATACCCGCATACAATGGAGCAATGAAGGTGAACGGGATAATGAATAGATAGAATAGGAAATTGTAGTATACGAAATAAGTGTTCCCTTGGGCCATTTTCGAGAGATATATTGATTTGAAGTCACTAAATGAACTAAAAAATCCATCGTCCAACATCTGTTGAGCAAATCTGAAATGAAAAAAATGATCATCACTACTAGATACGGTATTTACTGAGAAGTACATACTGCAGAAGATAGTGAAAAACAATGAGAAGATCAGGAAAAGTGTCAACTTTGGTCTTGGTAAAATCCAATTCTGGAATACACTCACTGTATTTTTTAACATACTCCATGTAGCAACAGATCGTTCAAAAAACCACAAAAAGAAAATATGTCTGAGGCATCGTACTCCATGTCTCCAGTTCATCTTTTTCCCTTCCTCTTTCTTCCTTGAATGATATGAGATAGGAATTTCAAGAATAGTACCGTAGGTCTTAAGCAAAAAGTATGTGAGGTCAATAACGTCGAATATAAACCCACTTGAAGTCAGCGTCAGAAGCTTGGGGATTGCTTCCTTTGGAAAGACTTTGTAACATGTTGCGATATCAGTGATACGGCTCCTGAAAACGAGGTTGAATATCTTGGTCACCAAAAGTCCTCCATAAAAATAGATCTGGCTAAAAGGCACTGCGTTTTCACTCAAAACTCTTGATCCAAACACCACCTTCGTCTTCCCTTCGATAATCGGTTTTAATAGTGCACCGTAGTCTTCTGGATCATACTCTAGGTCAGCATCTTGAATAAGAACAAAATCTCCTGTTGCCACAGATAGCCCGTCTCTCAAAGCAGCTGCTTTGCCTCCATTCTCAGCACGAAACACAGCCTTAACCTTATCCGTGTAGCGAGCGATGACACCTCTACTACCGTCCGTAGACCCATCATCAACGACGATAACTTCCCTTGACCAACCCTGAGGTAATACCACCGTAAGAACCTTTTTGAGCGTCGCTTCGACGGTCTTTCTTTCATTGAAAACCGGAATGATGACGGAAAGTCTTTGCGGAATATTTTGTGACATAGCCTGAAATATAGCATGCGCCTATACAAAACAAAACCCCGATATCGGGGTTTTGTTAGCCTTAAGAGAATATCGAGATTTTACTGACAGCGAGCAGCTGTAGCATTGGTACCAGTATCGACTTGGTTCGTTGCACCTGTTGAGTCAAGACAGAAATACTTGGTAGTGTCTGAAACTAGACGGCCACGAATAACGTAGTTTGAGTTGAGAGAGTTGAGTGTTCCGATATATAGGATTCCTCCTTGTGCATTTATATCAGCGTTGATAGTCGTCATGTCTGCAGTTGGAGAAACTATACAGTTTATGTACGTTGCAGCTGTATTACTGTTACCCGCTCCACTACAACTAGTATTTGAACCATTTACAGGATACCCTGCTCCGTTGAATGCTGTTTCAAGCAATGTTCTCATCTGCTGAACGCCAGCGATAACACGAGCATCCTTAGCCTTGTTTCTCGCTGAGTTCAAACTCACCAACACTACTGACGAAAGAATACCGATGATCGCGATGACCACGAGCAATTCGATGAGTGTAAAACCTTTTTTGTACTGTTTCATATATAAAATTATACGAATAAACTGTTAATCTGATTAATATAACTAACCTTTCTCTGAATGTAAGGTTGTTGAGACTATTATATCACCCTCTATCCACTACGATATCCTTATATTCTGTGGATAACGAGTGGGCAACCTACTGCGTACTGGCGATGTTGTATATCGGGATCAAGACCGATGCCAACAACACCGCAACACCTCCTCCGAGCAGCACGATCATCAGAGGTTCGATCAGTGACACCAGAGAGTCGACAGCGGTCGTGACTTCGCGAGTATAGAATCGCGACATGGTCTTGAGGATCGAGCCGACCTCTCCGGTTTCTTCACCCACTTTCATCATTTGCACCATGATACCGGGGATCTCACGTGGATTGTTGGATAGAGATTCTGACAGCGTCTTGCCTCCGGTGACTTCTTCGACAGCTCTAGAGATAATATTCTGATAAACCTGGTTGTTGATGACGGTCGAGGTCAACTCCAATGCGCGCACCATCGGAATACCTGAGATCAACATCGTGTTCATGTTATCCGCCAGACGCGAGAGGTAGAGTTTCTTGAAAAGAGTCGATATATAGGGGATGCCGAGCTTGAACTGGTCATAGATCATCCTGCCCGCTGGAGTACGGACGAACCTAACGAGGAAGAATCCTCCGATCAGAGCCACTGCCAAGAGAATGAAACCGTATTCTAGGAGGAAATTACTGATACCGAGCACAACTTGTGTATATACTGGGATCTCTCCTCCGGATTCTGTCAGGATGCCACTGATCTTGGGGATGACCATGGTGAACATCAAGATCATCACGGTGATGAAGGTCACCACGATGAATGCCGGGTAGATGAGCGCACCTTTGACCTTGGAAGAGAGTTCGTAGGAACGATCGAGATAGTCTGCAAGATAGAGGAATGTTTCGTCGAGTTTGCCCGACTCCTCGCCCGCCTTGACCATGTTGACGTAGAAGTTGCTAAAGACCTTTGGATGTTTGGCCAATGCATCTGATATTGGACTTCCTGCCTGGAGATCATCGGCGATCGTCTGCATCTTGGAGCCAAGGACATGGTTCTCTGTTTCTGAAGCCAACAGGCGGAATATGCGCAACGCCGAGATCTGAGCCTCGAACAAAGTCGAGAGTTGCCTCGACAAGATCACCACGTCTTTGGTCGAGATTCTGTCGAAAAGCGCGATATTCTTGCCGAAGAATGAACCGTTGGCATCTGCTTCTTTGATCGAGGTCAGAGTCAGACCTCGTCTCTGCAGAGACAGGATCGCAACATCAGAATTCACGGCGTCGATAGAGCCTGTTTTCTTGGCGCCGGTATTGTCGATAGATTCGTAGTTGAAGAGCATATGTGTAGTATATCAGATTCGTTTATGTCATCCCCGCGAAGGCGGGGATCTGCGATCTAAATCATGCGTTCCAACGTCTTCGGGTTAAGCGAGTTCGCATGAGCACTCTCGACCGTGATCTCACCAGAACGTACGAGCTCTGCCAATGAACGGTTCATGTCGATCATGCCGTCCTGTGAACTCGTCTCGATGACCGTGTTGATCTCATAGGTGCGTCGCTCACGGATCAGGTTCGAGACTGCACTGTTGTTGATCAGGAGCTCATAGGCCGGGATCAATCCTCCGGACATGCGTGGGATCAGACGTTGCGAGAATATACCTGTCAGGGAACTCGCGAGTTGTACACGGATCTGATCTTGTTGCCCTGGCGGGAATGAGTCGATGATACGATCGATCGTCTGAGCGGCGTTGTTGGTGTGAAGTGTCGAAAATACCAGGTGTCCCGTCTCTGCAGCTGTCACGGCAGTCGAGATCGTCGTGGCGTCGCGCATCTCACCGACCATACACACATCGATATCCTGACGGAACATAGCCGTCAATGCACTGGCGAAATCTGGCGTATCAATACGCACCTCTCGTTGGTCGATGATAGACTTTTTGGATTCGAAGAGGTATTCGATCGGATCTTCGATGGTCATAATATGTTCGGTGCGGGTCTGGTTGATCATCTCGATCAGGGTTGCCAACGTCGTTGTCTTGCCTTGTCCGATCGGTCCTACCACCAAGAAGAATCCTTGGGCCTTGCGAGTGAACATGTCGAGAATGACGGGTAGGTTGAGCTCTGGCAGCGTACGGATAGCCTTGGGGATGAGACGAAGTGCGATGGCGATAGAGTCTTGTCTGCGGAATACATTGCCACGGAAACGTGCATTCTTGAGACTATAAGAAAAGTCGACGTCTTTGTTCTTTTCGAGAAGCTCCACATTGGCCGGTGAAAGAAATACTTTTATGAAACCCTGCATATCAGTCGGGGTGAGGACGGCCTGTTTGACCAGAGGGATGAGAGCCCCTGAAACACGGATGATCGGTGCACGGCCAGCTGACAGGTGAAGGTCCGAGGCACCCTCTTTGAGCAATAGATCTACCAAGCTTTCTATTTCTTTTTCGTAGTTCATTATGATGTTTGTTTATGAGCACATATCTTCTCGACTTCTTTTAAAACTTCCGAAGGGATCGTCGTTGCCTTGACGATGTAACCGTTGACTTCGAGCTTCTTGGCACGGGCAATGTCCTCTGAAGATCCTTGGTTGGTCAACATGATGATCGTTGCATTCGGCGCCAACCTTTCTTTACGAACACGCTCGATGAACTGCAACCCGTCCATATCCGGCATCACAATATCTGCCAACAATATGTCTGGCATGTATCCAGATGACAAGAGTCGCAATGCCGCCTCGGTCGAGTCTGCGGTTTTGACATCGTAGCCAGCCTTGTTGAACTTGAGCGTATACATGTCGAGGAGAAACTTGTCATCGTCGACGAACATAACCTTGGTACGTACAGATGACGTATCGGGAACTATTTGTTGAGGAGGTGTAGGAGTGTCATTCATGGTATTAGTATACTACAACTTGTTTACTTCCTCGAAAGGAATCTTCTTCTCGAAGGCTTTGATGATGGCATCTTCTTTGATCGTGATCATTCCCTTCGCTCTTAGGATCTTGGTAATAGCAGTCTCAGTCGGAGATGTGAGGATCGCCTGCTCGATCTCTTTATCCATTTCGAACATTTCGAACACTGCAGTGCGTCCACGAACTCCTTTTGGTGATTCTGGTGTCGGCTTGATCTTGTGCACGGTATCCGAAAAAGGAATCTCCTTGCGATATTGTTCGGGAAGATCGGCAAACTGACTATCGATCATCGCTTTGATACTTCCCTCTACTTTGACTGGTTCTCCACCTCCTGGGATAAGCATACCAGCGAGACGCTGGCCGATCGCCAAGATCAGAGTCGGTGCGATGAGGTACGGGTCAACTCCCATGTCGATAAGACGAGGGATCACACCAGCAGAACTGTTGGTGTGGAGTGTCGAGAAAACCAAGTGACCAGTCAATGCCGCCTGAACCGCAAGCTGTGCCGTCTCTTTGTCGCGGATCTCTCCCACCATGATGATGTCTGGGTCCTGACGCAATGTTGTACGCAAACCTGCCGCAAAGGTGTAGCCGATCTCGGGTCGAACTTGTGACTGACTCATGCCCTCGATCGAGTACTCCACTGGATCTTCGAGCGACAATACGTTGTAACTTTCACGGTCGATCTCGGTCAACAATGAATACAGCGTGGTGGACTTACCCGAGCCAGTCGGACCAGTCACTAGGATCATGCCGTAGGGTTTGTTGATCGCTTTGCGAACAAGCTCGAGGTTGCGTGGAGAAAAGCCGATCTGATCGAGCGTACGAACGCCTTTGGCCTGGTCAAGGATACGCATCACCACCTTTTCTCCATGATATGCAGGGAATGTAGATACACGGAAGTCGATACGACGACCGTCGATGCGTGCCGAGAAACGGCCGTCTTGCGGTTTGCGCTTTTCATCGAGACGCATGTTGGAGAGCACTTTGATACGTGCAACAACCGCAGAGTGAACCTGTGCTGGCAAGACCAGACTGGTATTGAGTACTCCGTCGACACGGAAACGCACACGGACTTTGTCACGCATATGTTCTATGTGTACGTCGGACGAATCCCCTTCTACTGCATATCGGACGATTGTGGCTACGATCTTGACGACGGGCGCATCCTCGATGATGACGGTATTTTCGCTGGACTTGTCTTGTGATTGTGCTTGAGATGCTTCTTCTGGTTTGACAGAGTCTGTCTCTACCGAGAGTTCAGTCTCAAGTTCCGAAAGAGCCTTGGAGACCTCACCGGTCATGCCCTTGTACATATCGATGACTTTCTTGAAGTCATCGAGTGTTATCAAAAATATTTTGTAAGGAATGTTCTTTTGAGATGCAAGGAAGTTGAGCGCATCACGTGCCTCCATATTGTCCGGATCAGTCACTCCAACCTCGAGCATGCCTTCTTTGAGACCGATCGGTACGAAGCCGTACGTCAACGCGGATTCTTCGGGGATATATTCGAGCGCCTGGAAAGGGATCGAAACTTCACTGAGAGATCTGACCGGGATATTGAGGAACTCACCTCGAGCAGCCATGATGTCTTCTGGTTTGACACCCTTGGAGATCAGAGCCTGTTCGAGCGAAGTACCTGCGGCTGTCTGTTTGCGTACATCACGAATAGCCTCTTTTGAGATTAACTCCTTTTGTAAGAGAATATCGAGAACTGACATAGGTTATTAGCGAACTGGTGCGAATGGATTTGGGCGACCAACTCCCTGATCAGGGATAGGTACTGAGCGATCACGGAGTGTTTGGTACACTGGTGAAGAGAAGAAGTTGGCATCAATAGTGATGGTATTGACCTGGTTGAGCAACGTGAGGATGAGTGCAGCTCGACCATCGGCCGCAGCAGCAGGACCTGCCTGGAGCAACGCCGATCCGGAAGAAGAGGAACCTCCTTTGACGAAGAAGTACCCGAATCCGACAAGGACTGCAACAATGATGATAATGATGGTGGATTTATTCATAGGTTATTTGCGGAGCCAATATGTTTTGAGTTCGACTCCAAAATCATACACACCCGTCTCTCCTGCAGAGACACTCAGGCGTGTGACATCCATGATCCTCAAGTTGGCCTCGATGTCCTGGAGGAATCGGATGAACTCCTGATAGGGTGCAGTCACGGTGAATGAAACGCTGACAGTATCCAAAGTCGGTGTAGATATGTCGACCGTGCGCAGTGTCGTCGCAGCAGCAACTCGAGAAACAGATGTATTTTGGCCTGTTGAGCCTTGCTGAGTAGCAGTGTTGGGTGCAGAGGCCTTGATACCACGGAGAGTCAGACCGTGACTCTGTGCAACATCCTTGAGATCGATCACGAGGCGGATGTTGTCTACACTGCTCGGTATCATCTTGTCGAGATTGTCTCTGTCTTCTTGGGAGATCTTCTTGAAATCTTCGAGGAGTGCTTCGCGTTTTTTAGTAAGCTCGTTGGCATTATCGAGCGCCTTGAGATATTCGTCGTTGACGACCTTGATGGCTTTGGCCTGAGTGAGCTGACCACTAGTAAAAGTAAAATAAATACCGATAGAAAGTATGACGAGTATGAGAGCTGTTGAGTTTCTATTCATAATATTATGGGGTTGGTGGTTGATCGCTCGGTGCCGCTCCTCCTATGGTTTTGGAATAGAGGAGTGTCTGCGGGTCGATCGAGGCCGAGAACCTAAATGAAACATCTGACTTCTCGTTTTCGGTCGGATCCGTCAGGATCGGGTTCTTGACCACGTCTCGAAGGCCGTATTTCTCGAGTTCACTGAGAACTTTTGCCTGGAATGCAACCGTGAAGAGGTCGAGGCCAGAACCGCTCATGTTTATCTTGACCTCAGAACTATTCGACCCTGGTGCCCCAGATGACAACTCCATATTCAAGAAGCGAACTCTCTCTGCGGTCAGTCGGGCAACTGAGTCGAAGACTTGTGATACCGCCAAATGACTATTCAGGAGCTGACGAGCGGTGTTGATCTGCACGTTGACATGCTTCATCTCGGTGATGAGGGGCAGGTCGAAGTTCGCCTCTCTCTTTTCGAGGTCGGCCTTGTAGGATTCTTGGTTGGAAACCAGGAGATATTTCCATGAATATGCGCCTCCTGCTGCGGCCAGTGACCCGATGAATATGATCGTCGCGATAACCATCACGATACTCGATCGTGGACGTTTGATGATCGGCACATTGCCAGCCATACCCGTCGGAGCAACGGGTTTCTTGGGTATAAAAGATGTTTGGAACTTGGTTTCCATGGTTCCTAGAAATTATACCAGAGAAAGGGGTTTCTCGAGGTGTGTATAACGGGAGGCTACTTCAATTCCGCCAGTTTCCTAAGGGCAATACCGATAGCGACAGCGAACTCTGGACCGGCTTGAGCGAATTCTTCGGCGAGGAAAGCAGGGGTTTCGAGTTTGCCGAAGGGGTCGGCATAGACCACATCCATTTGGAAACTTATTTTCGCCAAGTCAACGAATCCTTTGAGTAATACGCCTCCGCCAGTCAGAATGATCTTGTTCACGTTTTTACCAAACTTCTTTTGATAGTTGAGAAGTGTTGCGTTGGCTTCGTAGAAGGTATAATCCAAGTTCACCGTAATAATTTCGGTGAGTTCTTTGTATTCTGGACCACCTTTGAGACCGTAGGTGCGCTTCATCGTTTCGGCTTGGCTGATAGATATAGAAAGGGCTTTTGACAATGTCAGCGTGATATCCTGACTACCCTTGTTGATGATGTGACTGGCGCGCAACATGCCACGCTCGACGATGTAGAGCTTGGTCGAGCGAGCACCCATATCGATGATCATCACCGTATTCATACCCTGTTCGATCACCGCACGGATAGAGCTAAAGACTTCGATCTCATAGAAAGACGGTTCGAGGCCACTGCCTGTCATGATCGACTGGTAACGAGAAATGTATTCATTGTGGATAGCCACCACCAGGACATCGTGACCTTTTTTCTCTACTTTGCTACTTTCATCTTCGGTCACATAGGACTCTTCTTTGGGGATAACGGAATAGTCGAGGAGAACTTCGCTCAATGGTACGGGGATATACTTGCGCGCTTCGATCGCGACCACGTCACCGATCTGCTTGTCTGGAACCGGAGGTATCGAGATGAAGGTGATGAGACTTGCTGACATTGGCAAGGTCGAGCCACATGATACGGTAGTGGTTTTGGATTCGCGGAGCACGTCTTTGACGGCCATGATGAGCTGTTCTACGGGGAGTCCTACTGCGCGACCGACTTCGATATTGGCATAGGGTCCCAACGCCAATTCGCCGTATGTTTCCAATACGGCACGACCACGTTTCTTCTTGAGCTGAATGACCTTGATAGACGATGACCCAATATCAACGCCAAGAACACTCGATTCCCCCTTGAAGAAAGACGAGAAAAAGGAAGCCATACGGTTATTATATACTATAATCCCTACGCATGTCGCTTATACGTTCATTGTACACTATTATTCTCGAGGCACTCTTCCCTCTGTCAGGACCTGAGCAGGAACTCTTTTCGTATTCCCCTGAGGAAGCTCTGCAAAAGTTACCCCCTGCACCTGCCACACCGATCCCCGCAACATCTCTTTTTGCTTACAAAGACGAACGTGTTGCAAAACTTATTTGGAATATAAAATATAAGAAAAATGCCCTTGCGGTCAAGATTGCCGGGTACGCGCTCTGTCGCACATTGTTGGCAAGGCCAGGCCTTGCCAGTACCCAGCCCAACAAGACAATCGTGCTTATCCCCATACCGATCACTCCCCGCCGTCGTCGCGAGCGTGGATTCAACCAGTGCGAACTGTTAGTCGACGAGATACACCGACTCGACATGAATTCTCAGTTCATAATTGAAAAGAATGTACTTATTCGTACACAACATACCTCAAGACATACCCTGAAAGGTCGCGAGGATCGCCTCGCTGACGCAAAAGGAATTTTTGCTACTGTCCCCGAAGTTGCCCGGCAATACGATCCGACTTCGACACGATTCATCATCATTGATGACGTGATCACTACCGGAAGTACGTTGAAAGAGGCGATGGAGACATTGAAAAATGCAACGGGTGCAGAGGTGAAAGGGATGTCAGTGGCGCATTGAGGAAGGCCACGGAGAGAACATTCCATTTCTCACCCACGATCAGCCTTGCTCGCATGCACGAAACGCCGAGCAAGGCTGTCTTTTCTCGGCGTCGCACGCATGGTTACAGAAATGCTTCATCCACGACGCCTGCGAAGAGGGTTCGAAACGGAACATTCTCTCCGTGGCCTTTGCCAGAGTAACGATGCTATCCAACTACCACTTTCACGAATCTCCTCTTCCCCACCTTCAACACAACTGTTTCTGTTGGAGCAAAATTGGGATCAGTGATCTTGGTGTCATCATTTTTGACTGCACCATCGAGGACTAGTCGACGCCATTCGGTCTTGGATTCGACTATTCCAGCTGCGATCAGAGATTCGGCAAGTGATGCGCCTTTTGGGAGCACGACTTCCTCAACATCATCAGGTACACCTTTTTTGGAAAAAGTATTGATGAAAGCTTCTTCGGCAGACTGCGCAGCGGATTCTCCGTGAAGTCTCTTGACGATATCTGCGGCGATATGTGCCTTGGCGTCACGTGGTCCACGTGCCATGAGTGCATCTTTTTCGCCGAGCGGGATGCGTGTGCAGTTCATGAACAGAGGCTCGAGCATCGCATCGGGAAGTGCCATGATCGCGCCAAAGAGTTTGTCCGGGGTCTGGTCGATGAATACACCGGTGCCGTTGGACTTGGACATGAGCTCACCGGTGACAGGATTTGCGATGAGGTTCAGAGCGATGACGAACTTGTCTTTGTTCTTGAGACGCTTCATGAGGGTGCGTCCAGCGAGAGCATTGAAGATCTGGTCGGTACCACAGAGCTCAGCGTCGACATCCATAGCGACACTGTCGTAGCCTTGCATCAGCGGATACATGAATTCATGGAGATGGATCGGGGTGCCGGCCTTGATCCTTTTGGCGAAGAGGTCACGCTCAATCATCTGTTGGACGGTGAAGTTCGAAGAAATCTCGATCACATCGGCGAAACTGAGCTTCGAAAGCCAGTCGGCGTTGTATTTGATGAGTGCCGGATTCTCGACATCGTCGAAACTGATCAAAGGTTTGATCTGACGGATCCAGTCGGCGACATTCTTCTTTACATCATCAGCAGTGAGCTGGGTACGCACAGCGCTTTTGTCTGGATCACCGATACGTGCAGTGAAATCTCCAAAGAGTACGATCACCTCATGCCCCAACACACGTAATTCTTCTAGGAAAATCAGGTTCTTGGCATGACCAAGGTGAATAGCAGTATGAGTCGGATCGAGACCATAGTAGATGCGGATACGGTCGCCTGACATGAGCTTGTCTATGAGTTCTTTCTTGGAAGGAAAGGCTTCGACGAGCGTCCCGCGGGTACACATGTCCTCAATACGTTTTTTGTCAGTGATAACCTTCATGCGATCCAGTATAGCGATATTTTATGAAGATTGCATCTGCATCTGGGTCTGACAGATACTACTACATCCAGCTGCCCTATCGTGTGGAGCACATCCTTCACAGGCGATGAAATGATGTGGGCAGGATAGATTGCCACAGTTGATATAGCGTTCGGTGCTTGTGCCACAGAGTTTGCAGGTACCGATGACCGTTCGTGGTCCACCAAAATCCATCGTCACGCGTCCGTCGAATGTGTAGAGGGTTCCCAAGAAATTTTGCCCAGGATACTTCTCCATATATGAATGAATACCGTTCTCGAGTTGGTACACTTCGCCGAAACCTTGGTCGAGGAGATACGCCGACATCTTTTCGCAACGAACTCCGCCGGTGCAGACGGTGACTACGGTCTTGTTTTTGAGTGGCGCCAGCTTTTCGACTGCCTCGGGCAGATCACGAGAGTTGCGCAATCCTGGGTCGACAGAGCCTGCGAAGCGACCAGAGTCGATCTCGTAACTATTGCGCATATCGACGACTACGAAATCTTTTTTGTTCTCGTACCATGTATGAAGTTCTTCTGGAGAGAGATGTGGTGCGGTTTTGACAGCGGGGTTGATCCTGTCTTTGGGTAGTCGTGTACCGACGATCTCATCGCGAACCTTCACCGAAAGTTTCGGAAATGTTTTCCCTGTTCCTGCACTGCGCTTGATGTTGATATTCGCAAAGCGGGGATCAGACATGAATTCTGTTACGAACTCGTCGGTATGTTCTTTGAGTCCTTCGACGGTTGCATTGATACCCTCGGTCGCAATGATGATGCGCCCCTTGAGATGCAACTTCTCACACAAGCCCCGTACCCGCGTAGCGAGTTCCTGAGTGTCATCCAGTGGGGTATATAAATAGAAAAGAAGTACTTCGTATGTCATAGAGCGATTCTAGCAGATCAGAGGTAGGGAGCAAATGGTATTTTCAGACTATATAAAAAAGCGGCCACTAAGGTTTAGTAGTCGCTTGGTTCAACTCCCGTTTCGAACTCATAAGGAAGACTGCCCAGGAAGTACGAAGAGGATCAACTGCATAATCAATGAGACGCAAACCTCGTGGTGTTCGTCGCCAGTTATGAGCACCTCTCTCATGCACATCAGATTTCCAGAGCCATTCTTGAACTTGCAAACTGAGACTTCTATACAACCTCTCGATCTCTTCTGTAGTCGGTTTTTCTTCACCTTGATAGATTTGGAAACTACAGATACCGAGAGTGAAGACAGGGGTCAGATAGGAAGCATCGGGTCGAAAAGTAAAATGATATACGAGAGCCTCCGATACATTCGCTATCATGCCATACAACAAAGCACTGTAAAGCCTTGAAGGTACTCTTCTCAAAAAACTCAACAAGCTTTTTCGTTCTTTGAAACTCGATACATAGTCACCGAATCGTAAGTTAGGGAACTTTATCACCCATAGATTGAATAAAATTAAGGCGACTCGGGTATTACCCTTTCGAATCTTGATCATCTTTTCTCCTTTTGTTTGAATTGGGAACGTGCGATTTACCCCACCCTATCGTAATGGTGGATAGATGTAAAGTCGGGAGGGATTCGAAGCTTACAGCTTCGGTACAGGTTTCGCGTCGTGCTCGCTATGCTCCGCGCGACATGCTCAACCTCTTCTCATCCCTCATGCAAGGTGCGCAGGCACCTTGCTCGTCTCCGCAAAATATATTCACTCGCTCTGCTCGCTCGTTATTTTGCGGAGACGGAGGGATTCGAACCCTCGAGACCCTTTGACAGGTCTGCCTCTTTAGCAAAGAGGTATGTTAGACCACTCCACCACGTCTCCATATATACAGTAGCGTAACGAGGCAATTCTTGCACAAAATGAGGTGTGTTACAATCCAAAATCATGTCGACCACCATCCCGCAATTCCGACGAACTATCTGGTCCTACTACCAGAAACATGGTCGCAGTATGCCGTGGCGGACGAAGATCACTCCGTATCGAGTCGTCGTGTCCGAGATCATGCTCCAACAGACACAAGTCAAAAGAGTATTGGAAAAGTTTCCTTCTTTTATTGCACGCTTCCCGACATGGAAAAAGCTCGCGAATGCCTCGACTCACGACGTACTCTCCGAATGGTCGGGTCTCGGGTACAACCGACGTGCTCTTTATCTCAAACGTATCGCCGAAACGATCACCGACCAGGGTCGCGCAACGGGCGCACTACCGAACACCTACGAAAGTCTCGTGGGGCTTCCTGGTATTGGACCCAATACTGCCGGATCGATCCTGGCCTTTGCGTATAATATTCCACATCCTTTCATAGAGACCAACATCCGTTCGGTGTACATCCATTTCTTTTTCAAAAATAAGAAAAAAGTTCATGACAATCAACTTTTTCCTCTGATCGAAAAGACCGTAGACACAGACAACCCTCGAGAATGGTATTACGCACTGATGGACTATGGTGCGTATCTCAAAAGTATCTCTGACAACCCTTCTCGCAAGAGTGTTCACCATGTCAAACAAAAACCATTCAAGGGTTCTAACCGAGAACTCAGAGCCACGATTTTGCGGATGATCCTGAAGAAACCTATCCTGCATATGGAGGTCGTATCGCATTTCAGGGAAACATACCCCAGGGAACAAATAGAAACCAATATCTCGAATCTAGAGAAAGAAGGGTTTATCGTGGAGAAAAAAGGACGATACTGTACAGTATAAAATAGCAGCTTCGTCAATATCCTCCTCTCCTCCATGATCCCGTACAATAGAGAGATATGCCCGTCACTCTCTCGACACCTGTCACCGAACATATCCGCCTCACCGCCGTACAAAAGGACGCACTGAAGCGTCTGAGGATAAAAACGATCGAGGATCTCCTCTACCATTTCCCTACTCGGTACGGAGATACTGCCGAGGCACGGTCTGTCGACTCATTGCAGAAAGGACAGACTGTCGTCATCTTCGGCAAGATCCATAGTCTCAAGATATCAACAACCTTCAAGACGCGTGTGACTATGGCCGAAGGATATGTGGAAGACGAGACCGGGCAGATCCAATGTGTCTGGTTCAACCAACCCTACATCGCCAAGATGTTCACCGATGGCTCACTCGTCCGTATCGAAGGCAAAGTCTCCGCCCGCCAAAAGAAACCTCGACCTGCGACCCCGAGCGATACAGGTGCTGCAGAATCTTTTTCTGAAGACCGAGTATTGTCTGAACAACCCCTATTTTCCCGAACGGATGCCAAGGAGTCATTTTCTGAAGACCGAGTATTGTCTGAGCGTAGTCCCGTTCCACTCTCTGGAATCAATATGAACGGGACGCAAGCGAGTTACGCAGGTCTGAACGAAAATGACTCCTTGGCATCCGCCCGCCTCTACTTCTCTAATCCCAAAATAGAAAAAGTCGACAAACTCCCCATCGGAGTCGGCGACTCATTGTTCGGCAACGAAGGCGAAGGACACTCTCTCTACCCCGTCTATTCCGAATCCCGAGGTATCAGTTCTTCGTGGCTCTATCATACGATCCAGAAAATATTCAGCCAGGGCGTCCTCGAACAATTCGAAGACCCGATCCCCGAACACATACGTACCACATATCATCTCCCCTCGATCAAGAGCGCCTTCGTGTGGATGCATGCGCCACAAAAACGTGAAGATGCACTCTCGGCACGCAAACGGTTTTCATTCCAAGAAATATTCTTGATCCAACTCCAGATCCAACGAGACCGTCGTCGATACGAGCAATTTCCTTCTTTCAAAATAGAAACCAGTGACGCTCATATCCGAGAATTCGTGCGCCGCTTCCCGTTCACTGCAACTTCTGCACAGACACGTGCCATCGAAACGATCACAACTGACATGCGATCCAACCACGCCACGTCGAGACTGCTCGAAGGCGACGTTGGCTCCGGCAAAACCGCCGTCGCTGCTGCAACCGCATATGCCGTGATGACGAGCAAACCCAGTATCGTAGGAGCAGATGGTAACCCGCTACCACTCGACCCACGACGCAAAGGCAATCTGCAGATCGCCTATATGTGCCCGACCGAGATCCTTGCGATCCAACATTTCGAATCCTTCATCCAGTTCTTCTCCTACATGCCGGTACAGATCGGTCTCATCACCGGGTCTGGGTGTCGCAAATTCCCTTCGAAAATAAACCCCAAAGGTTGGACCGACATCTCTCGGAGTCAGCTCCTATCATGGGTAGAGAGTGGCGACATATCTGTACTCATCGGCACACATGTACTGATCCAGAAAAGTGTCTCATTCAAAAATCTTGCCTACGTCATCATCGATGAACAACATCGGTTCGGCACACGTCAACGTGGCGCGCTCTTGCAGAAAAACGGCAGCAAAGGCCACATCGCTCCACACCTGCTCTCGATGACTGCCACACCGATCCCACGGACTCTGGCACTGACTATGTACGGCGACCTCGACCTGACTGTCCTTGACGAGATACCTGCGGGCAGGAAACCGATCATAACCGAGCTCGTCCTCCCGGCACAGCGCAGTGAAACATATGAAAAGATCCGTAACGAGCTCCAGTCCGGACGCCAAGCATATGTCATCTGTCCCCGCATCGACGAAGCTGATCCAGACAAGCAAGCCGCCCTCAATGCCAAATCCGTCAAAGAAGAGGCTCGGCGACTCAAACGCTCTGTATTCCCGGAATACGAGATCAGCATTCTACACAGCAAGATGAAACCTGCAGAAAAGGATCTGGTGATGTCTTCGTTCAAACAAGGCAAGATCCATATCCTCTGTGCCACATCGGTGGTCGAAGTTGGAGTCAATGTTCCCAACGCTACCTGCATCATCATCGAGGGCGCCGAACGGTTCGGCCTATCACAACTCCATCAACTCCGCGGACGTGTCATGCGTAGCACCCATCAGGCGTACTGTTATATATTCACCGAGACCAGCTCTGCAAAATCGATCGAGAGACTGACTTCGCTCAAAAACGCTGCGAATGGTTTTGAACTTGCCGAGCTCGACCTCAAAGCTCGAGGTGCTGGAGAATTGTCTGGGTCCAAACAGTGGGGCATCTCTGACGTTGCTATGGATGCTCTGCAAAATATCAAAATGGTCGAAGCCGCTCGTACCGAGGCTATATCTCTGATCACTCGTGACCCCGAGCTTACTGGGTACCCACTACTCCAACAGTATATCGACCCAAAAAGTTCTCGTGTGCATTTTGAGTAAGCGATTGTATATCTCAAAACTTTATCATATGATACGTTCATACTCGCACGAGTATTCCCGCCCTTAGCTCAGTTGGTTAGAGCACAGAGCTTATACCTCTGGGGTCCTTGGTTCGAATCCAAGAGGGCGGACATTCAACCCCTACACATGCAACGTCTCGACCTCAGGACGATCGGCTTTTTGTTTCATCGATATACCTTGGGCAACGAGGATAGACTCGTACTCTTCACGTTCGATCGTCTCCTTTTCGATCAGGCGTTTGGCGATCATTTCGAAGACTTTTTTGTGATCCGAGAGCACCTTCTCTGCATGGCCACGAGCTTCCGTCATGATACGAGTAACCTCGGCGTCGATCTCACTAGCGACTTTTTCCGAATAGTCACGATCGGATACTCCTGTGCCGAACATCGTACGACCATGTGACGAAGCGAGTGCAACAGGACCAATCTTTTCGGACATACCGTATCGAGTGATCATGTCGCGTGCGAGCGATGTAGAGACTTGCAAATCATTGGAAGCTCCCGTCGTCATATCGTCGAACATCATGCGTTCTGCAACATATCCACCCAATGACACAGCGATATCATCGAGGAATTCTTTGCGTGACTGAAGCTTGCGATCTTCCAGTGGCAGCTTGAGTGTATACCCTGCCGCACGACCACGAGAGATGATCGAGATCTTGTGAACCGGGTCGGCATACGGCAAGACCGAGGCCACGATCGCATGTCCGGCTTCGTGGTAGGCAGTGATCTCCTTTTCTTTTATGGAAAGTACATGACTGCGACGTTCTGGACCGAGCATAACCTTCTCGATCGAACGGATCAGATCGAACTGACCGATCGTGGTGCGCTCTTCACGTGCCGCAAGGATCGCCGCTTCGTTCATGAGTGATGCCAGATCCGCACCAGAGAATCCTGGAGTACGTTCGGCGATGACACTGATATTCACATCATCAGCCAACTGCTTTTTGAGAGAATGAACTTTGAGGATCCCTTCTCGGTCACCTCGATCTGGGAGATCGATGACCACACGTCGGTCAAAACGCCCCGGGCGCAAGAGTGCAGAGTCGAGCACATCTGGTCGGTTGGTAGCCGCCATCACGATCACCTTCTCGTTGGGCTCGAAGCCATCCATCTCTACGAGGATCTGGTTGAGTGTTTGTTCACGTTCATCGTTGCCACCACCCATACCTGATCCACGAGCTCGCCCGACCGCATCGATCTCATCGACGAATACGATCGCTGGTGCGGTTTCTTTTGCCATCTTGAAGAGATCTCGCACACGCGAAGCACCAACTCCGACGAACATCTCCACGAATTCGGAACCGGATATAGAGAAGAATGCAACACCTGCTTCGCCTGCTACAGCACGAGCAAGGAGTGTCTTGCCAGTACCAGGCGCACCCATGAGTAGCACGCCCTTAGGGATCTCTGCGCCGATGTCGATGAACTTCTTGGGGTTACGGAGGAAGTCCACGATCTCCAAGAGTTCTTGTTTGGCTTCTTTGGCACCAGCGACGTCTTTGAAAGTAACCTTTTGCTTTGTGTCACTCGGCATAGTGATGCGTGCTTTGGACTGGCCGAAGGATAGTGCTTGTACACCTGCACCTTTGACCTGACGAGAGATCATCCAGATGAAGAACCCGAGGAACAAGAGTGGCACCAAGAACGGCACGAACTGTCCTGTCCAGAACCAGAAGCCGCTCGGCTCTTCAACCAAGATGGTAGTCGAGGCCAGTTGCGCCGGTGTGACACCGAGACGCACCAGTGTCTCTGTCAGAGAGGTATCCAACTCTTTGTGAGCGATCTTGGTGCTGGCATCGGCATAGGTTGCAGTGATCTCGTCACCCCGAGCAGTAAGTGTCGTAACCTCTCCGGCACGTACTGCCGAGGTCAGCTCTGACAGAGAGATCTCTTGGCTTTCATCTTGGGTAGTAGCGAATTGTCCGTAGATCGCCACGATCAGGAGGAATATGAGCATCACGATAGAGATCGTATTCAGGAATCCCATGCGAGGTGACAGCGGACGTCCCGGCTTGCCTTGTTTCGGTTGAGGATGCATGGAAGTGATTATACAGAAAAGTTATGGAAAGGAAAGAATGGGAATAAAAAACCCGCCTGAGCGAACTCAAGCGAGATGTGTACAGACAAGAGACCGATCAACTACGAGGTTCCTGGTCGCTTTTTAGGGATAGGATCCTTTGGTATGAGTCTTGGAAGATGCCTGAGACGGAAGACCTCCTTGCGAAGAAGCGCCCTATGAGGAATTGTGGGTCCTCGGGGTATGGCGGGGAGATTTGTGTGGCACTCAATCCATATAACTGATCTTCGCTTCGAGATCCTCTCACTCACGAGACCTGCACGACGCAAATGATGTGAAGCATCCCAGAACTGCCAAAAGAGGAATATTCTCCTCCACCAGAATCCTACAAAACTGAACTGCTTGTCATACGATCTGCCCTCGAAGTGTCCGCACCGCAGACCTTCCTTGAATGCGAAGACTGAGCATTTCCGCGAAACAGGGTCTTCGATATAGATCCGATGGAACCTCCAATACCACAAGGAACCACACTCGCATCTTCGTGACCACCATTTGTACATACGGTACAATCCGCATGCCACCAAGAAACCGATAACATAGTCCATAATTTCCTCGTTCCTTTCCCTTTTCTTTGTTTTGTCTTGTTTTTTATGACTCAAGGTCCTATATCCAAATAGCAAAATACCATTATATGGATGGTGTTGTCAAACTATACAGAGCGTGTTCCTTGTGCACTTCCTTAGTGAACGATTGTTCACTATACTGAAGTTATGTCTCCCCTTTTCCATCACCCTACTACACATGAGCGCAGCATCGATGACTTTCTCATTCACGATCGCGATGCCAGCTTTATGTTGACGGTCGAAGGAGATGCATGGATTGATGACGGTATATATGCTGGCGACATGATCATCGTCGAACGAGGTCGTACTCCCCGTACACGCGATCTTGTGCTCACGGTCACCGAGGGAACATTTACCTTGGCAACATATTCATCTGTCACCTCGAGGCAAGAAGCCGATGGACCCACAACTATCGAAGCAGTTGTCACTGCGGTGATTCGTAAACTCATACCATGATCTCACATCCCATCCTACATCTCGATGGTGATGCATTCTTCGTGGCATGCGAAGTCGCAAAAAATCCTCGGCTTCGAAACACACCGGTAGTCGTAGGTCATGACAAAGGCATTGCCACAGCATTGTCGTATGAAGCCAAAAAGCTTGGAGTTGGTCGTGGTATGCCGATGTTTTATATCAAAAGAAATTTTCCCAACGTTATCATTCTCCCTACCGACTTCCCTACCTATCAGTGTTTCTCTGATCGTGCCATGAATATTGTTAGACGTCATATCGAACGTGTTGAAGAATATAGTATCGACGAGGGATTTGCCGATCTTACTACTGCATATGCGGGTACGGACTATGTGCACATCGGACACACCATCAAAGACGACATTCGGCAACTATTGGGTATTACGTATTCTGTCGGCATTGCGTCGACGAAAGTTCTCGCCAAGATTGCTTCCAAGAGGAATAAACCAAATGGCTTTACCGTCCTCGAACCTACTGATGTTCGTACATGGATATCAGATCTTCCTGTCGGTAATGTCTGGGGTATCGGTTCGAGCACGGCCGACTCTCTACGCGCACAAGGGATTCTTACCGCGGGCAATCTCGCATCACTTCCCCAGGAGCATGTCGAACAATCATTCAACCGCCCCCTTGTCGAGATCTGGCACGAGCTCAATGGGCGGGTAGTTCATTCGGTGACGATCCCTGGCGAAAAAGATCACTCTACATCTATCCAGGATACACGTAGCTTCACTCCATCAACTGCCGATCGAGTATTCCTGTTGGCCGAACTTTCCAAACACGTCGAGAACGCCTGTACTCGTCTGCGCGCTGAAGGTCTCATCGCAAACGCTTTCTCTTTCTTCCTCAAGACTCATGATCGCGAATACAGTCGTACCGAAGTCATGCTACCCATTGCCACCTCTTCCCCTTCGGAAATTCTGATTCATGTTCGTCGCCTCTTTGCCTCCATCTATAGCCCGAAGGTTGTCTACAAGTCTACTGGTGTGACCCTGATGAAATTGCGTTCTACAGACCTGGTTGAACAAGATCTCTTTGGAGCATCATTACATTCTGATAAGCTGGCAGATATTTTTAGTCAGGTTGATGCAGTAAATAAAAAGTACGGAGAAGATGCCGTGAAGCTCGCCTCGAGTATAGGTGGTCGAAAACACTCGAGCACTCCTGCAGGCACAGAGATGCCGTTACAGTATTTAGGGGTGGTGAGGTGAGGTTGACTTGGTGAGCCAAAGTTGGAACCAGCTATATCCTTGGGTATTTGAGAGCTCAGAAGCGATTGTGGGGCAAGGGGTTCCATTTTGCTTAAGTAAATAAGTAACTTTGTATGTGAGATGAGTCACATGATGGGATTAGAATAGGTATAAAAGAGAAAGACCTTCGAGAGAAGAACCCGAAGGTCAATCTCATGAAGGCCGAATCTTTAAATGAGCGATACCGCCATTTCTTGGTAGGTCCGCAAATCTTCAGGAGGAAGTGCTTCGTAGTCAAACCATCCACAATTATTTGTTTTGGTTTCGATTTTTCTGGTCACACCGTTCACAGTCAAAGCAATACTGATTGCGCCTTCCTCGACAGTAGTCCAAACTTGACCCGCTGCAGGTCTGAAATCATTTTCTACCTTGAATATGGCGTTCCCCTCCCTCACATTCACAGCAAGCTCGGCTCTGCAGTGGATTGCGCGTCTGTGGTTACGCAGGCGTTTGTGGGAAATCCCTGCATTGATTGGAAAGATTCTATCAGAACACATTGCCTTCAAGATGAAGGCTGCATGAAGAAGGGCTGCCAGCTTAAGCTGACCCGCTTTGGTCATCTGTCTCATAACTTGTCAAAAAGGTCTCTCACCTTGTGTCCTGTGGTTAGGCAGGAATACCCCAAAAACTGCTATCTAATATAATAGCATGTCTATATCTAAAAGTCAATGGTGGAGATGGCGGGAATCGAAGCTTACAGCTTCGGTACAGGCTTCGCGTCTCACTTCGCCCTTCGCAAGCTCAGGGCTCGTTGCGACATGCTCAGCCTTTTCGCTTCCCGCACGCAAGGTGCATTGGCACCTTGCTCATCTCCACAAACAAAAAGACCGGCACAAGGCCGGCTTTTGTTTGTGGAGATGGCGGGAATCGAACCCGCGTGCAACTGAGACTCATCGAACGATTCTACGGTGATAGTAGATATTGTAGTCTAGTGAATGTGCTTGAAATGTCTACAAAACACACATTCACGATCTCTAAGTTTCGGAACGCGGAGTGAGAAGCTCCTTGTTCCTACATCCGGGTTATGACATCCGCATCACGGTATGGATCCCCGTGAACGAACGCGCACTACTTAAGCGAGTGCGAATGCAAAATCCTTGGCTCCGAAGTACGGAGAAACGGTGTTTTTAGCATTTGTGGTTTCTGCCAGATTTACGAGATAGCAGCGCTCGCACCGCACGAACGAGAGACGGCAATTGTCGATGCCGATCATCCCCATATGGAACAGGTAACTAGTAATTAGAGAATCGTAACTAGAGAATCACTCTGTGTTTTCTAGTTACTAGTTACTAGTTACTTTTTTCCAGTTTCCTGTGTTCTGTCAACGATCCTACCGATCCCGAAACTCTCTCCTCACCGTCCTGTCGGTCTCGCGTTTCTTGATAGTTTCGCGTTTGTCGTATTGTTTCTTGCCTTTGGCGATACCGATCTTGACCTTGATGAGAGAGCCCTTATTATATACTGAAATAGGCACTATTGTCAAACCCTTCTCTCCTTCGAGGTTGGCGAGTTCCTGGATCTCTTTGGTGCCGAGCAAGAGTCGACGATTGCGCCGGGCTTCATAGCCTTCTGGAGTATTATTCTCTTGGTATGGAGGCACGAACATGCCAACAATGAATGCTTCAGCTCCGCGAATGATCACGTATGATCCATCGAGAGACCCTTGGCTTTTTTTGAGTGATTTTACTTCATGTCCAACAAGCTCGATCCCTGCTTCGAAGGTATCGGTTATCTCGTAGTTAAAATGGACCTTTTTGTTGTCGACAAGGGTGGACATGTGAGTATGGTAGCACACGGTCGTAATCTTGAAAGTACGGATAGGATATGAGACTATGTGCACAGGAGAAACATGTTATGCTCTTATTACTCATATGGTTACGCAGGATTTTATATTGGACGATGGTGGTTGGCTTGATCTTTTCGATAATCACCATTGCAATGAATCGCAAATCCGAGACGATTCACAGCATTCTCATCGTGTTGATTCTGTGCACCATACTGCCCGGGTGGATAGCTTCGGATAACCTTGTCCGAGCCTTGACCATCAAAAAGAAAGAGGATGCACGCAAATAATACCCCCGCTTCGGCGGTTTTTTATTTGGATAGTTTAATTGTTAAATAGTTGAATTGTCCCTATACTACCCCTATGCCCTCATCCTCAACTTCCTGGACTCTCTACCCTTCCAACCATGAAGCCTGGGAAGCAATGCTTGCCGACTGCGCCCGAGCCACCACATCCATCGATCTCGAACAGTTCATATTCGTCAAAGATGACTTCGGCCAAAGACTGATCGACATCTGTAGCGAACGTGCCAAGGCTGGTGTCAAAGTCCGATTCCTCTGGGATGCTGCCGGCAGCTTTTCTTTTTGGGGATCGAGCATCGCCGCAGAACTCAAAGAACAGGGTATCGAGCTCATCTTCTGGAAGACACTCATTCCTGGATATTTCAACCTCCCGAGTATCCGCTCCTGGTTCTTGCGCAACCATCGACGTGCATTGATCATCGATGAGAAGGTCGGCTACACCGGTAGCATCTGTATCCAAGATGCCATGAAGAACTGGCGCGATACGAATGTACGACTAGAAGGTGCGGTAGTGCGAAGCATGGCATATGAATTCAACAGCATGTGGAGCAAAGCCCAAGGATCCTCTCAGCCGCCAACTCCTCCAGCCACACACTCTGACGCAGAGTTCTCCTATATCACCAACTCCCCTTCACCACGCAAACGTCACCTCTATCGCACCGTCCTCTCCGCTATCCGTACTGCCACCAAACACATTTACATCACTACTCCTTACTTCGTGCCGACACATCGCCTGCTCCGAGCCCTCAAGCGCGCTGCTCATCGTGGCGTCGACGTGCGTATCCTCCTCCCGGAAAAGTCAGACCATTACCCAGCGCTCGACCTCGGTGCACGGTCTTATTTCCAAACTCTGCTCGAGTCAGGAGTACACATCTTCCTCTACGAAGGCAATATCGTGCATAGCAAGACGATCGTCATCGACGACACCTGGGCATCGGTCGGATCTATGAACTTCGACAGTGTCAGTCTGCTGTACAACTACGAGGCCAACATCGTCACCTCCAACAACCGCTTCGCAGAGGAACTCTCTTCTCACTTCGCCACTGATATCGGCTCTGCCACCGAAGTCAACCTCTCCACCTGGCACAACCGCTTTTTCATCGAAAAGATCCCTGAAATGCTCATCAAGGTCGTGAGGAGATTTTTGTAGTGTCTATATCAGCCAAACCCCTTGCACAAAGCCATACAGCATGCTATAAATACAGCTCTGTAATCCCTTGATCAAAGTACGCATCAATCACCACATAAAGGCGCCCGAATTGCGTGTAATCACCGAATCTGGCGAAAATCTGGGTGTTCTTGCTCTTGATAAGGCGCTTTTAGCGGCACAGGAACGAGGGTTTGATCTCATCGAGATCTCTCCGAGTGCAGTTCCTCCGGTTGCCAAGATTATGGACTATGGCAAGTATCTGTACGATGAAAAGAAGAAGGTAAAGACCGCCAAGACCCGCACGCAGATAACCGAACTCAAGACCGTCCAGGTCAAGATAGGTACCGGCGAGCACGATCTCGAACTCAAAGCCAAGAAGGTATCCGAATGGCTCGAGGGTGGAGATCGCGTCAAGATCGATCTATTCCTCGTAGGCCGTTCCAAGTACATGGAATTCAATTTCCTCAAAGAACGCCTCGAGAGAATCCTCAAACTTATCACCGTCGAATACAAAGTCGCTCAAGCACCGCTCAAAGGTCCCAAAGGACTGACCACCATCATAGAGAGAAAATAACGCTACAACCATGTCAATCAAAACGAACAAATCATATCTCAAGCGCTTCAAGGTCACCAAGAATGGCAAGATTCTTGCGCGCAAGGCTGGCCAGAACCATTTCAATGCAAAAGAGAACAGCAGTACTCGTTCCAAGAAAGGCCGCATGACCGAGATCCACATGGACAACAAGGCACGCAGTCGTTTCCTTGCGAACCAATAAGAACTATATTAACTTTTAACTTTCAACCACTACCATGGCACGTGTCAAAAAAGGAGTAAATGCACTGAAGACCCGACGTTCGATACTCAAGCGAGCAAAAGGTTTTCGTTTCCGCCGTTCCAAGACCGAACGCGCTGCAAATGACGCTCTCGCACATGCAGGAGCATATGCATTCGCACATCGTCGCGACAAGAAGGGTGACTTCCGCCGTCTCTGGAACGTCAAGATCAACGCAGCACTTCGTCCTCTCGGCTTTTCATATAGCAAGTGGATCGGTGAAGCCAAAAAGAAAGGTATCTCTCTCGACCGCAAGTCTCTCGCTCATCTCGCCGAGTTCAAACCAGAAGCTTTCAAGAGAGTTGTTACTTCAGTTTCAGCGAAGTAAAACCTCTTCATCCTATCAAAAAATCCCGATGCTACATCGGGATTTTTTGATGGTTAGGGTGAACCCGCTTGCAAAAATATATACTGAAGGACATTGCGAGCGCGACTGGCGCGAGCACTAGGAATTTTTCAGCAGAAAAATACCGTGTCCTGAAGTGTATATTTTGCAAGTGGTATCACCTAAGTTCGTACGGCTTGTTTCTTTCAGGCATGAGCGCCTTGACCCCCAATTCGTCGTTGATCTTCTGAGCGAGATGCATAGACGCTCCTGGCTCCCCCATCACCACGAAGATCTTTTTGAGTCGTGAGGTCCCTGTAGTCACAAATTCGATCAGATGGTCTTGGTCTCGATGAGCCGAATATCCATAGAGTACCTCCACGCGCGCATTGACCTCGATCTCTCGGCCATGTACCGAGACCTTCTTGGCACCATCGGCGAGGCGACGTCCGAGTGACCCTGTCGACTGGTACCCCACCAGAAGGAGCGTGTTGCGTGGATCTGGCAAGTATTTTTCTTCATGCGCCAATACGCGACCCCCGACCGACATACCTGACCCTGCCAGGATGATCTTGGCGCCTTTCATATGATCGATATCACGAGATTCGTTTTGCGAAACTGTGTACTGCAAACGCGGGAAATGAAAGATATCATCCCCGCCGCGGATCTGTGCCTGGATAGTATCATTGAAAAGATCCGTGCTCGCACGATATATATCAGTCGCCTTGATCGCCATCGGAGAGTCTACATAGACAGGGATAGAAGGGATCTTTTTTTGCTCGACCATGTTATTGAGCTCATAGAGGAGGACTTGGGTACGATCGAGTGAGAATGCCGGAATGATCAACGTTCCTCCACGTTCGATACTCTCTTTGACGATGCGCTCGAGTGCCGCAGAGCGTGTCTCTCGAGCGTCATGGTTACGATCACCATAGACACTTTCCATGACCATATAGTCCACATCTCCGACCTCCTCCGAAGCGCGCAGAAGTGGTGCTGGAGAGTTACCCAGGTCTCCGGTAAAGAGAATCTTTTTATTATTTATCGTAAGCTCAATCATCGCTGATCCGAGAATATGACCCGCATCCTTGAAGAAAACGGTTATATCTTCGATCGTAAAATTCTGATGATATGGAATGGTTTTCCAAAGACCGAACACGGCATTGACGTCTTCTATATCATAGAGTGGTTCGAGGTTGTTCTGTCGTGCTTCCATACCGAGGATCGAAACCGCATCGGTGAGTACGAGCTCCGCCAACTGACGTGTTTCAGGAGTTGAATAAATAACACCTGTGAAACCTTCTTTGACGAGCTTGGGGATGCGACCGACATGGTCGAGGTGTGCATGAGTGATGATGAGGTGTGAGATAGACGCAGGCTCATATGCGAAGGGCTGATGGTTCTCCTGCATCGCCACACGTTCGCCTTGTACCAAGCCACAGTCGATGAGCACTCGAGTTCCTGTAGCAGTCTCAAAAAGAAAATTCGCACCCGTCACAGAACCAACTCCCGAGTAGAACGTAACATTCGCAATAGAATTCATGGACTTATTTTATCCTGTATATATAAAAAGTCCTAGCTCTGCCAACATCTACTTTCTGAATTTTGTAAACAAGCTCGCCGCCAACAGACCTCCGATACAGTCATCGATGATATCGAGAGCAGTATCGAAATAATACGGATCACTGCCAACCGGATGTCCCGTAAGGTCAAAATATATTTCAAAATATTCCCATGCCAAGCCGATGATGAGCGCGCCGATTATCACCTGCCATATACGTACAGGTCTTCGGAAAGAACGGAGGATGATGAGCACCAGGAGTCCGCTCGCGAAGCCGCCCAAGATATGCATGAAGATGTCATACCACCAGAGTTCCATGTACCACCCTTCGATACCCGGAAGATTGAACGAGTAGACAGAGATCGCAGAGATAAGTGCAACGGTGTACAGGAGCATTGGGGATGATTATATCGTTAAATGGGTGATAAGAAAATGCCCCCAGCCCGCGTAATGCGGTAGGGACATTCTCTGTAGATCGCAGAAGTATAAACCTGAATTATTTCAGGTGGGAAACCTCACATCTAACACCAAGGTGCAGACGAATGTGATCCGAAGATCGTTGGAATCCCGTAAAAATAGATTTGTAGTTTTTTACTCCTGCAATCTGTACTCATTGTAACTCCAATCTATCCCACTGCAAGCATCGAACCATGTTCCGACATTCTTTTGTACAAAAATCAAAAGTGTTTCGTATTGCATATTCTGATTCATTCTCTTATGATATCTTCAGAAGGGATCATATGGCGCACATCTCAAAAGAAAAACATATCGTAATAGCGGTTTACATTATCATCGGGTCAGTGCTCATACATTACAGCCCTTTCGACAAAGTCGCCATGGGTTGCATCTTGTTCCTCATATGGCTGGCTCTAAGTCCGCTCATCGATAGACACCTCGCTCGCAAGCCGAAGAGATAACTTCTTCGTCTTTTTTATTACCCAAAACTACTCCAAAATCCCCTCTATACTCTGGTCATACAGCATCGCATCTACGAGCAGACGATAGTCCACCAATTCTTCTTTTTTGAACCAATAGTCGATCTCCATATTCGCCTCTGTTACATTGCCCGATGCATGCACGATATTGCGCACTGCACGCATATCATCGTCAGCCAGGTTGTATGAGTCGATCACATAGTCACCACGGATTGTTCCTACATCGGAATTCAGCGGCTCCGTACCACCCGTGATCTTGCGTACGATAGAGACCGCATGAGCACCCTGCCAGACCATAGCGATGATAGGACCTGATGCAAAATACTTCTTGAGCTTCATCAGGATCATGTCGGACTGCTTGATCGGATCTTCATGAGGAGGCTTCAACCCTTTGTCTTTGTATGCCTGCAGATTCTTCTCCCCTGTCTTTCTCTTCCATTCAGGGTCCAGTGTATAGTGAGCCTCGACCATTTCCTGCGTTGGCACAACCATCTTGATACCGACGAGCTTGAGTCCGGCACGTTCGTATCTGCGGATCACTTCTCCGATCAGGCTTCGCTGGATGCCATCTGGTTTGATAATAACAAGCGTTCTTTCGTATTTAGCGTGGTTTTTTGTGGACATGGAGTGATTATAACGTAATTACGCAGTCAAAATCTCCGCACCGCCCTTGGTGATCAGGACCGTATGCTCAAAATGAGCCGAGGGTTTGCCATCAGCGGTACGGTAAGTGTAGCCATCTGCACCGAGTTTGATGTTCTTGGTGCCGAGGTTGAACATCGGTTCAATTGCGATCACCATTCCTGGTTGTAATACTTCCCCTTTCCCTGCTTCACCATAGTTCGGAACATAAGGATCCTCGTGCACACCATAGCCGACACCATGTCCGGAAAGTTCTTGCACGATGCCGTACGTATTCGAAACCCCAATCTTTTCAATAGCCGAGCTAATATCACCTATACGTTTGCCACCCTTCGCGGCCTTGATCCCCGCCATCAAAGCATCTTTTGTATCTGCCAAAAGTTTCTCCAATTCCGGGGCAATCTTGCCCACAGGCACCGTCACCGCCATATCCGTAAAAAGTCCTTTGTGGACGAGTCCTAGATCGATACTGACGATATCACCTTCTTTCAGGATCTTGTCTGACTCATTCGGTATACCATGGACGATCTCTTCGTTGACCGACACACAGATCGCCGCAGGATAGGGACGCTTGGCGCCATATGGTTTGTAGTTCAAGAAAGCCGAAGAGTCGCCACCTTCTTTGATCAGGTCTGTAGCACGATCGTTGAGCTCCGAGGCAGAGATGCCCGGCTTCACCATAGCCACGAGTTCCCTCATGATCTCTGCATGACGACGACCCCCTTCACGGAGAATAGCGATGTCTTCCTTTGTCTTGATGGTTATCACCCCTTTACACTAACTCAACCCCACTGCTTTCACAATACGTGCATGAACTTCTTCGATACTGCCATGTCCGTCGATATCCAGGAATGTAGCAGATGGGTTGGTACGGTACCACTCAACAACAGGCAAGACTTCTTGCTCAAACGCTATCTGTCGACGTTCGATGGCTTCGGGAGTATCATCTTTGCGACCTTCCTTGGCACGGAGCAGGAGACGTTTTGCAGACTCTTCGTGTTCAATATCCAAATACACTACAAATGGTTTGTCTAGATTATAAAAAGGAAAGGTGGAATTGAGAAGTTCTGCCTCAAGAAGTTTGCGTGGAGTACCATCGAAGATCAGATGCTCTGCTCCACTGAATTGCTCTACGAGAAACTTTGCCCACATATAGACCGGCATGAACTCAGGCATAAGTAACCCTTGTTCCATAGTGATCTTGGCTTGTCGTGCAGCATAACCCTCTCCCTGGTTGAAAACTCGGAGCAGTGCACCCGTTTCGATATGTAACACAGTCCTATCATGAATACTTTTGAGCTTCGCTTCGAGTAACTTCGCCTGTGTTCCCTTACCTGCTCCAGCGCGTCCGATGAATATGAAGGATTGTGGTTTCATCGCGACATTATACTAAAGATTTAGTATTCGCGCATCGCAACCTGAGCGTCGATCTTCTTGAGGAGATCCAGAACTACTGAGACCACGATCAGAAGTGCCGTACCACCGATAGCGAGATTCTGGTTTGCAGTGAATGTCTGCATCAAGAGTGGCAAGATGGCGATGATACCGAGGAAGAGTGCACCGACGAGTGTGATACGGGTAACAATAGCGGCCAGATGGTCACGAGTATGCTCACCAGGACGGACACCAGGGATGAATGCACCAGAACGCTGGAGATTCTCGGAGATGAGCTTCGGATCGAAGGTCACGGCAGTATAGAAATAGGTGAAGAGCACAACCAGCACAAAATATGCACCTCCATGTACCCATGGGTTGTTGAGGAATACCGTCGCCCAGGTAGCAAAGTCAGCGATAGCGGGGATAGAAGCACGACTCAGAGCCGTAGCGATGATTTGGGGGAACAACAGGATCGAGAGCGCAAAGATGATCGGGATCACACCAGCCTGGTTGAGGCGGAGTGGGAGATAGGTAGATGTGCCACCATAGACTTTGTTGCCACGGACCTGTTTTGCATAGGTGACCGGTACAGAACGTTCGGCTTCGGTCACAAACACTACTCCGGCGATCACGATAATACCGATAACAACGGCGATGAGATATACCGGGATCTCGGCTGGGTTATATGCTGCCAAGAACTGGGAGATGTTGGTCGGCAATACTGCCACGATACCCGCGAAGATGATCAGTGACACGCCGTTGCCGATACCGAACTCAGAGATGAGCTCGCCGATCCACATCAGGAGTATAGACCCAGCAGAAACGATGATGACGTTGAGTACAAAGTCGAACAGAGTGACCTGCGGCAACACATTTTGTGACTGAAGAAGTGACAAAAATCCGATAGAAGATACGAGAGCTAGAGGTACTGAAAGGAGACGTGAGTAGTTGGAAAGCTTCATACGTCCGGCCTCACCTTCTTCGTGAAGCATGGCCTTCCACGATGGGAACATCATAGTCAGGAGTTGGATGACGATCGATGCGGTGATAAAAGGTCCGACACCAAGCATGACGATCGAAAGGTTCGAGAGTCCTCCACCAGAGAAAATATTGAGGAAACCGAAGAACTGACTTGAGGTCAGGAGGTTCTTGAGAGCGAGTACATCAACCCCAGGAATAGGGATAGTTGCGAGAGCACGGAAAAGGATAAGGGCACCGATCGTAAACCCGATACGCGTACGCATAACTGGATCACGGAAGACAGTCAGGATTTTGTGGGTGAAAGTATTCATGGGCACAGTATATAAGATATATTGAACTATTCAACTAGATAAACCCGAGTCCTCTCCCTGATGGTTATTTGGTCTTTGGAGCAGGAGTGACTTTCTTTACAACTACCGGAGTATGAACCGCTACTGATCCGCCTGCCTTCTCGATCGCAGCCTTGGCAGAACCAGAGACAAAACATCCTGAAACACTAAAAGCTTTTGAGATCTCGACTCCGGCAAGGATCTTGATCTGAGGGATACGGCCAGACTGTGTGGTGACGAGTCCCTTCTCTACGAGCGTAGCAGGAGTGATCGCGGCCTTGGAAGCAAATGCTTCGTTGATATCAGCAAGGTCAACAACGTACGAACGTTCGGTGACGAATTTGTTCTGGTTGACACCACGACCGCGCAACTTCGGAAGACGCTTGATGATATCGCGCCATTCTGGACGTCGCTTGTTACCGGCACGAGCACTTTGACCCTTGCCTCCACGGCCGGCGGTCTTGCCGCGCTTGCCTCCACGCGCCACGATCATGCGCTTGGTATTCGGTGTCTTGCGTTTGAGTTGATGGGTTTGCATGGTCTATTTCTTAGGTGAATTATCCTGTGCTCGCAACGATGCGCGAGGTACCTTGATCAGGTTGTTGAGGGCGGCGATGGTGACGCGTGCGTTGTTGAGGGGGTTCTTACTGCCTGAAAGGAATTTGGCACAGACGTCCTTGATACCTGCAAGCTCGATGACGGCACGAGCCGAACTACCAGCGATCACACCGCGTCCGCGAGCTGGGAAGATCATGATGCGGGCACTGGCGTACTTTGCCTCGACAGCATGAGGGATCGTCATCTGAGGAGAAAGAGGAACTTTGATGATGTTCTTGCGAGCTTCACGAGTGGCCTTTTCTACTGCACCAGCAGTATCGATACCTTTGCCGAGTCCGACACCGACGCGTCCTTTGCGGTCCCCTGCGACGACCGAAACACTAAAGTTCATACGGCGTCCACCAGAAGTCACACGAGTTACGCGACGGATGTCGATGATCTTGGAGTCGAATTCTGGTTTGACTCTCTCACGATTGTCTCCACCACTACGACGACCTCCAGCACCACGTCCACCAGGTCCTGCGGAACCTGGAGCACCTCTCTGACCTCCACGATGTGGAGCTTCTCCACGCATCTTGCGACCAGGTGTGAGCTTGTTCGCGGTTGCAGCTCCCAGTGGAGCCGATGCAGCAGCATCAGCTCCGATAGAAGCTTCAACAACCCCTGGAGTGACCTTGGTTTCGGTAGTGATATTCTGTTGTGTTTCTTTTGCTGTCATATGTGTTGATTAAAACTCAAGTCCTCCTTCACGAGCTACATCGGCGACCATCTTGATCTTACCGGTATAGAGGTATCCTCCACGATCGAACACGACCTTGGTGACGCCTGCACTCTTGGCCTTCTGTGCGATCTCTCGACCAAGCTCCTTGGCCTTGTCGACCGGAGTTGCACCCTTGATGGTACGAGTATCAGCAGAGACGAGCGTGTGACCCTTGGTATCATCGATCACCTGCACGTACAAATATTTGTGTGATCGGAAAATAGCCAAACGTGGTCGCTCTGCGGTACCACTGATCTTGGCGCGAGTACGTGACTTGCGTCGTGCGAATATTGCTTGTTTTTTCTTGAGGATACTCATGGTATTTTATGCGGCTTTCTTGCCTTCCTTACGACGGATAACTTCGTCTGAATAACGAATACCCTTACCGAGGTATGGTTCTGGCTTCTTGATCGCACGGACCTGTGCGGCGAACTGGCCGACCTTTTCGCGATCGATGCCTGAGACGGTGACGATGTTCTTCTCGGCAGTTACCTTGAGGTCAGCAGGGATAGGAACATTGACTGGGTGAGAGAAACCGAGAGCCATGTTGAGGACTGTGCCTTTGACTTCTGACTTGAAACCGATACCTTCGATGATGAGCTTCTTTTGGAAAGGAGCATGAACACCTGCAAGCATGTTCTTGATATGTGCGGCATAGGTACCGATGAGTGCCTTGGTTTCGAGAGATGCGCGAGCTGGGGTGAGTTGTATAGAATCTGCATCTACGACGATGTTGACGTGTGGGCGGAAAGTCTTGGTCAATGTTCCCAATGGACCCTTCACGGTGAAAATACCTTCTGAATAGGTAGCTTCAGTTTTTGCAGGGAGAGCTATTGGTTTTTTTGCGAGTCGTGACATGTGTGTATATAAAGGTTACCAAATCTTGAACAAGACCTCGCCGCCGACCTTATGCTTCTTGGCCTCGACGTCGATCATGATACCCTTTGGGGTAGACAAGAAGGTGTTGCCGAAACCACTGCGGTACATGCGGATATCTGCAGACTTCTGATAGATACGGCGAGATGGCTTGGAAATACGTTCAACACCGTGGATACGTGCGCCACCCTCAAAGTAGACGAGTCCGACGACCAAACTGCGAGTAAAAGGCTTGCCCTTCTTCTCGACGGTTGTGACATATCCGGCTTTCTTGAGAGCGTGAACAACGTTCTCAGCGAACTTGGAATATGAAACTTCCACGGCAGTATTGCCGGCAGCACTGCCGTTCTTGAGGCGAATGATGAGGTCTGAGATAGGATCGGTTACCATGATGATTTCTTAATACCAGGAATAAGACCTTCATTGGCGAATTCACGGAAGCAGATACGGCAGAGGTCAAAATCTCTCATATAACTGCGCTTTCGACCACAACGGAAACAGCGTCGAACGACACGCGACTTGAATTTCGGTGTCTTTTTGGATCGTGCTATAACTGATGTTTTTGCCATATATGCAGTGTGGGCAATGAAATGACGATTGGTTAGCTATTCCCCGAGGGGACATGCTTCCAATCGATAATTCCTCGTAATACTGGGTATTTGCAGAGGTAGAGAAGATACTAGCAGATGGTGGCCAGAGAGTCAACACTTCCCCTAGGGTAGACCTAGGGGTAAGACTCGCACTTGACTAACCTATACTTTTATAATACAGTATGAATGAACAACTGTTTTGAACCTTGTAATACATTATGCAAATAGACGAATCAACGTGCGCCGCTTCCACCATCCGCATTCTCCAAGCCGCAACAGATATTGCTCTTCGCGGAAGAGAAACTGAGGTCGAACCACACCATGTACTCTTGGCCATGTGCGAAGATCCTTCGACCATTGGACACTTCGAAAAAGTATTCGGTTTCAGTGTATCCGCAACAAGAGAGTCGCTCGATCGTACCTATGGTGCCCGAGGGCACACCTCAGACGAGAGAACGTCCCCTTCGATCAAGTACTCTGCGGATCTCACAGAGGGGTTCGAACGAGCCTATTCACTTCTCGAGGAACTTCGTTTCACCCGAGTCAACTCGATAACACTCCTCGTAGGACTCATCCATCCCGAGAATACCGACCAGCGCATGGCTGACGTGTTCAAAGGCCTGGGACTCACCTATGCTGAAATCTTTTCGAAAGCATCAGCGAAACTCCCTCGAGAATAGTCCCCATCACACCACTGCCCCTCGCATCGTCGAGGGGCATTTTTTATTCCCTCTCCATATACCCCAACAACACTCTCGCAAGTCGAATATCCTTGAATGAGATATTAGGTGGCACCTTGGCTTTGACCGACGAGAGGAGAGGTGGTTTGTTATCCTTTTGCCTGAGCACCACTTCTTCCAAAGCCTTCTCGATCTTGGTGAGATACTGCGGAGAGATCTCGTATTTCAAATATTCGATATCTTTCATCGAGACCTTTTCAGGATCAGAGACTCCTTCTTGGGAAGAAGCTGCGACCAGATGCTCGACATGCGAGATGATCGTCTCCACCGTCATGTCACGCGCTTGTGCAATTTCCTTGAGAGATGCTCGTGAACGGATGAGCTTCGCGGTCTTGGCGTACGTTGATTCTTTTATTGCTTTTTGCTTCTTGCTTTTTCCATTCCCCATCTTGTGAAGCGGCGCCACCTTGGCCAGGAATTCATTCTGGGTTTGGATCAGATCTTTGCTATCGGCACTTTCGAGAACTCTCTCAGCTTTGTCGGAGAGCTGTCGCAAATGTCGATCATACTCCAGAACCTCCGGATGCACGTGCAGTGCGTTCTCATTTATCCCGAGGATCGTCAACCCATTGAGCGTACGAACACGCGACAGTGCCACGTATCCCATACCCGGCTCGAAAGCCTTCGAGAGATCTACCTCTACTGCATCCAGACTCATACCCTGACTCTTGTGCACAGTGATCGCCCAGGCTAGGCGCAATGGATATTGGTTGATCTCAGCCAAGAGCCTGCCACTATCCTCGACTTTCCAACTAGCGAGTTCGATGGTGACCTTCCTTCCCTGAGGAAACTCCGGAGTCGGCACTGTCTGGATCACTGGGTCGAGCCCGAATCCACAGGAGATGATCGTACCAAGGGTTCCGTTGACGTACCCTTTGTCGAAATTGTTTTTGACACACATCACATGTGCACCCTTGCGCAGACGGAGCATCCCTGGAGCCAAGCACGACTTCTTGAGCGCTTCCACCAGGGGCTTCTTGCCTTTTGACGTCATCTCATAGATAGACTCAGGACCAGAGACTTTTCCGAGTTCGGTGTCGTTGACCTTATCGACGTCGATGTTGTGAGTATAGAGCCGGGTCGGAATGATGCCGGTGATCGTACGTTTGTTGTAGCGATTCTTGAGCTCGTCACGCGCACCGTCGGAGACTTCACCGGAGCGGATCTCGTTGAGGATCGAGAGATGCGCATCGTCTTTCTGGCGATAATTCTCGGAGAGGTAGCAGACAGTGAAGCCTCCTTCCTTCCACGCTTCTGATCGATAGATAAAATGCGTATCCGGTTCTCCATATCGCGACACCGGTGGCAACTGGAAGAAGTCCCCACAGAGGATCACCTGCAACCCACCAAATGGTTTGTCACTCTTGCGAATATGTTTGGTGATGTCGTTGAGTGTATCTAGTCGGAAATGATGCAGCATCGACACCTCGTCGATGATGAGCACTGCCGTCTCACGGATCTTGTTGGCAACATAGCCTTTCTCGGCCAAGTCTTCGAGGTCACCGAGATCGAGACTGTTACGAATACCCATCCCCGACCACGAATGTATCGTAACCCCTCCCATATGCGTAGCGGCAATACCGGTCGAAGCTGTGATCCCCACCGGCACCTCATGCTCTCGCAGGTACGCGATGTACTGGTTGACCAAATGCGTCTTGCCCGACCCTGCCGGCCCCGTAATGAATATATTTGCCCCCGTTTTCAGGAGTTGTAACGCGGAGGATTGGGTCATCGTGGTGGGAAGTATAGCAGATTGTGTTTTGGGTGGTGATTTAAATTATTTACAAACTATTCCTTTTTCAAAGAAAGAATACTATGCGCAAAACTCCCAACTGATATTAAAAATATAATTACCAGTAATATCGAAAATATTAGCGCGGATACCTGAAACGAGAAACTATTAATAAAACTTAACTCTGTGGCCGATTTGTTCATCATCGGAATTCCAATAACTCCCACGAGCACAAAAGAAAGTCCTAAAAGTAACTCTTTAATTATTTTTAACCACTTAATACTAATATCATCTTCTACAATCTGAATAATTACATACGAAAGAAGTATTGTCGGAATAAACACCTGACTCAATTGTTCAAGATTAAGACCAGAAAAAAATTCTAATACAAAACGCTGTATAGTGTCCCATGTATCAAACATAAAGAAACCAGCGACCAAAACGAACTGAAAACGTCTTTCTATTTGGTCAGATAATTCTTTTCTATTTTGCTTTTCAGACATAATATTAATTTCTTAAAATCTTTTTCCATTCTTTCAAAAGACTCTTTTTTGATCCTGTGACCACACCATCTCTGACGACATACATCTTGACACTTTCTGGAACCGAATCCATGTGAAGATATGATCCGATCCACCCTGCTCGTTTGGCGGTCTTGGGCAGAGGTTTTCTTTTCTCGAGCATATTCACTCGAAAGAAACGTCGCGGAATTGCATAAAAGTTCTGAACCTTGTACTGATCGTTGTATTGTAAAAATAAAAAGTGTGGTTTGTCGGATCCTGAAAAACATTCAAAGATCGCTTGGTAAGCCCCGGCAGAAATTCTATTTTCAAATTTCCTTTTCCTTCCTTTCAACTCAAAGCCTCGTTTACATACAAGACATACGAAGTCCCGAACTTTTGAATGATTCTTCAGATGAAACATGTTGTCTGCGCCACAGTCGAGACAAAACATTTCTCGTGCGACCCAAGATTCTGTCATGTTCTTGCTCCGCTGAGGACCGCTCTTATATTTCTTAAGAAATGATATATCGAGTGAGAGATTCATGACTTATTTCATTATTACTTTCCACTCTCCCTCCTCGACAGGCATCACACTCAACCTTTGCCCTGGTCGCAAGACGAGCATGCCCGCAAGAGCCTTATCTTTCTTGAGATCTGTCAGAAAAATCGGCTTCTTGAATTTCTCTACAAACTCGATATCAACCGCAACCCACCCCACTATGTCCTTCGCAAGCTCAGGACTTCGCGGGACAAGTCCCTGGTTTCTTTCTTTATAAGCTTTTGCCATCTTTGCATCATAATGCTCATCTTTCGGATCCAGTGCCGTCTCGTCGAGATGTGCGGGGCCAACGATCTTCGCGATACCATATATGCCCGTTGGTTCGGCTGGTGTACCACTGGAATGGTAGAAGAACGCCAGATCGCCCACCTTCATACCATCACGCATGTAGTTGCGCGCCTGGAAGTTACGGATACCTGTCCATGCAGTGCGGCGGTCTCGAGCGAGGTCGTCGATCGAGTAACAGGATCCTTCGGATTTGAGTAACCAATATGCCATAGTCGCATTATAACCAGTAAGGCCTACCCTTGCTACCCCGACAATGTTAGAGTAGTCCGCAGAACCTAGACGCTCTTCATATGCCTACACTCTACATCCTCTCGATCGGCTTGTTCGTCGCATGCATCGTCTTTGGGATCTCAGGCTACTATGCCTACAGATGCCTGGTGATACATGACGCATTCCTATTGGTGAAAAAAGTATTCGGAACAGATGCGAGGCGTGACAGCGATATTTGCGCAGCTTTGCACCAAGCGGGCATCAAACTCTCAAACCACGAGTTCACATGGTTTCTCCGCAAGCTCATCGAGACCGACCGGGTACACATTGACGTATCTGAACCTCGAGAGTATGTTGTGTTTTCTTCAGGCGAGAAATGGTATCGCCTCGGAGAAAGGCGTGCTCGTGCAAAAAGAATGTACGACCACAATACGACATAGCCTGTGACACTCTTCTCACTGACCCCCACAACCCACCCTAACCGGTGCGGTTTTTTATTGCTCTTTTCCAAGGTTGACCTCATCCCCTATTCGTTATAGATTGCACCTAGCTTAGTTCACTTACAACTCAATAACGTTATGTCACCCAAACTATCACTCGCACTCATCGGTCTGGCGTTGATCATTCCACTTCTCGTAGGCGCTTGGTGCGTCGGGAGAAAGTACATGATCCAAAGGAAGAAAGATCTGGTCACACACATCATTATCGAATCACTCAGAGGAGACGGAGAGCTTATCGAGCCCTACTTGGTAAATTATGTCGTACAACTCAAAACTGGCGTGGATTCCCGAGAGGCAAAAAGTCTTCTTGACGAACTGGAAAATGCAGGAACCATAGTAAGCCGAGACGTTCGAGGAGATCCTTTGGGTCCCTGGAAAGCTTACAGCCTTGCCGAGACTCAAACAAAACAACCTGTCGAACGTATAACGAAGGCTTAACTATGGATCTTATTTATCTCCTTTGTTCGATCTTCGTAGCCTGCGCTTTTGGAGCCTTCGCCACATGGAGAGGTAACAAAGAGAAGAATCGTAGGGCTCGCCTGTTCATCGGTCGTTACCTGGATGAGAGGCATGAAGTATCTGCGCAAGAATTACACTTCAGACTCAACGAGGAAGGACTTACTTTCTCCGTTCGCGCATTCGAGGTTTTCATGGGTCAACTCGTAGCAGAAGGTTTGATCTCCTATGAAAATCAGCCGGGGGGTGCGAGACTCTACCGACTCCCTTCGGGCAATTCTATGCGAGAGATGGTTTGAGAATACGTTTCTCCCCACATTCCCCACGTTCACAGGAACATGGGGAATTTTTTTACCTCAACTTACTTCCCCAAATCCAACACTTCATCGATACGGATCTGTTCGACGAACTCTGGTACGTGAGAGACGAGGATCATGGCACCTTCGTATTCATCGAGTGCCTTTGCGATCACAGGGATATGACGGAAGTTGATATGGTTGGTCGGTTCATCGAGGATCAGGAGTCCGGGACGGAGCAAGACGAGACGTGCAAACGCAACCAATCCCTTCTGCCCTTCAGAGAGACTACCGATCTTGGTATGGATCGCATCAGCACCGATCAGGAAGCTTGCGGCAACGGCGCGGAGCTCGGTTTCGATGAGACGTCCATCGACAGCACGGATGATCTTCTCGAGTGACTGATACACCGTGTCATTGAAATCCATCATAGAAAAATCCTGACGATAATATCCGACACGAACACCTGGTGAGATCGTAGTACCATCGACACCATTTACAATCTTCTCCAAGAGAGTACTTTTGCCGATACCATTTGGCCCAGAAAGTATCAGGTGGTTTTTCTTGCGCAGGGTCACATCACAGGTACGTTTGACGATCTTATGAGTCGTCGGACTGACGATCGAATAGGAAGAAATCTTGATGATGTCACCGATGAGATCTGGCTGACTCGGTATCGTGAACGGCTTGATCGTACGATCCTCTTTGCGCACGTCGACTTTCTCTTCTTCGAGTTCTTCGGCACGCTCGCGCATGCGCTTTGCGACCAGACGCATCTGACCTCCCTTCATCGCAAAGAAGTTCGCCTTGTCTTTGTTCTCTTGGATCTCTTTGGCGAGCTGCGCATTCTTCATATTCTCCTTTTCGATACGTGCAGAGATCTGCTCTACCACTGCAAAATAGTTACCGACGTATTGTTCGATCTTGCGAGTATACACATCGAGATACAACACCCCATGGGTGAACGCATTGAGGAACTCCGCATCGTGAGAGATCACCAGACACGTCTTCTTGTAGTTGATCAGAAACTGGGTCAGATGTTCGATACCTGCCTTGTCGAGGTTGTTGGTCGGCTCGTCGAGGAGCAAGATGTCCGGATCCTGGATCAGAGCCGAAGCCAGGAGCAGTCTCGCCTGTTGACCGCCAGAGAAACTTTTGACCAAGCGATCCTTGATGTTGGTGCCGTCTTTGACCGTGGTGAGGTTGACCACTTCGAGCACTTCATCGATACGGGGGTCGATGTCGTATTTCTTTTCTTTGAAACAGGTTTGGAAAAAGTCTCGCACCGAGAGTTCGAGCTTGTCGCGAGGGATGACCTGACGCGCGGTCGCGATCGTAGTTCCCTGTGGCAGATGGATCGTACCTGATTCGGGAGAATGATCCCCTAGAAGGAGTCCGAAGAGTGTCGTCTTGCCTGCGCCGTTCTGGCCCATGATGGTAACCTTGGTACCACGTCGTACGGTAAAGTTGACCTCATCGAGGATCGGTTTGTTGTGACCGTATTCGAAAGACACATCTTCGAAGCGGATCACCGTCTCTCCCCCAAAGGCTTTGGCGGCTGACTCTGACTGTTGAGTGCGTTTTGACATGAACGTATAGAGTACAACAGTTTGGTCTGATTGACAATTACTTTCAAGAGAGTAGTGTTATTGTCAGAACCTCAACCAAACCTTGCTCTATGGCAACATTGATAACATTCAGAGAATTGTACGGTCAACTGAACGTCGACATATGGAACTATCCCGTGGAGATCTATGATGAAAAATCTGGATATGTAACACGTGGCAAGTGTGCCGAAATCCATATCTGGGATAACGGCAGCATCAAACGCATCGCCCTTTCAGGCGTAATCGTATGGAACCATTCACGAAAATCCTGGGAATCCAGAGAGGCCCAACTCAAAAGAAAGGGACCGATAGTGGCATCCTTCAACTTCAACTACAGACACACAGAATTCATGGAAGGACCTTTTGTCACTAACACCAAGGAAATCACCTTCACCTCTCTACATGAAGTTGATCGGCGCTTCGTCACCTTCTTCCCTGCCGGTTGTCGAGTCCCCAAAAGACCCTGCGCGTACGACAAGCATCAAGAGTGCCTTCATCTCATCTCATCTAAATCGAAACCAACTCCCCGTCGCCCTTAGTGGTTGCGGGATTTTTTATACAAAAAAGGGCTCCACCGATCTCACCCGGCGGAGCTTGAAGTAGGGAACAAAACAACCCTACTAGATGACATGGCTACCCAACCTCTCATCTGTGTATAAGTATAGAATTATTACCCCAAAAAGAAAATCCCGTCCCGAAGTGAATTGAGATAAGCCTAGGACAGACCTAGGCCTTGTAAAATATAAGAATTAATGTTATAATTATACCCTCTATGTCCGATACTAAGACTACACATACTACCTACGACGTCGCCGTGATCGGTGGTGGACCAGCTGGGATGATGGCCGCGGGACGTGCTGCAGAACGTGGTCTCTCTGTAGTACTCGTCGAGAAGAACGACTCTCTCGGCAAGAAGCTCCTCATCACTGGTGGAGGTCGCTCCAACATCACCAATGCCGAGTTCGACGAACGTGTCTTCTTGGACAAATTCAAGAACAATGCCAAATTCCTCTTTTCGGCTTTTTCGCAACACAACGTCGAGAAAAGTCTGACATTCTTCCATGATCACAACATGCCTACCAAGACAGAGGCCGAGAAGCGCGTCTTCCCTACCAGCAACAAGGCTCAGTCAGTATGGGATGTCCTCGTCGCCTACATGAAGAAGGGCAACGTCACCATCCTTTCCAACACCGAAGTTGGCGCTTTCAACACCGCAGAAAAAGACGGCACGACCACGATCGAAAGTCTTCGCCTCAAAAAGAATCCTCACGGTCTCAAAGAGCTCCGTGCCAAGTCTTTCATACTCGCAACCGGTGGTACATCAAGACCAGAGACAGGCTCAACAGGTGATGCACTCCCTTGGCTGACCAAGCTCGGCCATACTGTCGTACCTCCATCAGTATCACTCGTACCCGTCTATATTCGTGAACCATGGGTCAAGCGCCTCCAAGGTGTCACCGTCAAAGACGTCAAACTCTCACTGATCTCTGACGACAAGAAGATAGAGAGTCATATGGGCAAGATCCTCTTTACCCACTTTGGTATCAGTGGTCCGACCATACTCAACATGAGTAGTGATATCCGTGAACTCCTCTCGTACGGCAAGGCATACGTGTCACTCGACCTCCTCCCCAAACACGACTATTCGACACTCAACACAGCTCTCCAAGACCTCTTCAAAAAAGATCACAACAAAAAGATCAAAAACGTCCTCGACGCCCTGATACCGAGTGCGCTCGTACCTGTTGTGATCGAGATCTCCAAGATCAACCCCGACACCAAGACCAACAGTATCACTCGCGAAGAACGTCTCCATCTCGTCCAGCTTCTGAAGGATATTCGCATGGAAGCAACAGGACTTCTCGGTACCGACAAAGCCATCGTCACCTCTGGTGGCGTACGACTCCATGAGATCGACTGGAAGACCATGTGTTCACGCAAGGTCCCCAACCTCCATATCATCGGTGATGTCCTCGATATCGACCGACCGTCGGGCGGATATAGTCTGCAACTCTGTTGGACGACCGGGTTTGTGGCTGGAAATTCTGTAGGGAAAAGTGGCAACTAGAAAATCACATTGACTTCTCTCATTACTAGTTACCAATTACTGACTACTTAATCGGCAGACTCTTCAACATTGCTCTGATCCTCTTGTACTCGGGCACCACCTCTGCGACCAGTTTCCAGAATGCCGGTGAATGGTTGAACTGACCGAGGTGACAAAGTTCATGCACGACGACATAGTCACGGATCTCCTCGGGCAGGAATGCCAGACGATAATTGAAACTCAAGCCGCCTCGACGCGAACAACTCCCCCAGCGTGTCTTTTGATTCTTCACTGAGACCCGAGTATATACGAACCGATAGTGTTGGTTGAAATGCACAACTCGCTCACGAATGATCCGCAACGCCTCGTTCTTATGTGCCAGGAAGTCGCGTCGTCCCGTCGAGACAACCGATGCGATCTTGCGTCTATATATCCTCCGGAAAAGCCACATGTCCACAGTATTGCATATTATCTATGCAGTGCTAAAGTATCCCCTGGTCACGGTCAATATGGAAATTGGTCGTGTATGCACCCGAGCCGGTCGGCCTACCGGTAAAAACAAAACAAAAAAAACAAACGGTTATGAGTCAACGTTCCAGACCGCCCATTCGGCAACAAACGAGGAACAGCAATCAGTGGAGATTGCCAGCGCCTACCACAAGAAAGTCCCCCGGGATTTTCGGGGCATTCCATCAGGGGCTCGGCAACTTGGCACGACTTGCCAAGTAACCAAACTCATTCACACATGCAAGCGCGGCAAACCTTCGGTTTGCCGCGCTCTTCTATTTCAACCTAATCATTCTTACGAAAATCCCTACCCTTATTCCCACCTCTGTCTTCTCGATCTTTCTTTTGGATTTGGATCTTGCCACTAGATTGCTTTTTGTTTTTCTCGAGACTTTTGACCGCAGAACCCGTGAGAGATTTTGAGTCTACCTTACTCACAGACTCCTTTGTAGAACTTTGTGATCCGGATTTCTTCGACTTCACACCTTCCTTGAACAAGAGCTCAGCCTCCTTTGCGGCACGTTCTGCTTCGAGGATCTGTGTACGAGCCTCGTCATCTTGGCCACGATCTTGATACTCTTCGGCTTGGCGAATATATGCTCGTGCCTCGTCGAGATTGCGCGTCGTCGTATCGAACAGTTTGCCCTGCAATGAACCCGGGGCAACTTTTGTTTTGGTGATACGTGCGGTTATATCGGCGATCATCTTGTCTGTCGATGCTTTGCGACGAGTGTATGTTGCAGGATCTTTCTGGGAGACTGACTTTTTGGATTGCACAGAAGACGTAGGAGTCACTTGAGGTTGTGGCGCGATAGGTGCAACAGATGCATCAGAAACGTTGCCAGCCTCATTGGCAGTAGGTGCGGACTCGATCGACATCATCATCGACATCGTAGCCGCTACAGGGACTTCGGCCACCGAACCCGAACTGCGACTGCCTCGTAGAGACTCGGCACGTGAACGTGCCAGAGATGCCACCACAATCCTCTTGTCTTGTTTGTCCTCGTCATCCTCCGTGGGTGCCTGTCGTGCGGATCGTGAAGCATCATCCTCAACACTCTTCATCGAACGTGCTTGCAGAGTGATGCGCGGTGCGTCATTCTCCGCGATCACTTCCAGTACCTGCGCACGAGCACCGAGACCCGCCTGGAATGCCACACTGATCTCGTCAGCGCGATCTTCGGCACCCTCCTCTCTCACACGCTGCAGAGCACGGTCAAAGTCACGAGTGTGCTGATCTAGACGTGTCTCTATCTCTGCCTGTGTAGTGTCGTCGAGCTTGCCTGTGGTCGCCAGCACACTTGCTTCTTCGATACGTCGCTCGGCTTTCTCTGCATTCCAGTTCGCCTGTCCCTCCGACGAGACCGTGAGGGTGTCACGGAGAGGTTCGACGATGTCCACCTTGATCGGGTACAGGACACTTCCTGGCAAAGCTCTCTCTGCCGCAGAGACGACTCCACCACTACCGATGATGATGACGAGTGCGAGACTTGCTACTACCCATCGCTGCTGGGTGACCCAGGTATTGAAGGTATATACACTCCATGGACTCTTCACGTGTCGAGGAGTGGCCTCAGACTGTGCAACAGGCATAGCCACGATACGTGCACGCATCGCGTTTTTCTCTGTATCCGTCATGCGGATATGTTTGAGATCTTCTATTGCTTTGTTGAATCTGTTGTCTTTCATATGTGTGATGGCTCGCTCTCCTCTATCGTATATCCACTGATCCGCCGAAGCTCTTCGAGTCCTCTGTTGATGCGTACCGATGCCGCGTTGGCTGATATATTCAAAATCTCTCCGATCTCCCCTGGTGACAGCCCTTCGACATAGCGGAGATATACTGGTTGTCGATACGAGGAGCTCAGTTTGGATATCGACTGTACGAGGAATCGACCCTCTGACTCCATCTCGATATCCATCTTGGCGTTTTCTTGTGGAGGCTCGAAACTCTCTTCGTCATCTGGTCCCGAGAGACCCTCGAGTGAAACGGCCTTCTTCTTGCGATACCAGTCGATGATCAGACGATGTGCGATAGTAAAAAGGAAGGATCGTGCATGAGTCATCTCTTGGCCACGACCGAGACTTTGCCACAAACGAGTGAATGTCTCTTGGGTAATATCGAGTGCAATATCTCGATCTGACACTCGAAGTATACAAAAGCGGAATATGGCATCAGAATACTCGGAATACAGGCTCTCGAACGTCTTCGTATGGGTAGTGTGCTGTGTCTGTGACATATAACGATAGAGATGGGCTTTTCTTTCTATAAAACATATAACAAAAAAGGGGTATTGTCCATGTAACCTTTGGGCACCCGTGACGTTATACCTCTTGTGAGCGCGTTCGGGCGCTCTTACCGTTTTACGAATTAACTCACCTTATATGAATACTCACTTCAAGGCCTCTATTGGATTCCTCATCGTCGCACTCCTGCTCGCATCTCCCGCAGTCGGATTGGCGAGAGAGAACGAATCGAAAGGCAAAGACAAGAAGCAAGAAACTCACAAAGTAGAAAAGAAAGATTCCTCATCGAAAAAACAATCCGATGACGATGATAAGGATGACAAGAAAAAGAAAGATGGTCGCAAGGATTCGAACTCAAAGACATGTCTCCGTGCATGGGGTCATATCTTCGCCCCAGGTTGGCTCAAGAAGAATGCCGACGTTGCTCGAGACGGCACTTGCCACCTTCCCTTCGGTATAGGGAAGAAGTTCCGTGGACACAATGCCACAACAACCCCGGACACAACCGCACCTGTCATAAGCTCGATCTCATCGAAGCCCGCCAAGACTCAGGCCGAGATCCGTTGGACAACCAACGAGAAGTCCGATAGTACGGTCTTTTGGAGTCTGACCTCTCCGGTAGATGTCTCGGCTTCTGCTACCAAGTCTGTTACTCAGAAGGCATTGGTCAAAGACCATCAGGTCATCGTGAAGAACCTTGCAACAAGTACAACTTATTACATCGTTGTCCGATCTCGTGATGCAGCGGGCAACACAACTACTTCAGAAACCCGCTCCTTCACGACCAAAGCCCCTTCTACAGATACTGGCGCACCGACGATCGGTAATGTCGCCACGATCATCAGTACCAGTACTGTCAGAGTCGGTTGGACTAACAACGAGAACGCAACTGGCAGAGTCTTCTATTCCACCACTCTCCCGGTAGCACTCTCTGGTTCTGGTGCACAGTTCATCAACAGTGCCTCAACCAGCAAGAGTCACTCGGTCATTCTGACCAGTCTCACTCCGAATACGACCTACTACATGGTCGTCGAGTCCACTGACACCTCTGGCAATGTATCGACTTCAGCAACATTCTCAGCCAAAACTGCAGACCATGTTGTCTCGGATACAACTGTCCCTGTTATCAGTGCTGTAGCCACTTCGGCAGGCACCTCGACCGCCACAGTCACCTGGACTACCAACGAGTCTGCAGACTCCAAGGTCTTCTGGAGCGCTACGAGTCCGGTCAACCTTTCATCTGTCTCTACCCCTTCGGTGAGCGAGACAAGTCTCGTAACCAGTCACTCGCTCTCATTGAGTAGCCTCGCTACGAGTACACAGTATTACCTCGTCATCAGATCCAAAGATGCCGCAGGCAATACCACAACCTCGAACGAATTCTCATTCACTACTGGTTCTGGATTGTAAAATATAACTTATCTTCTCTGAAAAAAGAGCCCAGGTCTATCCTGGGTTCTTTTGTATATTAAAAAAGCCCGCCTCGATACCCTATCGAAGAGGGCTACTCATCACCGCCAAAACGTTGCATGTCGCGGAGTCAGGCGATACTTGAGCCAGTACCAGACGATCACCGGTTGCTGTCCGGCGATATTCTGGATCACAGGCACAAACTGATTGCCATGATTATCATACGCTGTTGATGCCCAGAGTAAGACTTGCCAATCTCCACACTTCTCTCGGAGGAGTCCTGCATCGATGAGCCGGTGCGCGTCACCTAGGCCGAGACAATATACGAGCTGTCCCACACCGACGATCCTCTCGAGCAACTCTTCGGCGACAGCATCTTTCCCTAAACCGAAGTTATAGTCATCAAGAGGATCATGGGTAGCGATGTCTCTCGGTATTTCGAGACGATTACTGTTGAGTCGATACAATATCAGCTTCGCAATATCCGAACCCAAGTATCCCTTCAGACCAGGATATACGAAGTCGACCATCGAATCTGGCAACTCATCAGGACGAACGACCAAACCAACAAGCGGTTGCTGTAATGTCATAGTTCATTCTCTTTCACACGTACAGAGGTTATCTAAAAGCTTATAATGGCATGGAGTTGGGACAAAAAGCAACATTTGACTAATAAGAAAGGTGGGTATATCGTGAGTTCAGAAAGGTTTGAAAACACGCTATGAAAAATATGATATACCATCGTGTCCCAAGGAAGTACCATCTACACTGGGATTGCCTCAGATACTCGATCGTTGTTTCGGTACACAATGACTGCATTCGAACATTCAAAACAATCCCGATGACTTCTCCATGGGTGCAAGGCATCAGAGAAGCGCACTGTCCCGATCCGTTATTCTGTACGTTCCACCCTGATCTACAGGGTGAATTCTTTGGATTCGGCTCATGTATCCGCAAGACACATGTCCATAGAGACTACACCGAATTCATCATCGCTCTTCCACAGATACGAAAAGATACTGGTCTTACCTGCCAGGAATGTGGTGGCACTGGTGAACACGATGTGCCACTTCGTAACTGCATCCATTGCCACGGGACTGGCAAAAAGATCAAGGATGACTGGGACACTGCCTACCTCATCACATCGAATCTCAGCCTGATGCTCAACACGATTGAGGCATGTGAAGAGACTTCAACAACAGAGAGTCAACTAGCGACTCTATCCGCTCTTTCACAACGATGCGAAAAAGGTAGTTCAGTAAGTGGAGTATTTGGAGCCGACCTCATGGATGTGCTCCGTACCGATCCCAAAATGGTGAGCCTCATGCTATTACCCAACGTCACAGATGCCATGATAACTGCAAACCAGCACATGATGGGTCCACGATGGGAAATGGGTCTGATAGGCACATCTCTCGAAGAAGGTCATCTTGCCTTCAACTCTGGATCAGAGGGACGCGGACTCAACCTATCAGGCACCATCGATGAGCCTGGTCGCGGCTGTAGGTTCAGTAGTCACAATATCGACACCCCCGCCCAAGCCCTGACGATCATCGCTGGCATCGCTTCACTCGTTGGACAACTCACTATTCATGCCTCGGGACAAACAGCTGCCACTTCGTGAAAGCATAACTCTCTCACCTCGCACTCCTCTGTGCGAGTTTTTTAATGCAACAAAACCCTAAGTCTACCCTAGGGTCTTGTTTTTTCTAATTTCTAATTACCAATCTCTACTTTCGCTTCTTACTTCTTCCCTTTCTTGTCGTCTTCTTTCTTGAGTGGTAGACCGATGTGTTCGAGGAGAGCGAGAGTGTTCTTCTTGGAACGAGAGGTAGTGACGATCGTGATACTCATACCGAATACGTCCTTGAGATCTTCGTCGGAAGTCTCTGCGAAGATGGTGTGTTCCTTGATACCGATAGTGTAGTTGCCCATATCGTCGACAGAGTTGCGAGAGAGACCACGGAAGTCTTTGGTGCGAGGAAGAGCGATGTTGATCAGACGATCGAGGAATTCGTTCATGCGCTTGCCGCGGAGTGTGACCTGGTATCCGACAGGATCACCGACACGAGTCTTGAAGCTTGCGATAGCCTTCTTGGTAGCACGCATAGCTGGCTTCTGACCAGTGATACGAGCGAGACGATCTGCGATGAGCTCGATCTTCTTTTTGTCTTTGACAGAGCCGAAGCCACTCGAAATAACCACCTTGGAAAGCTGTGGAGCTTGCATCGGGTTCTTGATCGCAAGAGTATCCTTGAGCACCTTGAAAGAATCTTTATTGAGTTCGTATGTAGTCTTGTGAGTCATGGGATTTATTTAGCTTTCTTGGTCTTCTTGACCGCGTCTGTCTTGGCGACCTTGGATGCATAGAAAGGCATAGGACGGTCGACGACTTGACCTTTTTGGCCTTGTTTGCGAGGACGTTCATGCTTCTTGACGGTATTGATACCATCGATCAGGATCTTGCCCTCACGAGGGAAAGCTTCGGTGATAACGCCGGTCTTGCCTTTGTCATCGCCTGAGAGTATGAGAACTGTGTCGCCTTTCTTTACATGCATGGTAGTTATTGAAATTATTATACGATCTCTGCCGCCTTTGAGGCGATAGTCTTGAAGCCTGCTTCGCCGATCTCGCGTGGGATCGGTCCGAAGATACGTCCTGCCATAGGCTCTTTCTTGCCCTTTTCGAGGATCACGACTGCATTCTCATCGAAACGGATATACGAACCATCTTTGCGACGAACTGCCTTGGTCTGACGTACAACGACCGCATGGAGAACGTCTTTCTTTTTGACAGACTTGCGAGGCTCGGCCTTTTGGACTGACAATACCACGAGCTCACCGATCTCAGCATAACGCTTATGAGATGCGCCGAGTACTTTGAAAATACGGCCGATCTTTGCGCCGGAGTTGTCTGCTATGTTAACGATTGAGCGTGGTTGTATCATATGAGTATATTATGAAATGATCTTGAAAGCCTTGCGCTTTGAGATAGGTCGGCATGCCTGTACGGTAGCAGAGTCACCGATCTTCTTGGTGTTACCTGGATCATGAGCGAGGATCTTGAGACGCTTGGTCATGAACTTCTGGTACTTTGGGTGCTTGACGTATCGTGAGATCATCACAACTGTGGTGTCCTTCATTTTGTCAGAAACAACCTTGCCCACAAAGGTTTGTGGCTTCTTGGTCTCGACTTTTGGTTGTGTTGTGGTGGATGCCATGTGAATGCTGATACTACTTGAGTTTAGCTATTTTGTCTATGCCTGTGCCTGCTTTTCTCTCTTTTGTGCAGAGAGGACAGTCATCATGCGAGCAATATCCTTGCGGATAGTTCTGCCCTCTTTGACGTTCTTGGCCTTGGCGCCGACAGAGCCGAAGCGGAATGTTCTCAATGCCTCCTTTTTCTCAGCGATGAGCTGCTTGAGACTTTCTGGAGTTTTGGTTGTAAGTTCTTTCATGTTCATAATAGTAGGTATTATATGCGACTGACGATCTTGGTTTTGACCGGGAGTTTGGTGCCCGCCTTGCGGAGCGCCTCTACAGCGATCTTTGGTTCGACACCGTCAATCTCGAACATGATGCGTCCTGGACGAACTTCTGCGATAAAGCCAACAGGATCTCCCTTGCCTTTACCCATTTTTACTTCGGCTGGCTTTTGAGTGAAAGGATGATCTGGGAAAATACGGATCCAGACTTTGCCAGACTTGGTCGCATATCGGGACATGACTTTGCGGGCAGCTTCGATCTGGTTCGAAGTGATACGTGAATACGCCATAGCCTTGATACCATAAGAACCAAAGGCAATATCAACACCGCGAGTCTCGTGTTTCTCGGCTTCCTTGACTGGGTGCTTGCGCTTGGTAAAACGCTTGCGATATTTTATTTTCTTAGGGAAAAGCATGGTATTTCTAATTATGAAAAATTATTTTTGGTCTTTCTTGAAGATCTCACCCTTGTATATCCAGACCTTGATACCGATATCACCGTAAGTCATGTGAGCACGTTCACGGGCAAAGTCGATATCTGCACGGAGTGTCTGGAGTGGAATACGACCTTTCTTGAGAGACTCGGAACGAGCGATCTCCGCACCGCCGAGACGACCTCCCAGATAGATGCGCACTCCCTGGACCTCTTTGTTGGCCATGACCTTTTCGATGGTTTGCTTCATAACACGGCGGAAAGGTAGACGCTTCTCGAGTGCCTCGGCGACCATCATAGCTGCAATAGCGGCATTGGACTCTGGGTTGCGGACTTCTTCGATGTCCACCTTGAAATCCTGGCCAACGAGCTCGACTTTGTTCTTGCGCAAAAGAGCGAGGAGCTTGGCACGGAGCTTGACGACTCCATCACCTGCCTTGCCGATGAGCATACCTGGACGTGAGGTCTTGATGATCACACGGAGAACCTTCTGAGTTCGTTCGATGTCGATACCACCGACGTAGTTGGCACGAAGAGCCTCCTGGAGATATTCACGGATCAGGATGTCAGCCTTGAGAGATGTGCGGTAGTTCTTGTGAACACCGAACCAGCGACTCCTCCAATCACGGATGATGCCCAGGCGATGTGAATATGGATGTACGGTGTGTGACATGGTATTGATTAAATCTTAGCCTTCTTTGTAGCCTTTGGTTCTTTGACGGCCAAGGTCAGATGCACATGACTGGTGCGCTTCTTGATCGGATGAGCCGAACCTCGAGATACTGGCATAGAACGCTTGAGAACGAAGCCTTGGTTGACCATGATCTCTTTGACATAGAGAGAACTCTTGTCGATATTAAAATTGTTCTTGGCATTGGCAACTGCAGAATCGAGCAGATCACCGAGTGGTGACTTGGCCTTCTTGACTACGAAGGTGAGGATGGCTTCGGCATCAGTGACCTTTTTGCCACGGATCATATCTGCGACCAGACGTACCTTACGTGGAGTGATACGATAATTTTTGAGAGATGCCGTAATCATGGGAGTTATTTTGCAGAGGCAGTTGTAGCAGCTTCCTTGGCGGATTTTGCAGCAGCGACTTCTGCTTCTTTGGCTTTGAGTTCGAGGTCCTTTTGCATCTTACCGCCATGGCGTACGAACTTGCGTGTCGGGGAGAATTCACCAAGACGATGTCCTACCATGTCCTCGGTAGCGAGCACATCGATATGCATGCGGCCATTGTATACGCCGAACGTGAATCCGACCATCTCTGGTGAGATCTGAGAGCGACGTGACCAGGTCTTGATGACACCAGTCTCTGACGGCTTTTTGCCAGAAATCTTCTTGAGAAGATTCTCGTCGATATATGGTCCTTTCTTGAGTGATCGTGACATAAAAATGGCTCAAACGAGCGTCCAGGCATGTTAACAGGATCGGTATTAGAAGTCAAGAAATATAAGGGGTTCCTATCTGCGCATACCCAGTTTATTGACACATACATATAATTGTATTAGTGTATTTATTGAATCTCATCGTTCGTTAACAAACCTTCAACCAAAAGGAATAGTATGACTGGTAGAACTAAGGATATTATTTGGACGAGTCTTTCGGGACTTGGCATCGTGACAATCACCGTTATCGCGAGATGGTTCGCGTTATTCTCCGAGTCAAAATTATTCACCACTTCATCACTAGGAGGCGTCGCTTTCTTGACATTCTTCTACTGGACCCTCTTGATTATCGTGATGTCGGCGATCATTTATGTCAATGGACGAAAGATCGGCGTAGGTAGACCAATGGATCTGAGCTATCTGCGTGACCGTGAAGTGATACTGGTGCTAGCGAAATGTCGTACCGACGTCACTTACATCACCGCCAGGACAGAGCGAGACGAAGTAGTCCTGCTTTACAATGAGGGTCCCGACAAGTTCGGTGCTGTCCGATCAGGATACTCCTATCGGTATACCAATGGGGAATTGGAACTTATAACGAGTCGTGATGCCAAAGTTGCAACTGCCTCGGTCGCCGATTGAGCCTCCTCACCACCTCCGTCCCCTGCCTCGCGCTCGGGACGGATTTTTATATTATAGGATTTATATATATGAATGATATAATAAAGTACACACATACCATGAACATCCCTTTTACTATTCTCGCAGTGTCAGTCGGTATTCTGATCGGTCTCCTCATCAGATACCTCGGCAGAGCTGTCTCACACAAGATCAACGAGACCGAGAACCTCAAATACGAATTCATCACGATCATCGCTCACAAGTTCCGCACACCACTCACGCAGATCAAGTGGCTCTCTGAGGCACTTGTCGCCGAAGAGCAGGATTCCTATAAGAAACAGAGCCTACAAGAAGTCGGCCGTTCGACTCAGCAGCTCATCGACCTTACGGGTACACTGGTTGAGCTCACTGACTCTGACAGCGACTCCCAGGCATCGTATACCTTCGAACGTACCAACGTCTGTGACCTGGTGCGGTCTGTTGCTGACACCTTCAAGAACACCTTCCATGAAAAGAATCTTTTCCTTGCCATCAACTGCGCCAACCCTGACCTCTTCGCCAATATCGACAAGCCGCGCATGGAATTCGTCATACAGACTCTGCTACAAAATTCCGTCACCTATTCCCCACCAGGCAGGAATGTCGAGGTGACTATATCTGCAGATAGTAGTCGTGTCGTCATCACCGTCCATGACAACGGCATCGGCATCGAAGCCAAAGACATCCCGAAGATCTTCACCAAATTCTTCCGCACCCCGATCGCAAAACAAACAGATACCGAGGGCTTCGGTGTAGGCCTCTATCTCGTCCGAGCCATCGTCCGTCGTCACAAAGGCTCCATCGAAGTCGCTTCTCCTGGCCTCGCCAAAGGCGCCACCTTCCAGATCACGATACCAGAGGTGAAGTAGTCGAATTAACTAGAGATCGTAATAGTCTTGATAAATTCATCGAGTGGTTGTATCTGCCCAGAACCAGTGATATTAACTTTGAGAAATACGTTGTCAGGCATTGCGATGATATATGTTCTCCATCGGGACACGCCCGTAAATACTGGGACGATATCGCTGATCATAAAGAGGGGGTGTGCTTCTGAAGCTGTTTGACTCTGTGAACGTTCGTCGCCTCCAATCTGCATCCATTTACCAGACACATCGTTGAATGCATAAGTAATACTGCCAAATTTAGCATCAATATCCGTATAACTATAACTCTTTGTATAATCAAGAGTGATCCGATCTCCCGAAGAACTTTGAGTCAGCACGACCTGACTATCGATATTGTTGGTCATAGTCCATCCTGTAGGAATCTGGAACGATATTCCCCAGTCGTCTTTATGAAATGATATTGATGGGGATATATTTATGAGAGCATCACCAGGAGGTAATTTGGGAATCGAGATTGCCGAAAGAATTTGTTCTTCTGTCTTTTTTGAATTCTCCGTTAGAGCCACAGACATGACAGTGAAGTCGTATACGCAGTCTGTTCTATAATACGCATCAGCAAAACCAACTGTCCATATGCCATCGGTACTAGGATCACAAGCAGATCGCTTAATAATAGCTACCCCGTCTCGAGGATGATCTGTATCTTGTGTCACTTTCTGAGTATTGTCCCTAAGTTGCACGAACCAAGCCTGACTCATATCTTTCAGATCGTGACCTTCTTCAAATTGCCAATCTGATGGATATTTAACCGTAACACCCTGATGAGGGTTTGTGTATGTCTTCCAATCATTTGATGATTGACTTTGAGTCAAAGCCGTAGCCACAGGATCAAAATATCCATCTAACCCTCCCACAAAAGCATCCCCTGTAGTGAGATTTACTTTGACTTTCGGAAGTGCTGGTGCAGAACCCTGTTCACCCTTGCACCCATTTCCGAACTTCCTACTCACGGCATAGGTGACAAATCCTCCTTCACGGATACCGTCGAAATCAAGACATTCTGCTGTTGAAAAATCTTTCAAGTCTACAAGAATGACCCTTTGTGCAACTTCAAGTGTCTGTTTTTCAGAGAGGTATCCGAGTGTATTCTCATTCCCTGTCGTCTTCGAATAGTAATATCCCCCACCAAGTAACAATACGCCGATAATAGCAATAATTGCAGGTGTTCCGAATCCTCTCTGATACTGCATGTTTGTATTCATGTCCATAATAGTATCTCTGCGTGCCCATTTACACAATGTACAGGCAAGTAGCATACAAAAATCCCTCCCGCTTTGGTGCAGGAGGGATTTTTGATTTTCTAGTCTGGCAATACTTTGTGGATGAACCACTCTACAATATTCTTGATCAGGATTTTGATATTCCTTAACATGAAGACTATGTCCTACTGGTCATGTTCTTGCCTGGCTGACGGCGAGAGACGATGAAGACGTTGGAGTATTTCTTCGGAGTACGAGTCTTCTGGCCTTTGCCGGCTGGCTTGCCCCAACGAGTCTTGAGACGGCGGAGACCTCGGCCTTGGCGTTGTTCACCTCCACCGTATGGGTGGTCAACTGGGTTCTGAGCGGTACCGCGAACTGTTGGGCGGATACCCATCCAGCGACTGCGACCGGCTTTGCCGATGTTGACGAGGCGGTTCTCTTCGTTCGAGACTGCACCGATACTTGCCCATGCATCTTCATGAATCTTGCGCACTTCGGTCGAAGGGAGCTTGATATGAGTGTAACCAGCATCGTTTGCGATAACCTGAGCGAAGGATCCTCCGGAACGAACGAGTTTACTGCCACTGCCTGGCTTGATCTCGAGATTGTAAACGAAAGCACCAACAGGGATTTTCTTGAGTGGAAGACGGTTACCAGTCTCGATAGGGGCGTTCTCAGATACCATGAATGAGTTGCCGACTTTCATGGTCTTCGGGAGAAGTACGTAGCGCTTCTCACCGTCCTTGTAGGCAACGAGTGCGATGTAGCCAGTACGGAAAGGATCGTACTCGACAGTTTTGACCGTTGCACGGATATCACGCTTGTCGTACATGAAGTCGATCATGCGATAGAGCTTCTGGTGTCCACCACCCTTGTGACGAACCGTGATACGGCCGAACGCATTGCGTCCCATATCGCGCTTGAAACCGAAGGTCAACGGCTTGTATGGCTCTGTAGCGGTCACATACTGCTTGAACGGCAGCGTGGTCATGTGGCGGCGTGATTTACTTGTTGGTCGGTATGATTTCATGATGGTAATAAAATGTCGTTATACAAAATTGATCGTCTCGCCTTTCTTGAGAGTGACGATGGCCTTGCGCACACCTGGCACAACACCGCGGCGACCACGGACGAATACGTTGCGAGATGGCTGGTTGAGAACAGTGACATGCACAGGAACCACCTTGTAGAGGGCCTGTACAGCCAATGAGATGGACTGCTTGTTCGCATCACGTGCAACCTGGAAGGTGTACTTACCACTCTGACTGAGGAGGCCTGACTTCTCGGTAACATGAGGGCGCAAGATAACATGAGTAGGGCCTGTTGTTACGGGAGCCTTGGTAGTTACAACTACTGCAACCTCCTTTTTCTCCTTCTTTGCACGAGGAGCCTTTGCAACCTTTGGGGTAGCTGCCTTCTTTTCTGTTGATTTCTTTGTTGTGCCGAATAATGCCATGGTAGTGATTGAAATTATGAAGTCTTGACCTTACCAGTAAGGGCCTTGAGCGACTCTGCTGGGTTGGCGATGACGAGATACTTGTGGTTCATGATCGAAACAGGGTTGATGTTGCGGAATTCTTCGACAGAAATATTGCCAAAGTTACGGAAACTCTTGGTGACTGCATCCTGCTTCTTGTCCATAGCGATCAGCGCAACGTTGGCTGGCTTGGTAGCGAGCTTTTCGTAACCTTTGATCTTGGAAAGAGACATGAGGATATTCTTGGCTTCCTGGGTCTTTGGTGCAGAGAATGTGACAGTATCAAGGAACAGGATCTCGCCATCTTTGAATTTGCGTGAAAGGACGGTGAAGAGGGCTTTGGTGCGAGTCTTTTTGTTGATCTTACGAGAATAGTTCTGCGTATTGCGTGGTCCATGAGCAACGCCTCCACCAACCCAGATAGGAGAACGACTAGAACCGTGACGAGCGCGACCAGTACCCTTTTGTTTCCATGGCTTCTTACCTCCACCACGAACTTCTCCACGAGTCTTGGTATGAGCGATGTTGGTACGAGAGTTCGAGTTCATGAGACGGATGACTTCGTGAACGAGGTCGGCATTCCATGGCATATCGAAGATACCTGCAGGGAGAGTGAACTTGCCCGCTGATGTTCCCTTCTGATTGTAGAGTGTAGTTTCCATGAAGATGATATTATCCGACGATCTCTACCAAAGTTCCACGACGTCCTGGGACAGCCCCAGAAACATACATGATATTCTCGATAGGGTCAATATGAACGACCTTGAGATTCTTGACGGTGATGCGATCTGAACCCATGCGACCCGCCATGCGCATACCGACTGGTACACGAGTACGCAGACCTCCACCGATCGAACCCGGTTCGCGCTCGGAGTGCTTCTGACCGTGAGTGCGAGGTCCGCCGCCGAAACCGTGACGCTTGACGACACCTTGGAAGCCCTTACCTTTGGAAGTGGCACTGACAGTCACCATATCTCCAGAGTTGAACTGGGAGAGCTCGATCTTGTCGCCAACCTTCTGAGTTGGGTTGTCGATACGAAACTCGGTAACTGCAGCAAATCCACCAAGGTCTCTGAAGTGGCCCTTTTGTGCTTTGGATATACGTTCTACTTTGCGTGAGCCTTCTCCGATCTGCAGAGCTTCGTAACCGTCTTTGTCCTTGGTACGAACCTGGGTGATCGTGTTAGCACGTACAGAAACCGCTGTTACAGGAACAGCCGCACCTTCTGGAGTGAAGATCTGTGTCATATTGAGTTTTCTTCCGAGAATGAATTTCATGGTAGTTTTGGTTTCTGTCGTTCCTGCATTACATCATCTTTACATCGATATTAACTCCTGACGGGAGGCTCAGGTTCGTGAGAGCCTCAATAACCTTTGCATTTGGGTTGATGATATCGATCAAACGCTTGTGGACACGCATCTCGAACTGCTCACGGGAATTCTTGTCTATGAACGACGAGCGGTTGACCGTGTACTTCTTGATCTCTGTCGGCAACGGCACTGGACCATGTACCTCGGCATCATAGCGGGCTGCTGTGTCCATGATCTGCCTGAGCGAGGCATCAAGAATCTTGTGCTCGTATGCTCGGACGCGGATGCGGAGCTGTGACATTTCTCCAGTCCCACCAGTCGTCGAACGTGCTGCCTTTCGAGTACGAGCAGGTTTCGCGGTCGACGATTTTGCAGTCTGAGCGGGTTCATGTTTGTTCACGTGAGTTGTATCTTTGGAAGTAGCCATGTGGTTTAGTTTATAAAGTTTGAAAGTTCTTAAAGTTTGTAAAGTGGAGTTTTCTTTATGAACTTATAACTTTGTACTTTATGAACTGATTTTTATGCGACGATCTTCGTTATAACTCCAGCGCCTACTGTCTTGCCTCCTTCACGAACAGCGAAACGCTGCTGTGCTTCGAGCGCAACTGGTGCTACGAGTTTGACTTTGAAGGTCAAGGTGTCTCCTGGCATAACCATCTCTTGAGAGAGAGTTACTTCGCCAGTGACGTCTGTAGTACGGATATAGAACTGAGGCTTGTATCCAGTGAAGAATGGTGTGTGACGTCCTCCCTCTTCTTTCTTGAGGATGTATACTTCTGCCTCGAACTCTGTGTGAGGCTTGACTGAACCTGGCTTGGCGAGGACCTGACCGCGAGATACGCCATCCTTGGCGGTACCACGGAGGAGGAGTCCTGCATTGTCTCCAGCCATGCCCTCCTTGAGCTGCTTGTTGAACATTTCGATACCAGTGATGACGGTCTTTGTGGTGTCTTTGAAACCGATGATCTCGACTTCTTCACCAACCTTGACCATACCACGCTCGATACGACCAGTAACTACTGTGCCGCGACCTTCGATAGAGAAGATGTCCTCGATAGGCATGAGGAATGGCTTGTCTGTTTCGCGAACTGGCTCTGGGATGAAGGTGTCGAGAGCATTCATGAGTTCGTCGATCTTTGCTGACCATACTGGGTCGCCTTCGAGAGCCTTGAGGCCTGAACCACGGATAACAGGGGCTACTTTGCCATCGAAACCGTTCTTGGTGAGGAGTTCACGCACTTCTTCTTCGACGAGGTCGAGAAGGTCTGCTTCGGCGACTGCATCACACTTGTTGAGGAAGACGAGAACACGTGGAACACCAACCTGCTTTGCAAGGAGGATGTGCTCGCGTGTCTGTGGCATAACACCGTCAAGAGCAGAAACCACGAGGATAGCACCGTCCATTTGGGCGGCACCGGTGATCATGTTCTTGATGTAGTCGGCGTGACCTGGAGCGTCGATGTGAGCATAGTGACGCTTGTCTGACTCGTATTCTACGTGAGCAAGAGAGATAGTAACGATCTTGGATGCATCACGAACAGTACCGCCCTTTGCGATATCTGAGTAAGCCTTTGCATTGGCAAGACCCTTCTTTGCCTGAACGGCAAGGATAGATGCTGTCAATGTTGTCTTGCCGTGGTCAACGTGACCGATAGTACCCACGTTTACATGGGGCTTTGTACGATTGAATTCTGCTGCTGCCATAATATTGTTTTAGTGCCCTGATAGTTTGAACCGTATCGTTCGAGTGAGTGCGTATGCCGCCCAAACGACGAGGTTCAAACTTATCCGGGATAAATTATTAGTAGTTTTTAAAACGCCCTGCATACGAACATACAGGTAGGTGCGTAAGAACGATCTTAGCACGATGGTGAATAAAGTCAACTTCTGTGGCTTTTTATCCTTTCTTGAGACTAAATTCATAGGAAATTCATCTCAGGCTGGTAGGCTCTGATGATGCCACGAGAAAATCGGAGAGAGATTCTCCAAAGATACCATGATATGTACTACAGGATCAGGAAGGTTGCCTGCCCTGCTTTCTCGAAGGAGTTTGTTCATTTTAATAGACATGGGTTTAATCACCTCATTCGAAAAGGAAGAAAACTAAGGAAATTTGAAGATCAAATCAGACGCCTTAGATTATTGCCCAAAGCAGTAAGCATTCTAATGCGAGTTGACCAAATTATATCCTGCAAAACAATCCGAGAAGGTACTCGTGTGATAGATTTTTGGGAAATTGAGAGTGATAATGTCCACGTCATTATTCGTAAGGTAAATAATGGTTCACTTCACTTTTTTAGTATTTTTTGAGACAAAAAAGCCTCCGAAGAGGCTTTTAAGCGTTCGCCACCAGCTTTAGCCGATAGCACCTTCTTGGGATTCCTCCCAAAGGCACGCGAACAACGTACATAGACTATGTTAGCAAAAATTTTGAGTTCGTCAATCCTCTTCCAAGACTACTGCCCCATAAAGTAACCTCTCACCGCCTCCCAGATCGAAGCCCTAGTATTGGCCTGACTTGTTGGTGATGGAGTAGGTGTCGGTGTAGCTGAGGTGCTCTGTTTGACGGTTGATGCAGGGACCGTAGCTGTCAACGTAGAACCATCATCGAAGGTTACCGTGAGTGTTCCGCCTGAGAATGTGGTCGACTCTGCTTGACCGTAGAGATCGAGAGATGTGGCTCCTGCATTGACTGCAATCGAGGCATTGTAACTTGAGTTCATAGAGACTCCATTCAAGAACACTGCGACCGGATAATAACTGTTACTTGTCGAGGACCACATTTCATTCCTGTGTTGTAGCTGTATGCCTTTGATCGTACGTCCTGTCGGAAGAGTGAGCTTCGCTACCCAATGCCAATCATTCGCATTCCTATTGACCATACCTGCACCAGGAGCAAATCCTGTGCCGACTTTGTCAGATGAGGCATCGACGAGGGTGGCGGAGAGTGAGGCTGTTGTTGGAGTGGTCGGAGTTACCGGAGTCACTGTGTAACATGTATAGTCTGAAGGACAACTCGTTACAGCCACTGGAGTACAAACATAACCGGCTGAACATGAAGGATTGTTTCCTGGAGGGACACACATGTAACCTGCAGGACAGACAACAGGGGTCGGAGTCTGCGGCTTGATCGTCAACACTCCCTTCGCAACTGCGACTGAGTTTGAATATGCCATCACTGTGTATGTTCCTGGAGTGAGTGCTTGCGTGACTTTCGTTGACCAGCGGTTATTAACTACCGCGATGTCACCACTTCCCCAGACTTTATCTCCGCTCGCACTCGCAATATTTATACCAAATGGTGCTACGGTGTTGTACGCATATCCAGATATGGTAGGTGATATGGAAGTACTGACCAAAGATGCGGAATCAATTGTTGCCGAAGGGTACGTAACCGCATCCACCCTCACGGTCGAACTTGTCTGCGCCTTTTGACCCGCAGCGTCAGTAACAGTTACTTTGACGGTGTAGGTGCCTGGATTTAAGTAAGAGTGAGTAAAGGTTGATGTCTGAACGAATGGTATTGATGCTGCGGTGATCATTCCCGGTTTCGTTGCTGTGTCACCCCAATCTATAGAATAACTGAGGGATCCATTTTCTGGGTCAGAGGCCATGATCTTCCATGTACCAACTTCCTTTGTCTTGAGGACTGTTGGGGCTGTGACGCCGTTGATGACGGGTGGGAGGTTGGTGGTTGGTGGTGCTATGATAGTTATATAACCGTCACTAAAATCACCCGCACCAGGTATCCCACTTACACTTGTTATTTCTGCACGATACCTACCAAGCGGCATATCGGGTATATATACGGATTCTGCCCCATCATTCGCAGTACGGACGATATTTCTCGCAATACCATCATCACCATCAAAATAAATTTGCATTAATTCCGTACTCGGAACATTCACTGAATTCCAACGAATGGTATATGATTTCCCTACAGTAAACACTTCTCCTCCATTTGGACTCAGGACGGTGATGGAAGGTTGGGATACGGTCGAGGATGCGATACTGAATGTCGAACTTCTACCATAAATTCTACCGTCTGGGTCATTTGCGACATCATGGATATCAATCTGATTATTCAAGGAGGCAACTCTTGGTATCCATCCGTAGATACATGTTCCACCGGAACATGCTGTCGTTGCGGATACGGTGGCAATATTTTCATAACCAAAAGTCCCTCCGAGATTTATGGCATACAAAGGAGTTAATCCTTTTTCACGAGTGTCAGTCCAAATAATCTTGTACTGGAAGTTAGTCTGCAACACCTCACCAATTTTTGGATTTGTGACGGTGATGGCAGGGGTAGTTGTCGTAGCGACCACATTGACTATGACGGTACTAGTCGCGGCACTGGCAGAACCAACACTACTCCTATAGCAGGTCAAAGAATATCTGAATGTTCCCGCAGAAGCTGGGGCAACGATACTCAGCAAGCCGCTCGTTGTCCGACTGGTATACATATTCCAATTCGGAACCTGGTTAGAGGTATAACACGTATCTGCGTTACTTGATGTCCACGAGAGATTCAGTGGTGACAACGTGTTGACATTAAGTGGACCAGATGAGCCGTTGATGGTGAGGTTTACCGAGGCAGGGGTAGAAGTAGGCACGCTCCCTGTTCCATTCATAAATACATAATTCGTCATCCAATCAAATTCTCCCATATAGGTATTTTTGTCTCCACTAGAGCCACTCCAGTTAAAAGATTCGAGCTTCACGGCATAGTTACCAGCTACATGCTGAGAAGATGACGCTGCAAATAGGTTCCACACTTGAAAAGTACTAGTATCCCCTTCTTCAATAGTATATGACCCGTCCACATTCCAACTTGCATTAGAGATACTACTATAGCTTGTCACGAATTCCACAGCATCACTCTTTTGAGGATATATCCTTGTACCTGAACGATATAGACCGACACTAAACGCATTAGCAGGAATGGTTATATCGGAACCTGATGCGGTTATTTTAATAGTAAATACTGATGACAACTGACTACTGCGTGGATTTTCATATGAGTACACCTCAGAAGTCTTCGAAACTAATGCTACTGCCATCTCAGAAGTTGGCCTCGTCACTTCACTCAAAGTAACGCTTCGATGATCATCATTTACAGAAATACCTAGGATTCCTTCGTTCCCGAACACACCACCACGCAACTCAAACATATTCATCAAATAATCACCTGGGTTTGTGTTAAGATATAGTCCTATACCATTTGATGGTAATGGGGGGATATTCAAGTCACCTTTTTCGGTGACAATGTCAGCAAAGAATGTACCTATGTAACCATCACCTTCCTCAACAACCGCTTTGATGCGACCGTTTTCTGCAGAGAGAGTATACTTGTCTGGCTTAGCTAACCCATTTTCAATGACATGATCTATGACATATCTTGTGCTTGAAGCGTAAACTCGCGCAGTGATGCTCTCGGTGCCCCACTTCACATCTGCATAATAGTTACCCGTTGGTATATTAGGAAAATTGAATGTATCTATAGGAACAATGGAACCAAATTCATTACGAAGCGTGAGTGTTCCCTGATCTTTTATAGAACCAGAGTCCTCACGTACTTTGAAGTACATAACACCTGGTACTGGTGTTGTAAGAACACACGCATTCAAACTCGCTCTCGTCACTGGCCCAAAATACCCCGTGGCTTCAATACCAACACTAGTCTGATATTTCTTGAGAGCCTGAGAAGTTTCGACTCCATAATAGCCGTATGGGTAGAATCCGACTTGCAAAGACGGGAGACTGAATCCTTTTGATATCAAAAGCTTTTGCAACGCGGTCACATCGTCACCTCGAGAACCGATAGTGAGATTGGTAGTGAAGGTGTAGCAAGGAACTGGAGTAGGATTGCTACTACCTCCTCCACCACCGTTACTTGGAGATGTTTGAGCTTGCGTCTGTGAGATGAATACAACAAAAAGCATCGCCACGACGAGAAGCGATGCTTTTGTTACGAATGATACAAATTTGTTCATATAAAGGATGGTAAGTTGGATAATATCTATAGTATAGATACCCCGCATTATATCACCCCCCCCCACTTAAAATACATTTTACAGGTGGATAAAACGCAGATCCCCGCATTCGCGGGGATGACTGCTACGTTATGATGTTGTGATGACAACGGACCTAATTATTTTCGTTTTTCCGCGATCTCCTTCTCAACGTTCGCTGGTACTACTTCGTAGTGGTCGAATTCCATCATGGCACTGCCCTGACCGGAAGTCATAGAGCGTAGAGCTGTGGTGTAACCGAACATTTCTGATAGAGGCACCTTGGCATGGATAGCGATAGCCTGACCACGTGGTTCAGAACCTTCGACTTGACCGCGCTTGGAAGCGATGGAGCCGTTGACGTCACCCATGAATTTCTCTGGAGTGATGACCTCAAGCTTCATGATAGGCTCGAGGATCACAGGCTTTGCACGTCGAGCGGCTTCTTGGAAGGCCTGAGATGCAGCGATCTTGTAGGCGATTTCGGATGAGTCAACGTCGTGATATGAACCGTAGGTGAGCTCGCAAGAGACATTCACCAGTCTGAAACCGGCAACAATACCGCGGTCCATGGCTTCATGTACACCCTTTTCAACTGCAGGGATGAATTCTCCTGGGATAACACCTCCTTTGATCGAGTTGATGAATTCGAAGTCATCATAGCGCTTGATATGCTTGGGGATCTTCTCACCTTCTGGCCATGGTTCCATAGGCTTGATAGTGATCTTGACGTGACCGTACTGACCTTTACCTCCAGTTTGCTTGATATATTTGTGTTCCGCCTCGGCAGTGCCCATGATCGTCTCACGATAGGCTACCTGAGGAGCACCGACGTTGGCTTCTACGCCGAACTCACGCTTCATACGGTCGATCATGATCTCGAGGTGCAGTTCTCCCATACCAGAGATGATCGTCTCACCTGTTTCTTGGTTAGAAGATACACGGAATGTTGGATCTTCGTTACCGAGCTTCTTGAGTGCAAGACCCATCTTTTCTTGGTCGGCCTTGGTCTTTGGCTCAATACGGAGAGAGACCACTGGTTCCATGAACTTGATAGTTTCGAGGACGATCGGCTTGGTTTCGTCACAGAAGGTATGTGATGTCAGCGCGTCTTTGAGACCTACCGCAGCAGCGATCTCACCTGCGAAGACTTTTTTGACCTCTTCACGCTTGTCAGCTTGGAGGCGGACGATGCGACCGAGGCGCTCTTTCTTGCCCGTAGTGGAGTTGTAGATATAGGTACCAGACTCGATAGATCCAGAATATACACGGAAGAAGGTCAATGCTCCGACGAATGGGTCGTTCTGGAGTTTGAAAGCCAATGCAGAGAACGGTTCTGTATCAGATGGACCACGGAATACTTCTTCGCCTGTTTCTGGGTTGATACCTCTAACTGGTGGGATATCGAGTGGAGATGGGAGATAGTCGACAACCGCATCGAGAACGAGTTGTACGCCGACATTCTTGAGAGCAGATCCGGTGAATACCGGGAAGATCTTGTTGGCAATCACGGCCTTGCGAGTCAACGTCTTGAGTTCATCCATAGTGAACTCTGCCCCTTCGAGGAAGCGGTTCATGGCAGCATCATCGGTCTCGACGATCTTTTCGATCATGATAGCGCGATATTTCTTGGCGTCAGCGAGCATATCTGCAGGGATTTCTTGTTCATTGATGACAATACCCTTCTCACCACTGAAGGTATATGCCTTCATGCGCATCAGGTCGACAACGCCGTTGTGGTCACCTTCGAGACCGATCGGGAGTTGGAAACGAACGGCGTTCTTGTTGAGACGTTCGAGTATCGAGGCATATGAACGCTCGAATGAGGCGCCGGTACGGTCCATCTTGTTGATGAAGCACAGACGTGGCACGTTACTCTCGTCAGCATAGCGCCAGTTGGTCTCGGACTGTGGTTCTACACCGGCTACACCGTCGAATACGACTACCGCTCCGTCGAGTACGCGGAGCGAGCGCTTTACCTCTACGGTGAAGTCGATGTGCCCTGGAGTGTCGATAATGTTAAAACGGACTTTCTTGGATACATCTGTCGCTGGCATATAGGTCGGATTCCAGAAACAGGTGATGGCAGCCGCAGTGATCGTGATACCACGTTCGCGCTCTTGTTCCATCCAGTCGGTGGTTGTTTCACCTTCATGCACCTCGCCAATCTTGTGGATCATACCTGTGTAGTACAGGATACGCTCTGAAGTTGTGGTTTTGCCAGCATCGATGTGAGCAATGATGCCGAAGTTACGCATTCTCTCGAGTGGGTAGTCGCGGTTCATAAAAATCTTAAAAATTAAATCTTAAATTTCAAATCTATTTAGTAATATTTCTCTTCATGGTGATGATACTTGCCCCTAAGATGTCTGCTATTTCGTGAGTCTCCTTTAATAGTGGATCGGCTATTATTTTTTGTATCTTTCCCGTATCACGAGCTAGTCCGATCCACATCTTTGACTCATTGGCCGATTTGAGACTATACATATAGAAGTTTATATAATCTTTTCTAGAACTTGCCCCTTTAGCTTCAACAATGTTTGCCACCACAGAAGTACCGCTCCTCACTAATTGCTTTGCGATAACCTGAGCCGAAGTATCTCCAGTGAACCTGTCGACACATTTTACGATATTTATGGCGTATTTGTACAATCTCTGATCAAAATCTTTTTTCATCTTTAAGATTTGATTTTTAATCTTTTAGATTAAAACTTACCACGCAAAGTGAGCAAAAGCCTTGTTGGCCTCGGCCATCTTGTGGACGTTTTCGCGTTTCTTGACGGCTTCGCCTTCATTCTTGGAAGCAGCAATGATCTCGTCAGCGAGTTTCTCGGCGATCGGCTTGCCCTTTTTGGAGCGAGCGGCTTCGACGATCCACTTCATAGAGAGAGACTGTTTGCGCTCTGGGCGAACCTCGCGAGGGACCTGATAGTTGGCACCACCGACACGGCGGGAGCGCACTTCCATCTGAGGTGAGGTGTTCTTGAGAGCAGCTTCGAAAACCTCTATCGGATTCTCGACTTTGGCCTTCTCCTTGATGACGTTCATACAGTCATAGACTGCGGTACGTGCAGTGTTTTTCTTGCCAGATTCCATCACATAGTTGATGAACTTTGAGATCTTGAGAGACTCGTAGGCTGCATCTGGATTGAGGGTGCGTTTTATATTGAGTTTACGTCGCATAGTAGTTTAATTATACTTTCGCTGCTTTAGGCTTCTTGTTGCCGTATTGACTACGACCTTTGCGGCGCTTTTCGACACCAGCGCAGTCCAACACTCCACGAACGACAGAATAACGGAGACCTACATCCTTCACACGACCTCCACGAAGGAGAACCACTGAGTGCTCTTGGAGGTTATGACCTTCGCCTGGAACATAGGCGGTCACTTCGACACCGTTGGAAAGGCGTACACGAGCGATCTTGCGGACAGCTGAGTTTGGCTTCTTTGGTGTCTTGGTGGTGACTTTGACACATACACCACGCTTGAATGGTGATGGGAAGAACACGGGCTGGTTCTTGATATGGTTGAACGTACGGGTCAAAGCAATAGACTTTGACTTGCGCTTGAACAACGTTCGATTTCTCTTGGTGAGCTGATTGATTGTTGGCATTCTAATTACTAATTACCTTATTCTAGTTACTCCTTGTGGCAATCCTGAATTATTCACCGCTTTTGGTCTGAGATCCTCGAAATAATTCCGAGATACCGAGGCGATTACTCATTCTTGCCTTAATAATGGCTATTTCCAAGGGATGTACCCATGGAGACAGTGATGTGTAACTTACCATAAGGGTCTGAAAGTGGCAATGTTTGGCCCAGGTCTGTCCTAGGCCGAGGCATGAAAAAGCGACCTCGAAAGGTCGCTTGAATACGAAAGGTGAAGGGTTGTCTTAGCGCACAACTCCCTGACGAGTATGGTGCCCTGGCTTCAAATGTGTCGTCAAACCATGAGCGAGGATAATCCTCGAAGGTCGATCCTCTGAATCGTGATCACCGAGCTTACGTTTAGCGCGCGCACTTGCAAGCCGCGCTTTATTCGAAGAACCATTTCGTGCCATACGTTAATCTCCTATAACAGATATGTGGTTTGTTTTCGTGGACAAGAAACAACGTCCATATACAAAAATATCAAATATTACTAGTGTGTCAACTGGGTATAGCCAGCCCAGGTCTACCCTAGGTCATACCTAGGATAGACCTAGGGTCACATCCCTAACCCTGTAAACAACCTGAATACAAAAGGTACGAGTGGTGAGACCACTTGCCACAAGAAAAAGACAACCAGGAGTACGAAGATCGGTGCATACATCTCGAGCATGGCACGAACGTGTGCATATCGGCGTGGCAAAATAGCAAAAAGGATTTTGGAGCCATCGAGTGGTGGCAGTGGGATGAGGTTAAAGATCGCCAGGATGATATTGATCGTGACGATATATGCCGACAGTTCGATGAACGCTATCGAAGCGACCGAATGCATCGATACGGCAAATCGTATGACCATACTGAAGACAAAGGCAATGAGAAGGTTCGATGCCGGACCCGCCAATGCAATGAGGAGTTCGCCGCTGCGTCTATTCTTGAGATTATGCGGGTTGTATTCTACAGGTCGCGCCCAACCGAAGGTAAACCCGAGGAGTGACGTGACGAGTGGCACAATAACAGATCCTACTGGGTCCAGATGTCGAACCGGGTTCAGAGTCAGTCTCCCCTGCCGACGCGCTGTCGAGTCGCCGAGCCAGTCAGCCATATAGCCATGGGCAAGCTCGTGTACTACTACCGACATGATCAATATGACGATAGAGAGGATGATGAGCATCGTTTGATTATTGTAACCTGCCCATATCTTATTGCAATACAAAATAAATAGTGTTACTATCGTTCTTACTTACTTTCATGGCCAAAATCTGCGAAATAACAAAGAGAGGCTCAGTTGTTGGCGGTCGCTACTCCAACGCTACTCGTGCTACCCAGTTCAACCCTTGTGGCAAGATCCGTCGCCATGTGAACCTCCAGAAGAAGCGCATTTATGTCCCTGAGCTCAAGAAGACTGTCGTAGTCACCATCTCTACTCGCGCATTCCGCACTATCCAGAAGAACGGCGCGTTCCCTACCCTCAAGAAAGCCGGTCTCATATAAGAGAGCTGTTCCAGGATCTCCATCTGCTTCGTTATCTTCTTCACTCAGACTCTCACCGTATGCTCGATACGGCTCGAGTCTTCGCTCGAAGCTGCCTCGCATATGAAGATCCTGGATACGCTCTAATTATCGACCCTCTCGATATCGACAGATGAACCATCAGAGACAATCTTGATGGTTTTTTCTTTGGTGTTGAATCTTCTTTCATAAGGTACGACAGCGTTGCCAGACGACCGCGACACTGACTGACTGTAGACTAGATACTCCGGATCGAGCATATCCAAAAAATCCTGGTTAAAATGATCTGCCGATGCGCTATGCGAGACGATCAGTACGTCCACTGACCCAGTAGAGGAGGAATGCCCCATGATATGTCGCTGAATCTTCGGCGTTATATCCCCAGCCACTACGATCTGCGTCGAACTGTACAGTAGGTCGAGTACGATACTGGGCGGACTGGCTTTGGAATATACGAACTCTGCTTGAGATGCCGGGAACATGATGCTGGCATATATCTTCACACCATCCTGATCTTGTCCCAAGACTAGGGACTCACCAGATACAACTTCTCGGATAGGTACGCGTGCCCGACGGAGCGTGCGGAGGAATTCTGTATATGTAGCGTCGGTCGAAGTTGCAAAGCCGAGAGTTTCGAGTGTCACCGCAGGTACCACAGCCTCTCCGATATCATATCGACCCGACAGATCCGCAAGTCCTCCGGTATTCTTTTTTTGTGTATCGGTAGCAATGACCATGTCGATCCTCCGAGAATAGAACGGCAACACCGCTCCGATATGTCTGACTATCTCCGCATTGCCACCACCGTTGATGAGAACACGTCTATCATCCGGAGTTCGGATCAATATGGCATTGCCCTGCTTCATCGAGAATACATACATCTCGAGGAGTGGTGGGCGATGTTCTTGTACCCACACATATCCTCCCACACCCGTAGCGACCAGCACTCCGGATAGTCCCCATATGACTGGTTTTGAGAATATCAATGACTTCATGTCCTCAGCCTAATACACCGGTATGAAGAAACCATGAATTTTGTCTCAAGAAACGATAAATTTTGTTATAATAAGCCCATGAAATCATTCACCGAAAAAACATTCACCCTACCGAAGCTCACCGGTATTTCTGAACAGACGATCACCGAGCATCTCAAGCTCTATGCAGGGTATGTCAAACATGCCAACCTGATCCAAGAGAAGATCGTCGAACTCAAAGCAGACAGCGAGAAAAACGCCTATGCTCTGGCCGAGGTCAACCGTCGCTTCGGCTTCGAATACAACGGCATGCGCAACCACGAGGTGTATTTCGCCAGTCTCGAAGGTGGCGCGCAGTCACTCCCTCCAGAGTCCCCTCTTTTCAAAAAGATTGTTGAGACCTGGGGTTCTTATGAAGCCTGGCTCGCAGAATTCAAAGCCATCGCACTGACTCGTGGCATCGGCTGGGCGATGCTCTACCATGACCGTCGCGAAGGTCGCCTCCTCAATGCCTGGATCGACGAACAACATCTCGGCCAACTCCAAGACTGCACTCTAGTACTGGCACTCGATATGTGGGAGCACTCATATGTTGCAGACTATCAACCTTCTGGCAAGAAAAAGTATGTGGAAGATTTTTTCGCCAACCTCAACTGGAGTGTAATTGCGGGAAATTTATAGACAAGTAAATTACACTTTGATACGCTACTTTTAGCTCAGCACTTCTTGTGGCCGTCCTCAATAGGTTTCCATCGGCCCTTCATATTGTTGAGCGACCTGCTGATACAGGGGGAGCTCGTAACTTCGGTTGCGAGCTCTTTTTTACCTCTTCCCCTTCTCCAAAAAGAAGATACCCACTCCATACACTACATATATACCCGCCACTACCCATCCAGAGAACAACGGAAAGTCTATAGATGCATAGGGTATGTCTGCACTGTACTCGACGATCATGAGCTCGTATGACAGGAGAACATGTGTGACCCAACCGAGTGCAATCGAAACTGGTGGTAGAATAAATCCAAACATTCCCGTCAGGAATACGAGCAACATCGTCAGTGGCACGAACGGCAAAACGAGGATATTCGATACGAACCCGACCACCGAGACGCTACCCATCATGTAGACGATATAAGGTGACACGAATATCTGTGTGGCCAGACTCGATGCTACGATCCCTCGGATACCTCCCTTCTCGGTGATGAACCCGAGTCGATCTTCGATCGGTTGCGACAATGCCACCAGTCCGAAAGTTGCCATGAAGGAGAGTTGGAATGACGGGTCATGGAACAAGATCCGCGGATTTTGAATGATCATCAGAAGCCCAGCGAAGAACATCCCTCGATAGACACTGTAGTCACGTCGCGCAAGATCTGCACCGAGTGCAACTGCTGACATACAACACGAGCGTACTACTGTAGCACCCCCTCCCACCAGTGTGCCGAACAATGCGATACCGACACCACCTGCACATATCCCCCATACGCGCGGCAAAAAACCGAGCAGCCGACGCAACACATCAGCAACGATGGTGATATTGTATCCGGACAGCACCACGATATGGATGAGTCCTGCCACACGAAAGTCGTCGATGAGCTCGCTCCCCAACGCACTCTTCTCTCCGACCAAGAGTCCCGAGGCCAGTGCCGAGTGTGGCTCTCCCAAAACTTTTTCGAGATTGCGTACGAAGCCTCTCTTGAATGCAAAGAGTGTCGACCTCAATCCCGTCTTGCCCGACTCTCGATACTCGACCGCACCACTTTTGATCTCATAGAAGACGTCGTCTTTGGCGAGGTAGCCTTCATAGTCGAACTCTCTGCCAGTATCACTACGGAAGTTGAAGGGTTTTGATATTTTCCCCTGGAATGAAACCGCATCTCCATACGTCATGCGTGGATACAATGGCACTTTGATGCGAACAAAGATACCTGCGGGACACGTGGATGTTCCTGCAAGCAAATCCAACACCGGACTCCATTCTTGGGCTTCTATGACGAACACTTGGCCATTTTCTCTACGTTCAGGTTCGGTGACGATCGTACCGAGACCTTGTACCACCTGCCCGGCACACCTACCGATATCTGGCACAGCAATATCGAGAGACAGCATCACACGCACAGCCGCCACGACGACCAACACACTCCAAAATACAAAAACTCCGCGCATACTCGGAGCATACAGTCTCGAGATAAAATCCGTATGAATTTTGTCTCAAGAAACGATAAAATTCCTGACCTACTGGCAAGGTCAGGCCTTGCCAACTTTTCCTAGGAACTGAACTCTCGCATAATCTCACCCTCTTCTTCTTTATTCAGCGCCTTTTTGAACCGAGCTTTGACACCTTTGACCCTTTTCTCACATTCGGCCCAGGTTGGATGAGTCTCTATCTTGCCTCCGACCAGACTGACGTATGAATATGCTTTGGCACCAGATCGCGATGAGCTAGATTTCTTGGAGGCCACCTTCTCGGTATCGGCGGAGATAGTGAGGATGCCAGGGATAGAATAGCCCTCAAGAGATCCGGAATAGAGATCGATCTTGGCATCATCAGCAAAGGCAGTCGCAATCTCGTCACAGCGTTCATTGCCTGCGATACCGATATGACCACCGACGTATTTCCAACTGATATCCTTGCCCTGAATAACCTCATCGAGCCCCATCCAGACGTCTTTGTTGGCGACATCTTCTTTGGTTTGTGTCATCCATCCGTTGCGCTTCCAGCCTTTGATCCACTGAGTGATGCCTTTGATGAGATATGACGAGTCGGTATAGACGATGATCGTACCTCCCGAGCCTGCATGTCGTAACCCCTGCAATGCCGCCATCAACTCCATCTTGTTGTTGGTCGTTCTCTCTTCTCTGCCGCCAAGCTCTTTCACCTGAGCTTCATTTTGCTTCTTGCTTCTTGCTTCTTGGATCACAACACTCCCCCACCCTCCTGGTCCAGGGTTACCTCGTGAAGATCCGTCAGTGAAGATGATGGTTTCCATAGTTTTCTATAGTAGCATATTGTGATATATTTTCTGTGGAAAGAATATGTATGAGTAAAAAGAAGGAAAAAATGACGAAGAGACAGCGAGAGGCTTTACGGAGGATTCGACGAACTCTCAAAAGTATCGACTGGCCACAATTCTGGGCCGAAGTAATGGAAAAGGTTCGTCCCAAGATTGAAGCGAACGAGAGGTGTCGACAATTGTCTTACGCCGCCGCTCTCAAAAATCCGAAACGATACTGAACAAACCATTCAACAATAAACTCTAAAAATAGAGTGGCGAGAAAGGATCTTATGGGAGACTTATAACACCCAAACGAACAACCAGGAACCTTCCTGGTTTTTTTAATACAAAAAATCCCCTCGCCACATGTGATAGTGGCGAGGGGTGATGTGAAAAAATTATCCTTTTGGCGCATCTTCCGAGGGCACGAGGAACGGTTTCCTTTCCAGTAACGTGTCCTGGAAGATTCCCAGAGCTTGGATGTTTTTCTCGCGAGATTTTATCGAACTCTCTGACCAAGAGTACACGGCTCTCCAAAAGACTTCGTGGAAAGATTCTGCAAATCCTTTTTTCCAGGTTTTACACGGCAACTCATCGATCGTCTCGTAAAATTTCTCGTCACTGGAGACCTGTTCAACATCTGACCTCTCCAACTTGAAAAGGATCTGGGATGTGTACGGTACGAACACGGCATGTTCAAGATAAAAGTAAAGGTTCGGTGCTTCACTTCCGGTGCCGATCGTATTTGGAGACATCAGCAGACGGAGCAAATGGATCCTTCTGATGTGTAAACCTCCAACTTCCATAGAATGCAAAGAATACAAGTGCACACGGATAGGATACACAAGTGGCGGATCATCTACGAATGAAAGTGGCACGTGCGTATTACTAGAACTATACCTTGTAAGTGTACGGTTCACTCCACGAATCATTGCCTCATCATCACCCATCACGTCCCTCAATTGCTTGAATGACAGACTGCGAACGTATGGACGGATCATTGACACTGCGTCCTCGATAGAGAACGGCTTTACTGAATCTGAGTTGTTGGACATATCCAATTCCTCTGGTTTATTGTTGTGATTGAACTCTTGCGCCACGGGACGTATCCCGCTACACAGAACCTAGATATCACACTACTCTCGCCGCCGACTCTGGTCAAGGAGTCTAGCGAGGTCGGACCTTGCCACTACACAACATCCACCACCCTCAACCTCAACTCCGTCTTGCCTGCAAAATACGACTTCTCGATAGAAGCGACGAGGTCTAGAGAGACACCTTCGCTCACGGTATCTGCCCAAGGTTCTCCGACACCAAAAAAGGCGATGGCTGAGAGTTTGTTGCCATTGGTCTTCTTGAAGACAAGCTCGATATGATCTTTGGCCTTGCCGAACTTGCGCACACTGACGGGAGTTACTTTTCGCAACAGGAAGAGCGGCTTGGGGTTGCCAGTACCAAAAGGCGAGAGACGGGCGATCTCTTGTTGGAGATGCCAGTCGACCATATCGAGAGTGAGCTCCATATCGACTATCTGTTTTCCATGTTCACTTTCTCCTTGCACCTTTTCCCTCGCCCCTTCCCTCTCTTTTGCCTCATTGAGATGTGCATCGAGAACATGGATCATCTCATTGGCCACTGCAAACCCTCCCGAATGTGCATGTCCGCCAAAATGAGTGAACACCTCCGATGGCACCGCGCGCATCAGTTCGACGATGTTAGTCTTGCCTTCGGATCTACATGAACCTTTGATGACATTGTCACCATCACGCCCCCAGAGGAAGACGGGTCGATCGAGTTCCTGTGCACATGAGTTTGCCACGAGCCCGAGGAGCGACGGTCGCCACAGCGGGTTGCCGAGGACGATGACCGACGGGATATGTTCGGCATAGCGTTCACGAAGTATTTTGTTCACCTCTTTGACGAGTGACGCCACCATGCCTTTGCGTTCGTTGTTGACCTCTTCAATACGAGTGACATGGACTTGGGCCTCAACTTCATCTTCGGTTGCAAGCAGGTTGAATGCGTCCATCGGCACTCCCATGCGCGATGCGGCATTGATACGCGGAGTGACCATGAAGGCGATATCGTCTTCACTGAGCGTCTTCTGAGCGATCGAGAGCTTGGACAGGAGTCGCATCAGACCCTTGCGCGGACTCTTACGCAGAACTGCCAGACCGTAGTGCGCCAATGCCCTGTTCTCTCCGACCAGTGGCACCATGTCCGAGAGTGTGGCGATGCCGACCATGTCGAGGAGCCATTTCTCATGGCCTTCTTTGAGACCTCGACGATCTTTCGCCAAGATGGCCTGGACGAGTTTGTAGGCAGTACCGGAACCACAGAGATTCTTGTCGGGATACATGCAGTCTTTCTGTTTGTGATTGATGATGGCATAGGCGGGAGGCACGACCAGTGGTGGTTCGTGATGGTCGGTGATGATCACGTCGATACCGAGATCACGCGCCCGAGTCACTGGCACTACGTCGGTCGAACCACAGTCGATCGTGATCATGAGCGTCACTCCCTGCCTTGCCAATTCTTCTACCGCATCGGTATGCACGCCAAATCCTTCGTCATGTCGATGAGGAATATAGACGATGAAGTTGGAGAAGTTGATCCTCCGCAGGAAGTCCGCGAACATCACCGCCCCAGGGATACCGTCAGCATCATAGTCAGAATAAATCGCGATCTTCTCGCCCCTCTCTATGGCATGAATGATCCTCGTAGCGGCTTTGTCTGCATCTTTCGACAAGAGCGGGTCATGCACATCGCGATCATAGTCGGGTGCGAGGAATCTCTGACCTTCGTGGTTATTCTTGACCCCTCGATGGAACAAGAGTTGTGCCGTCAGTTCAGAAAAAGCATTGAGTGGTTCACGCTCGGTCGACGAGAGTTGTGGTCGGATGGCGTAGGAGGAGGTGGGCATGGGGTGCATTATACCTTATGTATTTTTTGTCATCCCCGCGCAGGCGGGGATCTGCGATCTAGACCTTGAAATAAGGGAAAGATGAGGTACTTGACAAATGTAATGAGTGTGCCATGATACTTGTGTCGACGATGTACCAATCGCGTCGATATCTAGGGAATAAACTTTATCTTCCTAGATGGTACGGCGTTCCTACTCCCTCCTTTCCAGGTTCGTCTGGAAAAAGGATTCGCCCGAAATAGTGAGGGTGCAGTACATACAAAAAGTGGTGCAGGCCATCGGGAACACAGGTTCCGGCTCGGGGTATCCATTCCCCATAAACAGCCATCCCGGCCGACAAAATAGGACACTTGGCACAGACGCAAGAGTCCTCCAACAATGATTCGCAATTATCTTGTTGTAGATTAGCTATCCAATTGCGTCTGGCGTCGATCTCCGTGATCGACGCCTTTTTTCTTGTTCAAAATGACTAGGTTCGCGTGATATACTTTCACCCATGACCCCCTGCATCTTCTGCAAAATCGTATCGAAAGAAATCCCTGCGCACGTAGTGTACGAAGACGACAACTTCCTGGCATTCCTGGATATCCACCCGCAGTCACCTGGCCATACCCAGGTCATCCCCAAGCATCACTATCGTTGGGTCTGGGATCTACCCTCTTCTGGTGACGGAGCAACCATCGGCCGATATTTCGAAGTTGCACAAAAAGTCGCGCTTGCTCAACAAAAAGCTTTTGCCACAGACTGGATCCTGAGCAAGATCGTCGGTGACGAAGTCCCTCATGCACATATCTGGGTGTTTCCGAATGACAAAGTAGAGGGAGATCCAATGGATTTTGAAACGAATGCAAAAAAGATTGTAGAAAATCTGTGAGTAGCGAGGTCGGACCTTGCTACTTCAACACCTCTACCCCCGGCAAAGTACCCGTACCCAAAAAGTCCAACATTGCACCACCACCCGTAGAGATAAAGTGGAACTTATCTTCGATACCGAGCTCAGCTATAGCAGCCAGAGTGTCTCCGCCACCGACGATCGTCTCTGCGCCACGCGCAGTAGCTTCGCCGATCATACGTGCAAGCTCATGAGTCGGTTCGCGATAGCCGTCTTCGTAGAGACCCAAGGGACCATTCCAAAGGATGAACTCTGCTGTAGAGATCTTGTCTCGGAGAAGCTCGAGAGTCTGAGGTCCTGCGTCGAGAATCTTGTCGGTAGGTAGCACTCCAGTGGCAGGACGGATCTCTTTGCCTTCGGTCACGATATCGAGAGGAGTAAGGACTTTTGGATTGGCAATAAACGCCGAGAGATCGATCTGCTTTTTCGAAACTAGAGAGGTGCCGATCTCGTAGCCTTTTTGTTTGTAGATGTCGTTGGCAAGAGCTCCCCCGACGAACAACGTATCAGCAGTCTCGATGAATCGATGCAGGAGTGGGAGTTTGGTATCGAACTTGGCACCACCAAGTATAAAGAGGAACGGATGTCGTGGAGTAAAAGACTTGGAGAGATAGTCGATCTCTTTTTGTAGCTGGAGGCCTGCATACCCAGGAATGAGTGTAGGCACACCGACAACAGATGCATGCTCACGATGCGATACCGAAAAGGCATCATTGATGTACATATCTCCCAGAGATGCGAGTTCTTTGGCGAATTGCGGATCATTGATCTTCTCACCGTCATTGAACCGAAGGTTCTCAAGCAAGATACAGGAGCCGTTTTGTAGCTTGTCTATCTCGACTCGCGCGTTCTTGATATTTTTCACAAAGGTAACTGGTACGCCGAGTGATGCAAGAGTCGGAACAACTGGTTCAAGGGATTCATTCTCACCACTTACGGACTCGAGATGGCTCATGAGTACTATTCGTGCACCTCGTTCTCGGAGCCACATGATCGTCGGGAGCGCTGTGCGAATACGATAGTCCTCAACGACTTTGCCGTCTTTGAGGGGAACATTGAAGTCCACACGGACCAAGACGATCACTCCTTCTATATGTTCAATATCAGTAATCGTTTTCATGAGGGATATTATAGCAGATGAAGATAGCGGACTGGCTCTTATATCACATCTACCGCCCGGAGTAATTCTACAAAACCATCTATATGCACACTTTCTCTGCCCACCAGAAGCCCGTCGACTTTGCCGATAGTGATGATAGATGAGGCATTCTCAGCATTGACGGCACCACCATAGAGGACTTTGATCTTGAGTGCGATCTCTGGTCCGAATATATCTGCGCAGATTTTCTTCACGAAGATACTCATTTCGCAGACTTGTTCTGGATTCATCGCTTCGGTAGCTCCGATCGCCCAGATCGGTTCGTAAGCGATAACGAGATTTTTGGCATGTTTTGCCTCGATCCCTGCCAGAGAACTACGGATCTGTTGCGTGAGTGTCTCGAGATATGTACCCGCATCGTCTCTCTGTCGTTCGCCAACACAAACGATCGCCATCATACCTTCATGTACGATAGCTGAGACACTTTTTGATACTTCTTCGTCGCTCACCCCGCGTGAACGTTCTTCAGAATGACCCGTGATGACATATTCAACCTTGAGATCACGGAGCATATGGACTCCCACTTCACCGGTATGAGGACCCTCCTGGGTATAGGGCGATACCGACTGAACTCCGAGATACATATGTGGTGCCTCCGTCGAGGTATTGAAGCTCGAAATGAAAACAAATGGTGGACATACCACCACATCAGTATGGGCAAGTTCGCTTGCAGCTTGTCGTGTTTTGCGGACGATCACCTTGGCTTCATCGAGCGTAGCGGGATTCATCTTCCAATTACCGACGACCAGTGTACGTTTTGACATGAGGGTATTTTAGCATAAACAGAAACGTGAAACTTTGCATAGTATTTATCATTCTTGCCTCTTTTGTCATCCCCGCGAAAGCGGGGATCCAGGAGCAAGGGAGTGGCTACTTACTCAGATCTATATCATCACCAACCATTAGGAACTATCCCTGTAATTACATGCCGAACCTATCATGTTCATTGTTTGTATAATCTAAGTCGACTATATACTTGAAGTGATCCTGGATCCCCGCTTTCGCGGGGATGACACCCTACAATTTTTACTGTACCTCCTGCCAAGAAATCGTTTGATACTGACTCGACGTCAATGGGAATGAAGGTGGTGGACCATAGAGTAGGTTGGTATCGTAGGTGATATTGCGTATATCATAGCCTGTGCCGTTGGTATATGCGAAACCATAACGTTGGTTGGTAGCAATCATGCCATAGAGGGTCAGAACATCGCGTTCATAGTATTCTGTTCCGCCAGATTCGCAGTCATCGTCATAGTAATAACGCCCCACACGACCATTCTGCGCCACCAGTGCCGCATCAATACGCAGATCATCTTGACTCCACATGCCGACATTGAAGTTACCTTGGGCGATGAGCGCGAGCACATCGGTACCGTCATATCTGGTATAGAGCACGTCGTCATTGACCGTGATACTCGTACGCGTAGAGGCATTATCAGGGAAACGTCCCGAGGCGATCGTGAGTCTGGCCCCATCTATTCTACCCTCGACCCAGACATGGTCTTCGACAAAGATGATACCGTTGCCCGGAAATGGGAAGTTGCCCAAAGATGTCTGGTTGTTGATACTCCATGTCCCCCACCCATCTTGGCTGGCAGAGTTGGTACAGCCGCTCGGTGCTGAGCGTAGTGAATTGACACGATACAGATCGAACGTGTCATTGGTATTGAGACGAATACGATATCCTTGTGACCCAGATGCAGCGATATATCTACCACTAGCCTGAGCATCGGCTTTCATTTGTGCCAAGTCGAAGGTCAACCCTGCGAAGTCAAAAGATTGCACCGGGAACTGTCTCCCTGCGATGAAGACGTCTGGTCGACTCGGTACAGCCGCAGGCGGGTTGGGGTCCACGGGCGAGACGGTCGTATACACACCGAACTTTTGTTGTGAATTGCCATCATCAGGATCGTCATATGTTACCTGGGAACTCGTCACCAGGTTATGTGCCACACCCTCGAAACGCACACCACCGTTGGAATGCACAGGACCAAAGATCTCGGTACCAGAACCAAAACGCATGTTGTTATTGGCAACTACGGCAAACTTGGCCAGAGATGGTATCGCCAGTCGTGCCTGGATCTTGCGATAGATGGTCGGATTGGACTCGAGGACGCCTTTGGACAATACACCAACGATCGTTGAACCGATCGGTGGTGGAGTGATCGTGAGTTCGAACTGTCCGATGACGGTGCCACCTGTATCTGTCACATCGTGAATATACGGACCAGGTACACCAGTACCATCGGTATAGTCGGTGGCCGCATGAGCTAGATGCCAGCGATAATATTCGACTCCGGCTTCGGCGAGTTGGAATGCCTGTTCTCGATCCGAGAGCGTGCGCGTCGTCTTGAGCACTGTGGCGCCCCAGTTGGTCAGGCCAATCGTGACCGTGATCGCAATCGATGCGAATACGAGTGCATTGATCAGGATCATACCCTTTCTATATATAGATGGAGTGGTCATAGATTGTCTTTGAGATTACGAAGTGACACCTGTGTCGAGAATGTTCGTGCTACCGGTGACCGGTTGGGATCAGAATCGAGGGTGATATTGGCCTTGATCAGACGGATCGAGGTGAGTACGAGTGGATATGTCATAGCTGCCGTCGTGCCATCATAGGCACTGAGATAGTATTCGAAAAGCGGCGTCGAGGACGAGTTGCGTATGCCGGTGGCCACAACTTTGACACTTTCCGCACCGGTATAGACTGCTGGTGACCCTGTCGGTAGTCTCACTCCCCTATAGAGAGTAGTCGTAGCGATGTAGTATCGGATTCGTTCGGTCACAGCATCACTATTGGTATCAGCAAAAAAGATGATTGTACTCGTACCTGCCGACTCGATCGGATACGAACCATTGGCAGAGGGCGACATCGAGCGGAGTTCGCGAGCCATGATCTTCATGATATTCGAAGCTTCTTGCACATTGGTCAGTCTAACCTGTGTCGAACGGTTGTTACTGATCACATTGAACTGAAATGTTCCTACCGCGACCATGACTACAATGACGATCGATACGGAGACGAGTATCTCGGCGAGTGTCATTCCTTTTGAATGACGTCTGTGTCTTTTTGAAAGGCGCAGTGACATGGGTATATTGTAACGCATTATGGTGCTAAGAGAACTTGATGTTCACTCCATGCATCTGTAATAGGTATGTCGACTGTATATGTGGCATACCCTGACTTTGAAACAGTCAGTGTATATGTTTCATTGTCGAGCAGATCAGCGAAGATCACTTGTCCTGGTGGTACACAGTCCGAAGTATACGTGAATGACACATCCGACACATTGGGAGTAAAAGCGGGGTCGGCAGTTGCGAGATAGAGTCGATACCGTGCATATTGATGGTCCGCATGAATAGCACTTAACGATGAGTTCGATGAGGTGTAATACGTGGCAGCAGTTCCGTCTGGACCAACGAAGTTCCATGGTCCAGTGGGTGATGTACTGGCAGCGGTTGCGAACTGCATACGGACACTCTCTGCCCCTGTTTCTGCTGGCTGGTCGGTCGGTGACCAGATCAAAGAATAGAAGTTACTGTCAGATCCCGTATCGAACGTCGAGGATTCGAGCCACCCCGCTGGGTTATATGCCCCGAATATATTCCGAAGCATCACCTGCCCTGTCGAAGTCGCTACGTCAACATTAGTATCGTCAGCGAAATAGCGAGTCGCATCAGTGAAGGTGCTTTGTCCTGATCCACCCACCCAATTGGTTTGATTGATATACCCACGCCCCGTCTCGAACGTCTCGTCGTATCCGCCCACACCCGTGAGTTGCACAGTTACATCGGAGAGAGGTAGCTGAGTAGCACTGTCTTTGACAGTAACAAGGAGGCTCTGAGGATCCTTGGGTGCAACGATGAGCTGGAGCTGCATATCGGTGTCTGGGTTGACCGTGAATGGATTGAGCGGATTGATACCGATGAGGTCATATGCGGTATCGATAGCTGCAAACGTATATATATCCCATTCGAGTCCCGAGAGAGTGAGTGTGCCACTGCCATCAGTGGCATGATTGGAACCATATTTCGGCATTCCTGGACCATTCTCTTTGCCACTGGTCAGAGAAAAGTCAAAACTCGGGATCACCGAACAGGTCGGCGTGACACTACTGATGTGTACTGTACTGATCCTATCGATCGCAAAGCTGACCTGGGTCACCTGTTGTACCAAAACGGTTGCATCAGGTTTCGGGGGGATCGGGTTCGAAGTATCTGGAGGATAGGTACGATCGGTCGAATATCCTGACTTGGTGACAGTGATACGGTACGCATTGACATCGGGCGGCACATCGACAAGCTGGAGGAGACCGTTAGCATCAGTGACGTCATTGATCTCGATCGTCGTCGTAGTGGTCGCAATGTTCTCTACGTTGACGGATACATTCTGGAGTGGCTGACCGTTGGCATCGAATACCCGGATGAAGAGTGCCCCGTTGGCCGATGCGGTCTCGAGATTCTTGGGTGCCACCTGGCCAACAAGCGTGATCGGCTGCATACCTCGACAGCCGTCACACGAGACAGTGATCTGTACTTTCTTGTTATCCGCAGGAGAAAGATCGTTCGGCGTACCACCGATCGTCCCATCGAATAGGAGATCCACGTTACGTACGGTAGCAGTGACGGTAAAAGGTGTTCCCCCTCGAGTCAATGTTTGGATATGAGGTATTTTGCCCGGAGGGATACTGCCCTGAACGCCAACATCACTATACGGCAGGTTACGAGCGATCTCGAACTGTTCATTGGCAAGTGCCGTAGCAAGCACTCGATACTGACTCAGGTCAACGAGCTTAAAGAGACTCACGTATGCGTTATATGAAGCCAGCGCGATCGTCAAAAACACTGCAGTTCCCACGATCGCTTCAACCAAAGTGAAACCGCGACAATCAGTTTTTAAAGTTAGAAAGTTTTTAAAGTTCATAAAGTTTTTATAAATCCTGAAAGCATTTTTGAAATCTCAAGAGAAAGACCATATGTCTTTTCAAAATCTTTAGCATTTATACTTTTAAGATCCAGGGCCAGATACAACATAGACCTAACTTCAGCACATGATCCTTTTGATATATAAAGAAACCTTCTCAGCTCTACATTTCCACTCCTTTCAAATCCTTCTGCAATATTATTCATAATAGAAACAGAAGCAGACTGAATTTGATCCCGAAATTTAAAATCTCTTGAATCTTTAAACAGTTCATACGTAAGCAAGGTAAGTTCTCTCGCCTTTTGCCATGCTTTGATATCTTCGAATCTTTTAATTTGCATATCTTTTTAGGCTTTATGAACTTTAAAAACCTTCTAACTTTATGAACTAAATTGCATTTACCAACGAATACATCGGGGAGATCATCGAGATCGCAAAGAATCCAACCGCCGCACCGATCACGATCATCAAGAACGGCTCTATGATCGTCGACATGTCTTTGGTCTTTTGTTCGACATCATTCTCGTAGTAGTGTGCAACCCCGAGCAACATCTCCCCCATCTTACCGGTCTCTTCACCAACACTCATCATCTCCGAGAAAAATACAGGGTACAGGTTGGTCGACTCACCGAATGTCTTGGACATGACGTCACCTTTTTTGATCGCTTCTTTGGCCTTGTCCAACACTGCCCGAAAATGCACGTTCTGGACAACCGCAGAGGTGATCGAGATCGACTCGACGACATCGACACCGGACGTGATCAGAGATGACAATGTGCGAGCAGTACGAGCGGCGTTGACTTCTTGGACGAGCGCACCGATGACGGGGATCTTGAGGAGTGTGGCATGGATCGTCTTTTTGCCCGAAACAGTTTTCTTCCACCAGGAGAAGATGATAGCGAGGACGATGACTCCGAGAATGACCCAGAGCCCTTGATGTTGGATGATGTTACTGAGAGTTAGGATGAACTGTGTACTTGCGGGGAGTTCGACTTTGAGTTCAATGAACGTGGCCATGAGTGTCGGGATCACGAAGATGAACATGAGAATAGCAATGATGATCATGGCCGCCACGATAACTGCCGGATACATCATCGCCCCACGAATACGACGCTCAAGCGCATACGAGCTATCCATCTGAATACCGATCGCCTTGAGTGACTGTGCCAATGTTCCACTTTGTTCACCTGCATGAACCATCGAGATGAAAAGCTCAGGGAAGATCTTGTCATGGCGCTTGAGTGCATCGGTGAACGTATTACCTTTGTTGATCTCAGCGATCACATCGGTCAAGACTTTTTTGAAACCGGCCTTTTTGGACTGACGTTCGAGCACAGTCAATGCTCGCGAGAGCGCGAGTCCTGCTTCGAGCATCGCTCCGAGGTTGCGAGCGAAGTTGATCTTGTCGATCGTCTTGATACCACGCGTGCCTTTGCCAAAAGAGATCAGAGCCCCCAACTTCATAGGCTTCTTTTCTTCGGCAGAGATCATCTCATCTCCTGTCTCACGGACGAGTTTGTAGAGCTCATAGCGATCTGCAGCATCCCGCTCGGCGGTGTATGTTTCGCCGGTGGCCTTTTTTGCTTTGAATCGAAAATGAGACATATTTTATCCTATAAGTATACTACGGCTACTCCGAAACGACGCGAAGTACCTCCTCTATCGTTGTGATACCGGTGACACATTTGTATATACCGTCTTCGAGCATACTGAGCATGCCTTCTTTCTTGGCTTGGGCCTCGAGTTCGACCGACGTTGCTCCTTTCATGATCAGATCCTTGATCGCCTGAGAAACACGAAATATCTCGTGGATGCCAACACGACCCTTGAAACTCTCTTCTTCGGTTGCACCGCCAGCTTTCCAAAATGAGATGTCTTTCCAGGTATCAGTAGGCTTGATAACCTTGTCATCCTTGAGTGCTGTCAGTACCCGCTCAAGATCCACGGTCTTTTCGAGTTGGGTAAACTCGTCTTTACTCAGTTTGTACTGTTGTTTACTATCGGTCAGTTTGCGCACCAAACGCTGTCCGATGATGACGTTGATCGTCGACACCAGGAGGAACGGCTCTACCTTCATATCCAAAAGACGCGGAATGGCTCCGGCGGCGGAGTTCGTATGCAACGTCGAGAGCACCACGTGACCAGTGAGCGCAGCATTGACCGCAAGCGCGGCAGTTTCGTTGTCGCGGATCTCTCCAACCATGATGATGTCTGGATCCTGACGAACGAGGGTACGTATACCCTGTGCGAATGAAAATCCGATCTCTGGATGTACCTGAGTTTGGTTGATACGTGCCATCTGATATTCGATCGGGTCTTCGATGGTCGAAATATTCACATCAGGAGTATTGAGAATATCGAGCATCGTATAGAGGGTGGTGGTTTTACCGGAACCTGTTGGACCGGTGGTGAGGATGAGGCCAGTGGTTTGTTTGAGAGCCTTGTATATGCGCTCGAGTCCTTCCCCGTGGAAGTTGAGGAATTCGAGAGTAAAACCAGAAATACTTTCTCGCAACAGACGCATCACGGTTTTCTCTCCATAGTAGGTAGGGAGGATCGACACACGGAATGAAACTTTCTCGTTGTTCATATCTACCTTGAAACGACCGTCCTGAGGCAGACGCTTTTCGTCGAGCTTGAGGTTGGAGAGGACTTTGATACGTGCCGTGATTGAGGGTCCTGCCTGTTTTGGGAGCACCATCGCATCATGGAGCAGTCCGTCGATGCGATAACGCACCAAAACTTGGTTGTCCATCGGCTCGATATGGATATCAGAGGCATCCTGGAGGATGGCATGCTTGACCAAGGTGTCGACGATACGCACGACTGGCAGTCCTTCGGCGATCTTCTTGAGGTCGCCTTCACTGGTTGCATCACTCCCCTTCTCGTCAGAGATCATCTTCAGAGCGTCGGTCTCCTTTTGGATAATATCGCCGAACTCAGCTTTGAGACTCTTCTGATATTGGACGAGAGTCTCCTTGATAGAGTCGGAGTCTGTGAGGCGCGGAAGGATCTTGAGGTTGACCTTCTTCTTGATAAAGTCGATCGCAGACAAGTCGTTGACATCGAGCATCGCCACCTCGAGCGAGGTATCTGCCTTTTTGAAGGCCACGATGTTATGTGCACGAGCGATCGGCTCGGGTATGAGTGAGAGCGTCTCGAAAGCTATCTTCTTGCCTTTGAGGTCTACGAAAGGGATACCGAGCATGTACGCCTGCATCCTTCGTAGGTTGTCGGTCGTCATTTTGCCCGTTGAGACGAGTACTGAACCGAGAGATTTGTTGTTTTTCTCGGCTTCAGTGCGGGCAGCCTCAAGATCTTCTTTGCTTACGAGGCCAGAGTCCAGGATGAATTTGTAGAGCTGAGCATCTTCGACGAGCATATTGCATATATTGTACCAAATACCCCACCAACTCACATGGGAAAACTATGCCTTTGAACAGAGGTGCATTTGCACGCATCTTCTGGTAGGCTCTCTTACAGAAAAGTCGTTCGGTTCAATAAACTCAGCAAACACACTACACACAAGAAAGGATCTATGAGCGCACAACTGCATATTTTGGTGGTTGATGATTCAGATACAGAGAGAAAAGTGACTGTTGAACTCCTCACAAAAGAGGCGTACCTCGTAACTACAGCAAGATCAGTCCGGCAGGCGAAGGATGTCTTGCGGGCATATAATTCAGCCCATGCTCTAGACAGCATTCGAGTAGTTGTCTTGGAAAGTGATTTGGGTGGGGTAGACGCTATCGAAGATCTCCTCCCCATCTCAGAGGAAAAACTGAAAGTTTCACCTCAAGTAATCCTCCTTAACAGAGACAGCTTACATCCTGGGCGCCACAGAAAAGCAATCGGCCGTGGAGCATATCTGATCTTGCACAAAGCACACACTTTGGATCGACTTGTTCCGACCATTCAACAACTGTTCGACCTGAAGTAAACCACTCACCATCCCAGATTCGAACCACAAGCCATCCTTATGGCTTTTTTTGTACTTCCACATACAAAAACATCGGGATCTCTTTCCTCATACGATCTTCCTCTGCGGAACGAGCGCCGGTCTGACTTTTTTTGTGAGAGATCCATTCTTCGAGACGGGTGACTGCAAAACCAGCTTTGGTACAGGCTTTGAAATACACCTGAAGTGGTCGGTGGAATGAAACGGTGGTCTTTTTCTTGGTCGAGTCCTTCTCACCAGGAGTCATATCGATCTCGGAGGTCTTCTCGGACATATACCCGTCGAGTCTACGATATTGTTTGCTCGAAGCTTCGTCCCATGCCCAACTCGAGTTCCCTGGTATACGGAATGCAGGATGATTGAGGACAATATGGAGACGCGCCCCCGGTTTCAAAACTCTGGCCGCTTCTGCCAAAGTTTCCTGGAGACGTTCGATATTCTGGAGTGCCAAGACGATAACCGCCTTGTTGAAAGATGCATTCTGGGCAAAGCCAAGCTTATCGGCCGGAGTTGCGTGATACTGGATCGATGCGGGCGAGTTCTTTTGGGCGAAGGTTATGAGCTCCTGTGCGATATCGGCACCAGTGACCTCTGCCCCTTTCTCGGCGAAAGCCCGTGCAAAATACCCCTGACCACAGGCGATCTCGATGATCATATCGCCTTTTTGTGGTGCAACCAGACGAAGGAGGTTCGGAAGGATGACTTCTTTCTGATATGTCCCCTCGCCGTTCTCGAGGAGATCGTCGTACCAACCTGCCACAGAGCCCCATGATGTGTCTTTGTTCATATAAAATGTACCCTTAGTATACCTGAAGGCCTAGGGTAGACCTAGGCTCACCAAATCCCTGGTATACTATCTACGTGCACAGCATTCCACCCTACTATCGGGCTAGCTCCGTGCAATACCAGCCGAAAGGCCGGAAAGAAGCTAGCCCGGTACTAAGGTGGAATATATGACCGTTTTCAAGTCCCAGCCTAATATGGATACTTATTTCTGGCAACATAGACAGGTTCCAGACACTCTCTACATCATATAACGTCGGAAAGAAATTTTTGTTACAGGAAGCACAGGAGAGAATATTACCTGGGGACAATTGACACCTTGTAAAGAAATTAGGTGTGATAAAATTATCTCATTATGCAAAACACAATATTTTTAGCGCAGTTTTGGGGATGGCTTCTTATTATCCTTGGCCTGCTATTCTTCTTCAAGAGAAATGGCTACTTGGCAAAAATGATCGGCCTATCAGAAGACAAAGAGTTCACTTTGCTTTCTGGCTACCTTGCGATCGTCATCGGTCTCGCTACGGTACTTCTTCACAACCTTTGGGTCAATGACTTCCGTGTGACGATCACCGTCCTCGGTTGGCTCACTTTGGCGAAAGGGATCCTGCGCATCGCCCTCCCTTCTGTCTCGCATGGTGTTATCCGTATCATAAAGAGCAACGTCATCTTCTTCCGTGCCATCCTCTTGGTGATGGTGATCATCGGTTTCATGCTTATACGGATGAGTTAGTCGCGAATTATAAAAGATAATGAAAAACCGTGGACATGAATCCGCGGTTTTTTGTTTTCTTTACTTATCTTCACAAATCCTATATTCTCGATCCTAGACAAAACCCACTAGATCTATGCAAAAGACAACAGTTGCAGGACCTCTCAATCTTTCAGGAGAATGGATCGGCCATTATCGTGGTCACTTCGACCAAGTAGTGAAGATCACCCACCTCGGCGATGAAGTCATTGCCGTCAAAATCACCGGTGACGACCATGTACCAGGCGGTCAGGTAACATTTTGCGCCAATGTGAAAACCGGCGTAGGCAAGGGTCAAGTATCTGAGAAGGAATTCCGAAATGCACAGTTTGTACCAGGAAAACTCACCATCCTGAGTCCAGAACGCATTGTGTTCACCTGGCAAGAATGTGGCAAAGTCGAGTTCCGCAAAGACGACTAACAACGAGATGAGGATCTCGTTTTTTTATTGATTGTTGTATAAAAAAGACCCACACCTCCGAAGAGTGCGGGCCTGCGTGACACAATCATCCTCATTCTCGATATTGGCAACAGTTGTGATACTCACCCCTATCCGTTAAGCCATGGCTCGCAGAGTCATCCCGAGATCCATCCGTGTACGGAACAAGGGTGCAGCCAGAATTCACTCGGTGACACATTTAGATTTGAGTTTCCTTTTTTTCGGCTGAAGTGACTTTAATACATCAGCCTCAACCACCAAAACCCTGGAGAGCTTCAGAACATAGAGTCACTCTCTGCAAGAGAAATTACTCCGAGTTCAATATAACTCATCCAGGCCCGATTCCGTCCAACTTTACGCGCAAGCATATGACAACTCAATCCAAGCCCCTTCCGCCGAGTACGGATAAATGTACCCAGTGGACTATTTGTATCTTTAAGAGATCGTTCTGCCAGGAACTTACCCAGAACGCTCATGTCGAGACGAAGTACTTTGACCAATTTTTGCAACGTCTTGTAACCAACAACTTGCACATCGGACTCGAGACGTTTTGCATGATACATCCTCAGACCTACTCGAGAGATGAATTTTCCGAACGACATATTCAATGCCGTGCGTCGATCATAAACGAGCGTTCCCAGTTCTGTACGTGGACAATTGACTGGTTGCACAGGAACCCGATCTTGCAGGTCCTGAACTGTACACTTGAGCACTTTTGCCAAACGGGCAGATTGCGGGGGTTTGAGAGACCTTTGTGATCCCATTTCCAACATCGAAATAGTATTCTGTTGAACGGAGGATAATTTTGCCAATTCAGGCTGACTCAAACCAAGCTTCAGACGACGAGTTCGAATGAAAGCCCCGAGCATTGTTTTGCTCGGAACCATGCCGACACCAATATTTCCACTCATGAATTTCCTTTCTTGTAAAAATTCGTTGCGTGGGACTAAGCCCTTTGTCTAAGCCATTATTAACATGAATTTATACTACTTGTCAAATGGTATCTGGACACATCGACCCTGTAGTAGCTTGCATTCCCCCACCAATATGGTATGATACTGTCATTACCAAGTTCGCCTGACCGGCGGACTTGTTTGTTAGAAGAAAGGTCTTTTCTAACAATTTATACAATTCAATAACAACTACATATATGTTTGATCTTAAAGTTATAAATTCCGTCGTTCAGCAGCTCGAAGAAGAACGAGGAATCCCAAAGGAAAAAAGTCTCGAAGCTATCGCCATGTCATTGGCGACAGCCTACAAGAAAGAATATGGCAAGAAAGGCCAGATCGTCCGTGCATCATTCGACCAGAGTAGTGGTGGAGTAGAGTTTTGGCAGGTCAAGATCGTCGTCGACCGCAACCAGGTCACCATGGAAGGCGAAGAAGAGGCTACCCATGAAGAACTCAAAGACGTAGCGACCGAAGATATCAAGATTCGCTTCAACCCAGAACAACACATGCTCCTCGAAGATGCCAAGCGCATCAAGCGCGACGTCGAGATCGGTGACGAACTCGTATTCCCTCTCGAAGCCAAGAGTGACTTCGGTCGCATCGCAGCTCAGACCGCAAAGCAGGTCATCATCCAAAAGATCCGTGAAGCAGAGAAGGTCTCTGTCATGGGTGAATACGGCCAGAAAGAAGGCGAGATCGTCTCTGGTACCGTAGAGCGCATCGAACGTGGCACTGTGTTCATCGACATGGGACGCGCCGTCGGTGTTATCCCTTACGAAGAACAGATCCCGAGCGAACGCTGGAAGACCGGTGACCGCATCCGCGCATATCTCTATGCCGTAGAAGAGAGTCCTCGGGGCATCATCCTCAAGCTCTCCCGTGCACACCCAAAGCTCCTTGTGAAGCTCTTCGAGACCGAAGCTCCTGAGATCGCTCAGGGCATCGTCGAGATCAAGGCTATCGCCCGCGAAGCCGGCGCACGCTCCAAGCTCGCTGTTATATCTCACGATCCACACATTGACCCGATCGGCTCTCTCGTTGGTCAGCGCGGCGTCCGCGTAGGCACCGTCACCAGCGAACTTTCTGGTGAGAAGATAGACATCATCGAGTGGAATGAGAACCCGGCTCTCTTCGTCGAAGAGGCCCTCTCACCTGCCGAAGTAGTCTCTATCGAACTCGACGAACAGGCTCATCGTGCCATCGTCACTGTCACCGAAGACGAACAGTCTCTCGCGATCGGCAAAGGTGGCCAGAACGTCCGTCTTGCAGCCAAACTCACCGGCTGGAAGATCGATATCAAGTCAGCTACTCCTGCAAAAACAGAAGAATCTGAAGATGAAGATGAGACCGAGGAACCTACAGCAGAAAAAACCGAGGTTACTCCAGAAGAAAAGACCGCATAATATAGAAAAGTTTCCAAAAACAAAAGCGCCCCGATGTTATGTCAGGGCGTTTTTTGCATATCACGAGAGAGCCAGGGCAAGTAGCTTGCCTTATTATTCACAAACGAGACTAGTCCTAGAAATCCAAGAGATCCTTGATATGTACACCGAGAGTATCTGCGAATTTCCTGAGGTTATGGATAGTGATGTTCTTCTCACCACGCTCGATCATACCTACATAGGTGCGATGAACCTTGGCCTTATGGCCGAACTGTTCTTGCGAAACACCCATCTTCTCGCGTTCAGCACGGATCCTCTTGCCCAAAAATATAAGAAATTGTTTGTTTGAATGAGACATATGTGTAAATCAAGTCTACCTAGGGATGAGATTTGACTCTACATACTAAAGATAGCGTAGTCAATAGCCACCCGCACAATATCCCTGTTTTCCTTGCTTATTCGGCCTTTTTTTACTAGAATGCTCGCATCGTCACAGGTGTCTGTTTTATAAAAAGTAAGCTATATATTCGCACATATTATGAATTCTTACGTTATTTTCGCTCTTATCAGTTCAGTTGCAGCTATTGCCTATGGATTCTTCTTGATCTCCTGGATCATGAAAAAGCCCGCTGGTAATGCTCGTATGCAAGAGATCGCAGCCGCTATCCAGGCTGGCGCAAAAGCATACCTCAACCGCCAGTATCGTACTATTACTATCATTGCAGTCGTTTTGTTCGTTATTCTTGGCCTCGCATTGGGATGGACTATCGCCATCGGGTTCGTGGTAGGTGCAGTTCTCTCTGCGCTGGCTGGATATATCGGCATGAACGTCTCCGTCCGTACCAACGTCCGTACGACCGAAGCGGCACGCAACGGCCTCGCTTCTGCCCTTTCGTTGGCATTCAACGGTGGTGCAGTTACCGGACTTCTCGTAGTCGGTCTCGCCCTCCTCGGTGTTACGGTCTTTTATGCGATCACCCAGGACGTCAGCTCTCTCATCGGTCTTGCCTTCGGTTCGAGTTTGATCTCAGTTTTCGCCCGTTTGGGTGGAGGCATCTTCACCAAAGCTGCTGATGTCGGTACTGACCTTGTAGGAAAGGTTGAGGCTGGTATTCCTGAGGACGATCCTCGTAATCCTGGTGTTATCGCCGACAACGTAGGAGACAACGTAGGAGACTGTGCAGGTATGGCAGCAGACCTCTTCGAAACATACGCCGTTACCACTATTGCGGCCATGATGCTCGGAGTCTCTACGTTCACAGACACATTCACGACTGCTACAGGGGTTGTCACCGGCACCTTCGCCAACGCCCCTCTCTATCCGCTCGCACTCGGTGGTATCGCTATCTTTGCCTCTATCATCGGCACCTGGTTCGTCCGTCTCGGCAAGTCCCAAAACATCATGGGAGCCCTCTACAAAGGCCTGATCGCCGCTGGCGTTATCTCTGCAGTTGCGTTCTACCCTATCACCAACATGATGATGGCCAATAACGGCAAGTACAGTGTGATGAACCTCTTCTTGTGTGCTATCGTCGGACTCGTCGTGACAGCCCTTCTGGTCTGGATCACCGAATACTTCACATCTACTGCGTATAAACCTGTTCGTTCTATCGCTCAAGCCTCACTCTCTGGTCATGGCACCAACATCATCCAGGGTCTCGCCATATCCATGAAGTCGACCGCATGGCCACTTCTGACCATCGTTGCAGGTATCTTGGTCTCTTACAACTTCGCTGGCCTCTACGGTATCGCGATCGCCGCTATGTCGATGCTCTCTATGGCTGGTATCATCGTTGCGATCGATGCCTATGGTCCGATCACTGACAATGCAGGTGGTATCGCCGAGATGTCCGACCTTCCGAAGGAGGTTCGTGATGTTACCGATCCGCTCGATGCAGTCGGCAACACTACCAAGGCCGTTACCAAGGGTTACGCTATCGGTTCTGCCGGTCTTGCCGCTCTGGTACTCTTCTCAGAATACACACACCTCATCCCGGGTACCCTCTTTGACCTTTCCAACCCACTCGTTATCGTTGGACTCTTCATCGGAGGCCTCCTCCCTTACTATTTTGCAGCGCTTTCCATGGAAGCTGTGGGCAAAGCCGCTGGCAAAGTCGTCGATGAAGTCCGTCGTCAGTTCCGCGAGATCCCAGGTATCATGCAAGGCACCGCCAAGCCTGACTATGCACGCTGTGTCGATATTGTGACTTCAGCCGCTATCAAAGAGATGATCATCCCTGCTCTCATCCCGGTATTGACCCCGATCGTTGTCGGATTCACCTTGGGACCAGTAGCGCTCGGAGGACTTCTCGTCGGATCTATCATTACCGGGCTTTTCGTGGCTATATCTATGACTTCCGGTGGAGGTGCATGGGACAATGCCAAGAAATACATCGAGCTCGGCAACCATGGTGGCAAGGGCTCAGATGCTCACAAGGCCGCTGTTACTGGTGACACTGTTGGTGATCCTTACAAGGATACCGCTGGTCCTGCGATCAACCCAATGATCAAGATCTTGAACATTGTGGCGCTTCTGATCGTGGCATTCTTGGTATAGAACCTCAGAGATTTATGGGAAGGGTTCGGGATATATATCCCGAACCATCAACAAAGAATCGCCTTGACTATGTTCAAGGCGGTTTTTGTTGTACAAGACAGACGACTTATTCCCCTATGATATACTGTACGTGCTATAGATCTTCTATAGCTTTTTACTTAATTAATCATTCCTTATTCTATTTATGAAAAAACTTTTAACTATTGCGCTCTGCGCCGTGATACTCTCGACTTCAACAGTCGTAGCGGCTCGCGAAGGCGAAGAAGCGGGAGTTCCTGTACGTGCCGAGGCTTCGATCCGCACACAGCTCCGTGGACCAGAAGACAAGCCGGGTATGCCTCTCGGTGGACGTCTCATGAGCTCGACTACTCGTGCCGAGATCAAAGACATACGTGTCGAAAACCGTGAGAAAGTCGGCGATATGCGCGTCGATGCTCGAGTACAGATGAAGGGTGCCTCTTCTTCTCAAGAAAGAAAAGACATTCGTTCCGGTCTCCGCAAAGACATCTTCAAGGCTCATCAGGCACGCCTGACTGCCCAGTTGACGCTCGCCCTCGATAACCTCAAGCAGATCCGAGCTCGTATCGCAGCTCGTATCGACAAAGCAGAGGCTAGTGGCCGTACTATGACCGATGCCAAGGCTCTGCTCGTTACTGCAGATGCCAAGATCACGCTCGCGGCGCAACAGATCGATATCCTCGCCTCGTTCACTCCGCCAGTGGCAACGTCAACTGACACTTCTGCCGCAGCTGATGCCTCTGTCGAAGTAGAGCTCGAAAAGCCTCGCCAGGTCGCAGAGAATGCAATCAAAGCCGTGAAAGATGCCCGCAAGGCATTGGTCGAAGTTACTATCGCAGTAGCCAAGAACATGGGTATCCGATGTAACACCGAAGGTGAAGCTCTCAAGTGTCAGGCAACTACAGACACAACTATTAACGCCACCACTACAACTCCTTAGTATTTATTCATCCCACTATGAATCCTCAACAATCACCTGCAACAGAAACTTCCAAGACCAAGCCGATGATGATGCTCCTCACAGGCATCCTCGTCCTTATCATCGTCGTATTGTATATCTTCGCATCTCGAACCCCATCGTCATCTCTCCCGAACGAGAACTTGACGACCGAGACCACCGAAGTCCAACCTGTCACCAATAGCTCTGACGACGTATCTTCGATCGAAGCAGACCTCAATACTTCCATCACCGGACTCGACGAACAGAACTTCTAGTATATTCTTCTCGAAACCGTACACGAAAGAGGGTTACGCCCTCTTTTTTGTTTCCTCTTGTCGTCTTGGTTTGATGAAAGGGCAAAATCGGAATAGTACATCTTGATGACACGGATATTTTTCTGCTGAAAAATTCCTAGTGCTCGCGCCAGTCGCGCTCGCAATGTCCTCAAAATGTACTATTCCAATTTTGCGGTGTGTACCTGAACATGTCTTGCAAATGTATGGCATATTCATGTAGACTGCTTTTCATGTCAAAAAACACAAAAACCTACACCTCCGCTGAGGTAAAAAGTCTCGACGCTTCACGCATCGAGATCACCGGAACAATCGCACCCGAAGTCTGGACGAAGCATCGTGCTGCCGCCCTCAAACATATCAATGACTCCGTCACGATCGACGGCTTCCGCAAGGGCATGATCCCCGAGAACATCCTCGTTTCCAAAGTCGGTGAAGCCGCTGTCCTCGAAGAGATGGCCGAACTCGCTATTTCGAAAGCCTACATCGATATCATCGTCGACAACACGATCGACGCCATCGGTCGCCCAGAGATCCAGGTCACCAAACTCGCCCTCGACAACCCGCTCGAGTTCACTGCAACTACTGCTGTCATGCCGAACATTCTTCTTCCTGATTACAAAAAGATTGCTACAGAAGAAATAGCAAAAACTTCTGGTGAAGAAGTTGTCGTCACCGACGTAGAAGTCGACGAGGCCATCGTACGCATCCGCAAATCTCGCGTCTCACACGAAGGTCACGATCATGGCACCATGACTCCCGAAGAGCACGACAAGATGGTCACTGACTCTATGCCAGAGCTCACCGATGCATTCGTAAAAAGTCTCGGCAAATTCGCCGACGTTGCTGACTTCAAGAAAAAGATTTCCGAAATGGTTCTCGAGGAGAAGAAGAACGCGGCCAACGAAAAGCGTCGCATCCGTATCGCCGACGCCATCTCTCTTGCAACCAAGATCGAACTACCGACCATCATGATCGACAGCGAACTTTCTCGTACCGAAGCACAATTCAAAAGTGACATCGAACGCATGGGAGTGACTCTCGAGGACTATCTCAAGCATGCAAAAAAGACGATCGAGGATCTCCGTACCGAGTGGCGTCCTCATGCAGAGAAGAAAGCAAAGTTGCAACTGATCCTCAACGAGATCGCCAAGATCGAAAAGCTCTCCCCTTCTGCCCAAGAGATCGAAACCGAAGTCGGTCACATCGTCGAACACTACAAAGATGCTGACCGTGAACGTGCCACCGTCTACGCCGAAACCGTTCTCACCAACGAAAAAGTTTTTGCTTTTTTGGAAGGTACGAAGAAGTAAGTCAGTTACATTTCATACATAAAATACTCTCTCGACTATGCAGCCGAGAGAGTATTTTCTTTGTGTGTGAAACATATACAAAAAACTCTCACCAGTATTAGTGAGAGCGACTCCAACAACGTGCACACATACCACCGGACTGACCTTCGTCTTTGTGAAACAGTTGATCACATTTACCGCATCTACCCTCCTCAACTCTTTGATCAAACAGAGAATTTGTAGATGGATATATTTTCACAGGAACAGGTGTAAGCGTAAGCCGCATGATCACCTGTCGAATCGTTGATATAAAACTCATTCTAAACTGATACTATCACTCCCTGTGATATATGCAATGCATCGAAACATGTTTCACCACCGTCACGTCGTGTTCCCTAGTGAAACTTTACTTTGGAGCGAATACCACCAACGATAGGGCAGCAACAACGGCGGTTTCTGTGCGTAGAATCTGCGAACCAAGACACTTCACTGGGATATTGTGTGTGTGAAACATCTCTATCTCCTGTGGTGACCATCCACCTTCTGGTCCTATGAAACAGGCAAGGTCAGCCTTTTGTGTCGTGTAACTTGAGAGATCTTCTCTCTTGAGTAGTTCTCCTTCGGTGTGAAACGCGATCTTCTGGATGTTGGATGAGGTTGGTGAGGCAGGACCTTGCTGGAGCAAATCCTCCACGTCCAACAAGCCCATGATGGGATGCACCATAGGTATAGTGTCGCGACCGGACTGTTCGCTCGCCTCAATTGCGATTTTATTCAAGCGCACAGCATTCAAAGATTTCTTCTCACTACGTTCGGCCATGACAGGGATAATATCTGTCACACCGAGTTCGGTTGCCTTTTCGACAATCCATTCGAAGGTATCTTTTTTGGTAATTGCTGCACACAAAAATAATTTCTGTTGAGTTGATGAACGACTCCGTTCCATCGCAGTCACGCGCAGGCGTATGCTGTTGTCGCTAACTATAATACTCCCTGTATCAGAATCGTCAATCTTACATATGTAGTCAAAATGTGTTCCATTGAAGAGGATGATCGAGTCGCCTTTCTTGAGACGAAAAACTCGACGAACCTGGTGTACCAGTTCAGCCGAGTCTATCGTGAAAACATGTTCTGTATCTATTTTTTCAGTTGTGTAAAAACGATGGAGACGCATATATTGCAATTGCACTATTTAACCATTCAACAATTACTCCTACACTTTAATCTTTCAATGGTTTAATTGTTCAATGGTTGAATTATTTCTTCACTGCCATGACCTGGTCGACGATGCCGTACTTCTTGGCTTCATCTGCATCCATGAAGAAATCTCGATCGACATCCTTCTCAACCTTCGAGAGAGACTGTCCGGTATTCTTGGCCAACATTTTGTTGAGACTGGCACGGATCTTGAGGATGTGTTTTGCGCTGATCTCGATATCAGATGCCTGACCTTCACTACCTCCATGTGGCTGATGGATCATCACTTCAGAATTCGGCAGTGCGTATCTCTTGCCTTTGGTACCAGCAGAGAGGATGACTGCCGCCATCGATGCTGCCATACCGACGCAGACGGTCGAGATGTCGTTCTTGATATGCTGCATGGTGTCGATGATCGCCATACCTGCATGCACCTGTCCCCCACCGGAGTTGATGTAGAGTGAGATCTCTTTCTTGGGATCTTCGGACTGTAGGAAGAGAAGCTGTGCGATCACGAGGTTCGCCACATGATCATCGATAGGACCCCCGAGGAAGACGATACCATCTCTCAAAAGGCGTGAGTATATATCGTACGCACGTTCGCCGAAACTGGATTTTTCTATAACGGTTGGGATAAGCATATTATTTGTGTCATCCCCGCGCAGGCGGGGATCTGCGGTCTGGATAATTAAAATAAAAAGGTGAAGCTACGTGCTGAATATAACATGAATGCACACCTCTAGTAATTGACACAATATATACTATATGGTACTTTTTTGCAAGAGGTTTATATATGGAACGTCCAATTCGAAAAGCTAGCAGCAGTAATGATAGTCCTACAAACAATTCGGAGAGTGCTAGAGTTTTTTATGGAATACAAGCAAAACTCAAGCTTCATAAAAGAGGTACTCACGAAAGCAGAGAAGCTCGGCGTAGAGAAGCCTTGAGGCTTGAACATCTCGAATACTTGAAGTTGATAAGTAACGAGAGGTGCGACACGAGCCAGGAACACCCTTTTGTACTCATCAACTACCGCAATGGAAACAAGAGGATTCTGTATCAGATGTTAACTCATCAGCAAACTCGGGAGAGAAATAAATTCCTAGCTGGTACGGGAAAAGCTTGGGCAAAGATAGATCCAAGCAAATTCCCGAAGCATGCACTCAGATAGGGTTCCTCCGCCCTCAAACGACCACTCACCTGGTCGCTTTTTTATATGAATACATTATTCATGATTGATTTTTTCGATGATATTCTTAATGTATTCTTCTTGATTAACTTTCCTTCCATATCCTCGCGCAAGATCAAAAAGTTCCTTCAGAAAATGAAGCATGTCTTTATTCTTTATCTCCAAAGCAACTTCGTCCTTCCAATTGATAAGAAAGGCCACATCTCTGAACATCATCAATTCAGTTTCCGCATTTAAATACTCGTTCGATACGAATACCATGTCGGTAGTACGACCGATGAAGCTTTTCAGAATCTCCTCTTTTTGAACAGGATCCTTCACAAGCGAGGTGAGTGTCGGATAGTAGTCCTCCCGAAGCAGACCTTCCACGATAATCTTATTATTGCGAATACTGTCTTGTATCGGCTGAAGATTCTTCCAAGAAATGCCCCTGAGAACATTTTTTAATGAAGCTGTTGGCTGAATACCGATCAACCTCTCATCCTTGTGACCCTGGGCAATTCTTTCAAAAATAGAAAAAAGGCTCGGTAGACCACGCAAAACTGCAAAGCCTGTTGAATCATCGTGAGTTATTTCGACTCGCTCTTCTGAGTCATGTGCCAGCTTTGCAGTAGAAATAAGTATATCCGATAGCTCTTTGTCTGATATTCGAAGCCAAAACCGTCTTTTCCCCTTTATTTTTGAATAGATGATACCTCGGGACTTGAGGGCAGCTAATGCCAAATAGGCACTCATCCGTGGTATTTTGGCCTTTTTTGAAGTGTCGCTTACAGAAAATGGCTCTTTGGTGTCTAAGACAGTAAAAATTTTCTCTTCATGAGAAGTTAGATTTAAGAGCTTTGATATGTTTTCCATGACCAAATCATATCAAATGACAATAAAACTAGCAAACTGTATGTACGTAATATGGCTCTATATAATAATAAAATAGATAAAATGTAGCTTTGAGTGAAAAAAGTATTTAAATATTTCTTTATAACATATTCTTTGATCAGTAAAGATCTTTACAATGAAACCAATAGAAAAATGGCTCAACCAAAGCCTCACCAAAATAGAACCAATGCGAATCATCGCTACCACAGAAGCTCGGTGTAACCTTGCCTGTGAACATTGCTACTGGGCTCATGATATGAGTTCGGCACCAATAAGCGACTGGCGACCAGCGGCCAGGAAAATTGCTAACCTCGGTGTGCCTGTATTTTTTGCAGGCCGAATCCTCACTCCAAATGGAGCTTTCTTCCTGAAACACTGTATTAGTGAAGGGATCAAAGAGATTGGTATTGTCGATAATGGCTATACCATTCTCACCGAACCAAATCTACTTCCCCACTACACATCTATCAACATTTCCATTGATGGTTGGCGTGAAAAGCACGACCAACAAAGAGGAAAAGTCGGCGCCTTTGACAAGGCATGGTCTACCGTGATGGAACTCAAAAAACAAGGATACGACCCTATCATCTCCTCTGCATTGTCTCCAATCACACTCAATGAGTGGGAAAGGTTCGAAAACCTTCTTGCAGAAAATGATGTACCAGTCAGTTCCACTTTGGTCTGGGCACTACCCAACACCGCAAAGCGCGGCACGGCAGTCTTTGCCGAAAAGGAAATGTGTGTAGCTTTCGAGAAACTCATGGGAGGTATTCCAAAGCTCATTAACATTTACTCATTCGAGCATGCGCAAACACTCTGGCCAATCTTGTCACAGCTTCACTGGAACCTGGATACAGAGTTTGGTGATTGCTTGACCGCAACACTCTCTTCTGGAGTCACTATTGTATATCGTCCCGCGAGCCTGGTATCTGTTTTCGAACTTTCTTTGCAGTGGGATGGGGTTTTCTACACCCCGTTTACCTATGGCAAAGGCGTACCCGAAGACGAAGTCGACACCTCTTATCTTGAATGGGCACGTAAAACAAACACAACAGAACTTGAATTGTGGTCGTCCATTCTGAAAGGAGGTGATTAATATGCCCGTCATTGCAGGATCCAAAGGACGCAAAACACCGCGTCCGAAACAGAAAGGTGGTGATTAGTATGGCAGTTATTGCCGGATCGAAGGGGCGCAAGGCTCCTCGTCCAAAACGTAAGAGTTAGTAACACACCGGCTTCCACAAGGAGGCCGGTCTTTTTATTTCAATGCTATTGTGCCTAGGACAGACCTGAGCTACCATAACGCTAGACATCCTATATATATTATTATATGATGCTAATGTTAGTAATTTTAATTTTGATTCACTTTACGGAAGTTACGATATCGAACATATGACCACTTTACTCATTCAGCCTTACATCCTCGACATTCCCGCTCCGACAGCAATTCCCCTTTCATTTCCTGACTATTCCCCCATTCCCCTGCCAAGGCAAGTAAAACCTCATACGTCTCTTTCGCCCTAAATTCCGAGAAGCGGATCCATTCCGCATATGTCCCTCAAATTAGTAGCCCTATTCCTCTCGATAGCAGGACTCGCCGGTATTACCATCGGGTATTATTTGCGCTTGATCATTTCCTTGGGCAAAAAAGGCTCAATGGAGATCGAGATCAAAGAAATGCTCCTTGCCGCCAAAGAAGAGGCCAAGAAGATCACTGTCGACGCCGAAGATCGTGCCACCAAAGCCAAAGACAACGCCCGCCAAGAGATCAAAGAGAGAGAGGACAAGATCCGTCATACCGAAGAACGCCTGATCAAGAAAGAAGACTTGCTCGACCGACGCCAGTCCGATATCGACAAAGAAGTCGAAATGATCAAGCAAAAGGTCCAAGAGATCAAGACAATCCGCGAAAAGTCCGAGCAGCTCGAGACCAAACGTCAGCAAGAACTCGAGAGGATCGCTCGTTTGTCCTCCGATGAGGCCAAACAAGAGCTTTTTGCATTCATTGAGAAGAAACATGGTGAAGACATGCTCGTCCGTATCAATAAGCTCGAAAGTCAGGGTGAAGAGATGCTCGATCGCAAAGCACGAGATATCTTGGCCGTATCGATCCAGCGTCTGGCTTCATCAGTAGCATCCGACGCCATGTCGACCACCGTCGAGATCCCGAGTGACGATGTCAAAGGCAAGATCATCGGCAAAGAAGGCCGCAATATCAAGGCTTTCGAACGCATGAGTGGTGTAGAAGTCATGGTTGACGATACTCCAGGTGCCATCACTATCTCATCATTCGACCCTGTTCGACGTCATATTGCAGCTACAGCGCTCCGAGAACTGATCAAGGACGGCCGTATTCAGCCTGCCAAGATCGAACAAACCATCGAAAAGGCCCAGCAAGACATCAACAAAACCATCAAAGAAAAGGGCGATGCCGCCGCATACGAATGTGGCGTACTCGGTCTCGATCCACGTATTATCTTGATACTTGGTCGTCTACACTTCCGTACGAGTTATGGCCAAAATGTCCTGCAACACTCGATCGAGATGTCACATATTGCAGGAATGATCGCGGAAGAACTCGGTGCTAACGTGCAAGTCGCCAAAGCCGGCGCCCTCCTCCACGACCTGGGCAAAGCGCTCGACCACGAAGTCAGCGGTACTCACGTCGAGATCGGCCGTCGCATCCTCCAGAAGTTCAATGCTCCCGAAGAGATCATCAAGGCCATGCAAGCCCATCACGAAGAATATCCGTACGAAACGGTAGAATCTCGCATCGTACAGACTGCAGACGCTATATCTGGTGCCCGTCCTGGAGCACGCCGCGACAACGTAGAGAACTATCTCAAACGTCTCGGCGACCTCGAAGCCACTGCCAACTCCTTCCCTGGCATCGAAAAGGCCTATGCCCTGCAAGCTGGCCGCGAGATCCGTGTCTTCGTCAAACCAGAAGAGATCAACGACCTGGATTCCAAAAAGCTGGCTCGTGACATAGCCCTCAAGATCGAGAAAGACCTCAAATACCCTGGCGAGATCAAGGTCACCATCATCCGTGAAACCAGAACCATCGAGTTTGCGAGGTAGTTACTAGTCCTACAGTCAGATATGAAAAAACCGCCCTGAGCTTGTCGATGGGCGGTTTTGTGTTGAGGCCAGTGTTACCTTTTAGCAATAGACTGCGACTCAATCTGAGGCATCATATCGAAGATAAGCGACACCGCAAATCCCATCAATCCAAACAGGATCAGATCTCTAGTGTGCCTGATCGTCCAGTCATGACCCGGATTGACCCTGCGTTCTTTCGGAGATGGATTGCTCCAGATGTATATATAGAATGTTGCCATTCCAGATAACACATGGAGGATAAGCCCTGGAATACCGCCATATATCAACACGTAGGCAGAGACGAGACCGAGAAACAAAAACGTCGAGAATCGGATGAACCGAATAATTGAACGAGACACATGAATCCTTGGTTGAGGTTTTTACAGAGCAAAATTCATACAAAATATACAACTCGTCAAGATCTGTGTCAATGTGTTTTTCCCTATTGCTCAAAATACGGCTTACTATATAATTAGAGCCACGGTTCGAAAGTCGATCCGCCAGCTTCTTCCTACCCCTGCCCTACGGCAGACAAGCGGCAAGCAGATGACGGGCCGAAGTGATCACTTATCAGTAATAAGCATAAGTTACATAATATGAACAAAGCAACCATCGTAGATGCAGTCCATGGCGTTCTTGCCGGAACAAAGGTTCAAGCCGAACAAGCAGTAGAGACAGTTATTAGTAGTATCATCGACACTCTCAAGAAAGGCGATGAGATCTCTATTGCTGGCCTCGGTATCTTCTCAGTCAAACAGCGTGCCGCTCGTGAAGCTCGTAACCCTCGCACTGGCGAAGCCATCAAGGTCCCAGCTATGAAGGTTCCGAAGTTCCGCGCAGCAAAGGCATTGAAAGACGCAGTCAAATAGCATTTCCTCGTCTTGCTCATCTAGCAAACAAAACACCGCTGCGAAGCGGTTTTTTGTTTGGAGAATCGGTCCTTACAGGACCAATACAGTCTTCGCGTCTCACTTCGTCCTTCGACAAGCTCAGGACTCGTTGCGACATGCTCAGACTTTTCGATTCTCCGACGTAACACGCTCAAGCGTGTTACTCTCGGACTACTAGATGTTGGTGCGGGATGGGAGAATCGAACTCCCGACCACAGTTTGGAAAACTGTTATTATACCATTTAACTAATCCCGCTTGACCCTCCGTAGCTTTAGCGAAGGGGTCGATCGTTCTATGCTACCTCAACTCCCCCGTTACATCAACTCTTTTGAATTCTAGGATCGAATATGGATGATTCGAGTTTTTCTCCCGAGATAATACGCGCAATCTTTCTTCCTCCGAAAACAGAAGGGATAATCCCTATACCGTTGCAACCGAGATTGTAGAGAAGTGCAGGATTCTTTGGCTCAGTTCCGATCAGGCGTACACGGTTGGGCGTATATCCCATGAGACCGTGCCACGTGAATTGATAATCTATTTTGCGATTTGGGTCGGCATCATAGACTTTTTTTACGAAACTATCGATCTCACCTTGCATCTGATCTGGATAGTCGTAATCATTCAAATACTCTTCCCTGTCCCGGATCAGTACTTCTGGTCCACCCATACAGATCAAGTTGTGTTTGGTATCCCCCATTTCATGTGGTCGTCGAGTTAAATAAAAATATGCATCTTCATGAGCACTCGCAGGTTTATCGTCTTTCATATAATACGCGATCGCGATACCCGCTTTGTTCATAGTCTCCAAATAACCTGACATGTATCCAACCACTCCTTCGACAGAATGATGAAATCGCTTATCGACCTCGAGACCTCCTTCATTGAGGATTTCTAGTCTTTCAAAACCATTGGTACACAAAATAACCTTGTGAGTGTGGATCGTATGTTTGCCCGCATCCAAAAGCGCATGATTTTCTTTGAGTACCAGCTTTTCGATGCGCGTATTCTCGTAGAGAGCGAATCTGTCAGAAAATTTCTGCGAAAGGGACTCGATAACTTCCTGACAAAACAATGCCGAATTCACACATGCTGCCTGATCTATAAGGACTGCATGGAAATCCGTGTATTCCGTCTCCAGTTTCGCCAAAATTTCTTTGTGAGGAACAAAGGAATAGAGATTTTTGAGCGCACTTGGCAACAATTCCCTGAAAGGAGCATCTTCGCTAATAAGAAGTGTGTTGATCGAAAGTCCTGACATATGCTCGATCTCCATATCCCTGAGAATCTCTAGCACTTGTTCGATATTAGAGAAACCTCGCACGCCATTCACGCGAGAAAAAGCAATGTCCAGATTCGCATCTGTATACATCTCATCGATCAAAGCCCATCCAGACTGAAGATCATGAAGGGCTTGTTTCGTCTTCTCAAGACCATACTCATCTACCAGACTATGGAGCGGCCTTTCGAAACGAGCCACTACCTGACCCGCATTGTGCCCTGTTGCACCATGAGCGAGTTTCCCCTGCTCCACGATCACTACGCGGTGTTGTGTGTATTTCAAAAGAAAAAAGGCTGTGGAGACGCCCGCGATACCTGCACCGACAATGACGATGTCGGTGTCGAGATCATTCGCAAGTGGTTTCATCTTGCGATCCTGATTGAGTTGATGTATCCAGGGAGATTTATTTATTTTCATGTTCTATATTCTCTTTTATGATATGAATTTCTTCTTCGAGGTCTTCGACTGCATATTTGATGTCTTTGAGAGTTGCTTCTTCTTCGCGAACCTCCTTCTCTGTTTTCTCTTGGAACTTCTTTTCCCTTCTCAAACCACTCATCAGTATGGTGTCTCCTATAAAATAAGAAACGAAAAGTCCGGTAGCCAACAAAATCACAACCACGATGATAAGGCTCACCGGTTCATAGAAAATGAACCCGAGAACTCCTCCCTGTTGCTGTAACATGTCTGCAGTATGCCACACACCTCTCCAGAACAAGACGATAGCAATACCCCCTACAATAGAGTACGTGATCGGAAACCTGCTCAAATGGGCTCGAGTCCGGTCCTCAAACTTATCAAAAAAATGAACTAAGCGCTTGATCATGCGCATCATTATACCCTACAAATTTCAAAGCTCACACTTATAGACTAGATCTTGTCGGAGCGCCGGGATTCTCGCCTTACAGGCGCAGTACAGGTTTCGCGTCTCACTTCGCCCTTCGCAAGCTCAGGACTCGTTGCGACATGCTCAACCTCTTCGAACCCTTGGACGCACAGTGCGTAGGCACTGTGCTCTCGGTTATTTAACGGTTGTCGGAGCGCCGGGATTCGAACCCGGAGTCATCTGTTCCCAAAACAGATATGTTAGCCGTTACACCACGCTCCGAATACACACCATCCTAGCACACGATACTACATATGCCCACTCTTCTTGCGATATTCTACAAAATGATGTCTTTTATCCACCGAATAACCACTCTACCCGTCTTTGTCTCACGGAAAACACATAGTACATGAAAACTAAATTCCTGGCCATCTCCTCCTCCCTGTTCGAATAGATACGTCTCGACCATTCGACGGATATTCCTGACTTTGAGACCATGAACGTTCTCTTCTGGACGATATTCATGTTCCAAGGAGTCAATCGATGGTACCGTAATGCTTTTGACTTCAAAGAAGTGAATAACGTGACCTTTTGTGGCAATAATATCGATTTCTCCCCATTTCTTCTGATAATTACGCTCTTTTACAACAAAACCTTCCCTCTCAATGAAGGAACAAGCTTCGTTCTCCCCAATTCTGCCTTTTGCACGTGTGTCCATGAATAAATGGTAATATATGGCCCAAATACGTCGACTTTCATGTGAAATGTTTCTTGTGAAAACATATCTCTGAGACGGTCATGGACGTATGTAGGCCATATAATCTGTCTTTTATAAACTAATCCCCTTAGTTATCCCCAGTTATCAACATCATTCCCTGAAATACGGCCATTCTTCAAGGAAGTGGTTATGGGACTTTGGCTTATAGTCGGGGTGACTCAAGCGTGTTACTCTCGGACTACTAAATGTTGGTGCGGGTAGGGAGAATCGAACTCCCATCTTATCGTTGGCAACGATACATTTTACCACTAAACTATACCCGCATATATGGATTTCAATCATCGAAACAGCGACCGATAAGGCAGAGTATAGCGTATAGTTTTATATTTTCAAAGTTTTTCCTGAAAATAAGGATTTCACGTGGAACAAAGAGGGGATTCAGTCCTTACAGGACCCGTATAGTCTTCGTATTTAAGCCATTTTTTATTATGGAGGGATTCGAAACCTACGGTTTCAGTACAGGTTTCGTCCCGATGTACATCGGGATTCGCCCGCGCCTCTCACTCGGCTACCCGCCTCGTTCGGGCTGGGCACCGCCTCGCGGTTTCGTGTTGCTACACGAAACATCGCTCCGGCGTTCGAATCCCTCACGCAAAGCCCGCAGGGGCCTTGCTCTCGGTCATTCGCTTCACTTCGTTCGCTCTGTGCCCTCGGAGGGATTCGAACCCCCAACAACGGTTCCGAAGACCGGTATGATATCCATTTCACTACGAGGGCGGGTTTTGCGATACAACGTATCCATACTAGCGCACATAGGAAAAAAGCCAAAGTTATTGTAGACTGTCACCATGAACATGACTCAGAAAACCCTTATTCCAAGGGAAATAAATGATGTTGTGACCACTTTGGAGAAGGCGGGTTTTGAAGGCTATCTTGTCGGCGGGTGCGTCCGAGACACGCTTTTGGGTCGAAAACCCAAGGATTGGGACATAACCACTAATGCAAAACCGGAAGAAATCCAGAAACTCTTCGTAAAAACCGTATACGAGAACTCATTTGGCACTGTAGTCGTCATAGATGAGTCTACAGAAGATCCAACTCTCAGGAACATAGAAGTGACTCCGTATCGCCTAGAATCGACATATTCCGACCGTAGACGACCAGATCAGGTGCACTTTAGTGACAAGATCGAAGATGACCTCAAAAGACGCGACTTCACTATCAATGCCGTGGCCATGAGTCTGTCTTCTGGTGCCATAAAGGACGTTATTGACCTTTATGGGGGCTTCAAGGACTTTGAGTCTCGTATCATAAAGACAGTGGGGGAGCCGCGCGATAGGTTTAACGAGGACGCTTTGCGTATGATGCGTGCAGTCAGACTGGCAGTTGAACTCGATTTTAGTATTGATAAACCTACGTTTTCTGCGATATCGGAACTCAATTCGCACATAAAAGACATCTCTATCGAGCGTATTCGTGATGAGTTTTCGAAGATACTGATGTCGAAAGATCCCAAGAAGGGCATAGAGATGTTGCAGTCCTCCGGACTTTTGAAGCATTTCATACCTGAATTGGAAGCTGGCATGGGCGTAGAACAGAACCAGGCTCACAAATTCGATGTCTGGGAACACCTTTTGCGTAGCCTACAACATGCCGCTGACAAGGAGTGGCCTCTAGATATTCGTCTTGCGGCCCTCTTCCATGATATAGCCAAGCCACAGACCCGAAGGTTTTCACGTGAGACAAATCAATACACATTCTACGGCCACGAGGTGGTTGGTTCACGTGAAACACGCAAAATACTCGAGAGAATGAGGTTTTCACGTGTAATCATTGAGAAAGTGGTCAAATTGGTACGCTGGCACATGTTCTTCTCTGATACTGAACAGATAAACTTGTCTGCCGTTCGTAGGATGATCGTCAATGTTGGCCATGAAAACATCTGGGATCTGATGAATGTACGCATTTGCGACCGAATCGGCACAGGTAGGCCAAAAGAAGACCCTTATAGACTGAGAAAGTACAAAGCCATGGTAGACGAAGCATTACGTGACCCTATATCTCTCGCCATGATGAAACGCGACGGTAAAGCCATCATGGAGGTGACACATCTAGCCCCGGGACCGAAGGTGGGCTATATTCTGCATGCAATATTCGACGAAATACTCTCCGATCCGAAGCTCAACACTACAGAATACATAGACAAAAGGGCTATAGAGCTCGCTTCTATGAATGAAACAGCCTTGAAAGCACTGGGAACTGCTGGAGCCGAACGAAAAAGGGAAGAAGACAAAAAAGACATCGAGGAGATCCGTAAAAAATATCATGTCTCTTAGATCTGCAGGTTATCCACAGTATGTCCTTTACACACTGATCTAAAGGACATATACTTTTGTGCAGACCTCGAGATGTTCCCGAGGTATCGCGAAGAGAGAATATCTTCTCGATAGAACACCGAAAGCTCTTTCCACAAAATTAGCAGCAGGGTAGGCTGCTCTCCTTTTCATGAAGTTGATGCGGAGGTTGTTCGTAAACCTTCCTCGTCCTTCTGTTGCTTAGGAAACAACGGTGCATATATTGTCTTACGATCTCATTAGGTCCTCCTCCGGAGGAACCACTTTTCAAAGGGCAATGCACACCGTATCTAAGGAACCGTTCGGATAGAAGAAGACTTGTTCTTTTTTACCCCGAGCAGCAACTTCAAAAACCGCGCTACGTGTCTTACTAGTTCTCTAGACACCCAACGCGGTTTTTTATTGGAGCTATCCACAATCTCTATCTGCAAGACATTTTTTTATATGTGTTACCCTCGCTTTTTTTGTCATTCCCGCGAAAGCGGGAATCCAGGAGCAAGGGCATGGTTACTTACTTATATTTATATAATCGCAAACTACTATAAACTATCCTTGTGAGTAAATGCTGAACCCTTCACATTCATTGTTTATATGACTTGCATCAACTCTATACTGGAAGTGATCCTGGATTCCCGCTTTCGCGGGAATGACAAGATAGATGCTGTATTTCATTTAATAGCCTCTTATTAAGCCACAGAACTATCTCAGAACTATTTCGATAGGGCAATGATCTGAGCCCAATACGTTATCGAGAATTGCCACGCTTTTGAGCCTTTCGAGGAGTCCTGGCGTCACGAAAAAGTAGTCTATCCTCCATCCAACATTGCGCTCTCGTGCAAAAGTCTTTTGATCCCAGTAGGTATATCTGCCCACGTCAGTAGGGTAGAAGTGTCGGAATGTGTCCACGAAGCCCTCTTTGACTACACTATCGAGCCAAGCACGCTCAATCGGCAAAAAGCCTGTATTTCCTTCGTTTTCTTTGGGTCGAGCCAGATCTATAGCAGTATGAGCAGTGTTGATATCGCCACAAAAGACGATTTCATGACCTGCTGCGCGGAGCTTATTCACGTATTTCAAAAAGGCCTCATAATAGCGAAGTTTGAAATCCAGACGTTCTGGACCGCCACCACCGTTGGGAAAGTAGATATTTATGAATACAAAATCCTTGAAAAACAGGGCGAGGAAGCGACCCTCTTGATCGAGCTCATCTACCCCGAGTCCATACTCGACTTTTTCTGGCTTTATTTTACTGAATACTGCTACACCACTGTATCCTTTGCGACCCTTGGAATGGTCAAAATAGGAGTGATATCCAGCAGGATTTCTGACACTTTCCTCTAGTTGTTCTGGGTGTGCCTTGGTTTCTTGGACACAGAATATGTCAGCAGACTCATTGACGAGCCATTCGAAGCCGCCTTTCTTCGCATTTGCTCGGATTCCGTTGACATTCCAGGAGATGATTCGCATGACAAAATAATAACACACTATTTCGACCTCCCATGAAACTTCTGATGCACCTTTTTGAGCTCGTTGTCGGTGATATGGGTATATATTTGCGTAGTACTGATATTGGCATGACCGAGGAGCATCTGGACTGAGCGCAGATCGGCACCATTGGAAAGGAGATTGGTGGCAAAACAGTGACGAATGACGTGAGGAGTGACTTTTTTGGATATTCCAGCTTCTACAGCGCGATCTTTGACGATACGCTCGATCGAGCGACGAGTAAGACCTGAATCTGAGCCTTTATTCTCCTTACCATCCATCTTTATGAACAATGCGTCCTCGGCATCAGTACGCTTGTCGAGATATTTCTTGAGGATCTGCTTGGCGGCAGGGGAGAGGAAAACTACGCGTATCTTGTCTCCTTTGCCACGAATAGAGAAGTCGTCAGCGGTTATATCGATATCGCGAGTGAGAGAGCAGAGTTCAGATACACGCAAACCTGTAGAGAAAAGCATCTCAAGAATGGCTCTATCTCTCAACGCCCTGAGACTGTCACCCTTGGGACAGTCAAGGAGTCGCTCCAGTTCTGCAGAAGAGATGAGATCGAGGTGTCTGTCACCCGTCTTGGCCAGCTCTATGTATTCTGGGCTCAATGTCTTGATATTGCACTTGGCCAGATATTTGAGGAATGCGCGAATGGCAATCATGTAGTAGTTCTGGGTCTTTTTCTTGAGGGTGGCTCCTGTTGCGCGGTTATTGCCTGTAGACTGGCGGTTGAGCCATAGACGGAATTCGCGGATAGCAGACTCGGTGATATCGCTCGGCTGTTTGGCTTTCGAATGTTGAATGAAAACAGAGAGATAATGATCATAATTTTCAACAGTTTTGACCGAACGACCCTTTTCGATCTCTACGTATTCTAGGAATTGCTGCTTGAGAGAGGAGATATTGTGCGACATGACTACTCTATTGTAGCAGTATGCGTTTCTGAGAGCACTTGACAAAAGTACTAGATATGATATTGTACTCTCTGGATGTTCTTGTTGTGGCAATTTCACAACACCATCCATTGGGACGCCTATTGTTTTATGGCGTCACTCACAGTACCAACTGGCCAGCGAAGAGAAAGGCGCTTATGCTTATACCGTACCGGTGACGCTTAGGGGGTCAACTACGAGGACAACTCCTGGGTCATCTTACACAGCGATGACCGTGTTGATCGCCTCATTCCCAAACAAAACCAATGTACGCCCCGGTGTGTCGCAAGACACACCGGGGTAAAATTTTTGATAAGTACTTGTATTTATAAGGTATTCATGTTACGATTGCTGAGCAATGTTGAGTGTCAGACAAAAAACCAAAATCATCAAAGAAACAGGCATCCACGCTACGGATACCGGTTCTCCTGAAGTCCAGGTCGCGATCCTCACCAAGAAGATCGTAGAGTTGACCGATCACCTCAAGAAACACAAGAAAGACAACCATTCTCGTCGTGGCTTGCTCGGTATGGTCGCGGATCGTCAGACACATCTCAACTACCTCAAGAAGAACTACCCAAAGCGCTACTCTACGATCATCAAGAAACTCGATCTCAAGAAGTAGTTTCGTGTGTCACCCCATCCATATTCCTGTCATCCCCGCGAAGGCGGGGATCCATGACCTAGTCTGTTAATATTTGTCTATTCTTGTGCGCAGATCCCCGCCTTCGCGGGGATGACGAATATTGAGCGAAGTGACAAGAAGGTAGATAGCGCATATACTTACAGAGCTTTTATTAATTTTCATATATTGAGTCTTAGGTCTACTTTTACTTTATACTTTTTAACTTGTAACTAATTTATGTCAGTCATCAAACACAAAGAACAACGCGTCGGCATATATATCGACGCACAGAACCTCTATCATAGTGGCAAAAATCTCTATCATTCCAAGGTCAACTTCGGTGCTATCGTCAAAGATGCCCTCGAAGGTCGCAAACTTGTCCGCGCAGTCGCCTACGTGATCGCCACCGAGTCTGGTGATGAAAGTGGCTTCTTCGACGCACTCACCAAGATGGGTATCGAAACCAAAGTCAAAGATCTCCAGATCTTTAGTTCTGGTGCCAAGAAAGCCGACTGGGACGTCGGACTCGCGATCGACGCCGTCAAACTTTCACCCAAGCTCGACACTGTGATCCTCATAACGGGGGACGGGGACTTCGTACCGCTCGTCGAATACCTCCAGATGAACCAAGGTTGCCAAGTAGAGGTCGTCTCTTTCGGCAAGTCTACTTCTGCCAAACTCATCGAAGCTGCAGATCATTTCACCGATCTTGACGTCAACTCCAGCAAATATATCTTGAGAGGTGGTAGGAAATAAACGCCTGTATGGTACATTACGGGGATGAAAGACTCCGACCAACGATATAGATGCAATCTCATCTCTATGGAACCGGTCGATCACGGAGTACGTAACCGTGTTTCAGGGATAGACAGCCAGGGAAAATACGTCGATCTTGCACCCGACGAGACGGCACTCCTCCTCTACAGCAATACCTGGCAGACTCTGCGACGTCATGTCGAAATATACACTTCTCGTTATGCAGAGCATACGGGAAGTTTTTCGCAGTATGTAGAGGTATTAGAGAAATGTGCTGAGGCTGGGTTGCTCGTATCTGAAGATGATATTCGTGCGAAGATCGTGGGTTCGATAGGAAAAGATGCGGGGATGACGAATAGGATAGAAATGATCGGTATCCCAACACGTAACCGACCAACAGAACTCGCTCGTTGTATCGAAAGTTATATGGGAAACGTCATGAAATATGGCCGCACACCGGAATTTGTAGTTGCGGATGATTCTGATAGGGAATTCTTGGAGAAGAATCGGCTCGCCCTAGATATACTGAGGAAAAAATACCCTGGGACTATTTCTCACCATGATATTTCAAAGAGAAAGGAATTCGCACACGAGTACTCAAAGAATAAGAATGTCGAGTATAGTATCGCCGAGTTCACTGTCTGCGGTGACGATACTGACCAGAACCATGTCGGCGCACTACGTAATTTCTTGATGTTATATGCGCGAGGCAGAAAAATACTCATGGTGGATGACGATACGATCTGCACTGTGCACACACTCCCCGGATACAAGCCAACCTCCACCATTGAATCCCTCACTATCTCCTCGATGCCACCACGGCCTTCATGGTTCTTCGATAGCTACGAACAAGCAATGAACTATTTCCCGACTGTGGACGTCGACTACCTCGGCGAGCACGAGAAACTACTCGGACAAAACGTCTCTTCGCTTATTTCACAGATTTCACCAGCGGATATCCAGTTCGACCCAGAACTCGGTGGTATCAATAACACCTTATTCATAGACATACACAGCCAAGCTCTCACTTCCAAGAAAGTTGCGGTCACATTCCCCGGAATCGTCGGGCATTCCTGGATGCGAGCCCATCCACCGACGATGGTAGATCATACCGATCATCCGCACAGCTTGTGGGGAAATTCTGAGGAAGAGTATAGGAAGAATAGGTCATCGGCGAATATCGCGAGGATGGCAGAGGGGTATAGGTTGTACAGTGGCGCAGAATATCTCGGTGTGATGGGACTCGACACTTCACAACCGTTGCCGTTTTTCCCACCTGTTGGCACCAATGAGGATGCGAACTTCGGCTACCTCATACACACCTGTTTTCCTCAATATATCTCTGGGATTATCCCATATGCAGTCGAACATCGGCGCACTCATGCATACGCACCGATCGTAGATACAAAACCTGCACCATATTCGACATGGACACTCACCACGATCGTGATGGAGTCCATCCGGAAAAATATGGGGCAAGAAAATATCTCAATTGGAAAACTTGCTCAGACTCTCAGCCAATTATCGAAATATCCAACCACATCAATCCAAAGTCTCGTGTTGAATGGTATACAACACAGACTCGTGAATTCGCTCGAATATCATCGACGACTAGATGCGTACTATTCGCACAAACCAGACTATTGGCATGCTGATACACATGAGATCATCAAACAAACTGAAATCTTTTTACAAAGCGACCTGTCACTACTGATACCTTTTTTCAAAGATATGAATAGTATTGAGGGTAAAAAATTCGGCTGGGAAGATTTCAGGGAGTGGATAGGGAAGTGGGGTAAGGTATTGTAAACACGAGGCCCTAATTAAGACTAGTTACAATTGAGTACACTATTGCAATCTTCAAGTGTAAAAAAGGCTCCTAGTACATTGATAGTCGATCTAGTCCTGACTGGATTTGTTAATCGTGTAAGACTATTACCCAATGAATCAACGCAGTAATAAGAATTATCTGACAACCTTACGGTTACCATATACCTTGTCGCGTTACCCGTGCTAATATTTCCATCTTCATCTGGAAATCTAATTGCTATACAAGATGCATAATTTGTATCTGGAGGCGAAGTAATGGCATCTGTAACATATGCAGGATAATTTGATTTTAAAAAGTAGGGAGCAATACTTGAATGACCAAACATTCCACCTGCACAACCGTTGGCTATGGTGATACCTGCATCGTTGCCATCTTCGGCCATAACCTGCCCTCCTCCATAGGTACCATTACCTACCACATCTTTGTATAGTTCAGCTGCTGTTCTAAAATTCCTCAGTTGCTGTTTGACCTTGGCATCCAGAGACTTATCTCGAGCCCTTCTCAAAGATACAAGGATGACGCTCGACAACATTGCGATAATAGACATGACTACCAGGAGTTCGATGAGTGTAAAACCTTTTTTATTCTTCTTTTGCGCAAATCGAAACAGGGGAGATACCATATGTACCAAGTATGACATACTACGTTCCACTGATCCACTTCTTTTTTCAACAGGAACAATAGTATAATGATACGTATGAACGACGACATCCTCATTCCGAACCCAGATACACAACTACCAGTAGATACTGACATCACATCATCACCAGAAGGAGAGGGGGAAGTTTCTCGAGGAGAACAGGTATTCGACATATCTGAAGACAACATCTCACCGATCAAGGAAGAGTCGGAGCCTTTGCCAGGGCAGACATTCCAACTCAAAAAGGTTCTACCGAAAATCCCCGTAGCACCGAAGATCGTAGCGACTACAATGGCTCCACAGGTAAACATGACCCCTATTCCTACACCGAAGGCGCCGTCCGCCATACCAACAGTCCCACCAAAAGTCACAACTGAGCCGAAAACGTCTGCTCCTATACCGATCAATCTGCCTACGGAACCGAGCACGGCCACAGAATCCCCGACGAAGAATGTCCTTGACCCCAACTATGTAGCCCCTGGAGTCTTCGCCACAAAAAGCGCACCTGTGGTAAAGCCGACCCCGAAGATCAAACTCCCGCCGTTGCCAGAGATCCCGGCTTTCAAGGGCACGTTCGATGCAAAACCTCATAATTTCACACCTTCAGCTCCAAAATCCACTACTCCTCCTACGTTGCAGCAAAATTTCCCAAATACCACCCCGGTCGAAGGAGGGATGGGTGCAGTGACACCTTCGGCTCCAAGTACTGCATCAAAAGTTGAGACGTCTTCAATGTCTCCATCGTCGACACCACCTCCATCGCAACCTCCACCAAAACCCTCGGCCGGAGGACCAACTCTGACAAAGCCTACAACACCGATGATGCCGGGACAGCCAAAGCCGTTCGTATCAGCTTTTGGTAACCCTGCGAATATGCCTCCCGTTTCTCCGAGCCCGAGTCCGAGCCCTTTCGTCCGTAACCCGAACTCTCCAGCCAATCCTGCAACCAAAACACTTGGCGGCCGATCTCTTGTCCAGCAAACGAGCAAGATACAGGCACCGGAGAAGACTGATCTCAAGAATCTCCGTACCTACGAGAGCGACGTAGCCGAGATCCTGGCTCACAAACAAGTCTCAAAGGCCTCTATTGCGATCGCCGCAGATACACAAAAGAAGACATCTGAGATGGAGGCAGAGGCGGGGGATAGCGAGCAAACCGAAACTACTCCTACCAGTTCTCACAACACTCTCAAGCTCATTCTCATACTCCTGAGTGCATTCTTCATCGGTGCAGGACTTTTTGGGGCTTACTATCTCTACAGCAAGAGCGTCTTCGTCCCTCTCCCATCACAAAACCCTCAACAGCAACAAGATCCAGGAGTGGTCGCTTCGGATATCATCCCTGTTGATACACAGTCGAGAGTCGACGTACGAGGCCTAGCTTCACAAGCAGCTATCCAAAAGATCCGAGCCGAGATCGAAATGCCTCGCGACCCAGGCACGATCCATGAACTCGTCATAACAGATGGAAACACTCAGGTCAGTAGCTCCGATATGCTCGCACGCATAGCTATCGAGGTGCCCGACATCCTGGCACGATCATTCGAACCTCTCTGGACTCTCGGCATATACACCACCCCAACAGGGGAACGAGACGTCTTCGTTATCGGCACAACTCAATTCTTCCAGAACACATTCGCAGGTATGCTCCAATGGGAAAGGCTGATGGTAGACGATCTCAAGCCATTCCTCCCGACAACCGCTCGAGAAACCATCTCTGCACCGACCGAAACCCCAACAGGAACTTCAACTATAGCAACATCGACTATTCCAGCTCCAGTCGAGACATCGACCTACTTTACTATTCGTGGATCATTCGAAGACCGGATCATACAAAACAAGGATGTTCGCGTATTCCGTACAGTCCCCGGAGACACCCTGTTCTTGTACTCATTCATCAACAACAAGACACTACTCATGGCCGGCAAAGAAGGTACTATCATCGAGATACTCGACCGGCTTGAAAATCGCGCTTTTGTACGTTAGTATGGTGGCATGAACAAAAAAGACCTAGAACTCTTCAAAAAGAAGCTGCTCGAGGAAAAGATCACTCTGGAACAAGAGCTCGGTGGTATCGCACAGAAAGACTCGAGTTCACCAGGTGGCTGGGAAGCTACGACAGGCGCCATGGAGGTTGATCCTGCTGATGAGAACGAACTCGCTGACAAACTCGAAGAACTCGATGATAACATCGGTATTGCACACCAGCTCGAAAAACAGCTCACTGACGTCAAAGCTGCTCTCGAAAAGATCGACACGGACACCTATGGCACCTGCGAAATCTGCAAGAAACCTATAGAAAAGGAGCGCCTCGAAGCGAATCCTGCGGCACGTATCTCCCTCAAGCACGATCACTCGAGCTAGTCCACTATCTTCATCTGGATATGCTCGTGAATTTTTATCGGGATTTTAACCTAAATTCATCGTTTCTTCATACCGTACCCCTATGATGGTGGTATGAGTATCGCTACAACATATAGCGCACAGCTAGTCGGCCTGGCGATCGAGATCATATCTGTCGAAGTAGATATCTCGAACGGTCTCCATGCTTTTTCTATTGTAGGACTCGGAGACCGGTCGGTAGATGAGGCCAAAGACCGCATATCTGCCGCGATCAAGAACTCCGGATTTACTTCTCCCAAACAACGCAACCACAAGGTCGTCATATCTCTCGCCCCAGCAGATCTACGCAAAGAAGGTCCTTCTTTTGACCTTGCCATGGCGATCGCATACCTCACCGCAACAGGGGACGTACAGGCACCTGAGAGGAATGCACTTTTGTTCGGCGAACTATCACTCGAGGGTAACATCCGCAAGACATCTGGGCTTCTACCTCTCTTATGTCAGGCACATAGACACGGCTTCACTACTGCATTCGTACCGACGGACAACATCGCCGAAGCATCCTTGGCACAGAACATGACTATATATGCGGCTTCGAGGCTCGACGAGATCATCGGGCACCTCTCGGGCGATAAACCTCTGTGCCCGATCGGTCCCGCCACCCTCTCACCAACTCTCGACTATGCACATACGACCGACATGCAGACGGTCCGTGGCAACGAAACCGCCAAGCGTAGTCTGGAGATCGCTGCTGCAGGTGCTCACAACATCATCATGAGTGGTCCGCCTGGCACCGGCAAGACTATGCTTGCACATGCATTCCACTCGATCTTGCCACCGCTCTCATACGAACAGGCGGTCGAAGTCACCGGCATACACTCTGCCGCCCGGAGTCTGACCGAACATATCATCACTCATCCACCTTTTCGTGCACCACACCATACCGCATCATACCCATCAGTCATCGGTGGTGGAGCGATCCCTAAGCCAGGCGAGATAACCTTGGCACATAGAGGCGTACTCTTTCTCGACGAATTCACCGAGTTCGATCGCGACGTCATCGAAGCACTCCGCCAACCGCTCGAAGACCACAGCGTCACCATATCTCGAGCACGAGGGACAGTGACTTTCCCCGCACAGTGTATATTCGTAGCGTCGATGAACCCGTGCCCCTGTGGCAAAGGCATAGAGAACGGCTGCGTCTGTCCTCGCCGAGAGATAGACAAATACCGCCGCAAAATATCTGGCCCGATACTCGACCGTATCGATATCTGGATGAACGTACACAAAGTCGACTATGACGAGCTCTCTGCTACAACTCCGACAGGGGAGTCATCGAAGGATATCCGCGCACGCATCATCGTCGCAAGACTTCGCCAAGAACAACGGTTCAAAAAGTATGGACTGACGAAATATTATAATAGTGAAATGAATGCCCGAGACATAGACCTCTGTGTCACTCTCGATGAGAATGCACGCGAAACACTCAAACTCTCTGCACAAAAGTTCGAACTATCTGGCCGAGGATATCACCGTATCATCAAAGTCGCTCAGACGATCGCTGACCTTGCGGGTACTGATACGATACGCAAGGAGCATATATTGGAGGCGTTGCAGTATAAGAAGGTTTAAAACGGATTCTTGGCTCCTCGAATCTCGAAGTGGAGGTGGGGACCAGTAGACTTGCCGGTACTACCGACGAGACCGATCTTGTCACCCTGTTCGACATAGTCACCAGAGGCTACGAGATTCTTGGAAAGGTGGGCATAGAGTGTCTGAGTGCCGTTCGGATGAGCGATGATGACGAAGTTGCCATAGCCACCGTTATAGGCACCGCTGCGACTGACGATCACCGAGCCTTCGGCAGAAGCATAGACTGAAGTCCCTACAGGGGCCGCGAGGTCAACACCATTGTATCCATGGATGCCTTGGGTGCGTACACCGACCTTCAATGGTCGAATATAATACTTGGAAGTTGTCTGGCTCGATCCACTCGATAGTGAACCACCGACAACGATACGAGTAGGGAGGGCTGTGGAGATTTCGACGTCAGGCAAGATGATCGACTGGCCGACAGAGAGTGGGGAAGAGAGGGTGATATCGTTGTATTCCAAAACTTCATTGATGTCTGCTTTGTATTGGGCGACGATGCCGAGGATCGTATCACCACTTTTGACCTTGTGGACGATACCTGACACAGGCAAGATGACGAGAGACTGTCCTGGCTGGATGCCCGATGCCTTGGTGATGCCGTTCGCCCAGAGGATCGTATTGACCGATACGCCGAACATCTCCGCAATACCCGAGAGAGTGTCGCCATTCTGGATCACATAGGTACTGACCTGAGTGTTGATAGTGCCATGAGACGTCCCGGTGTTGCCCATAGCAAGGTCCGCTGACAGAGTGTCGCCCGCCTGAACAGGGATAATATCGGCAACCTTCTCTGGGTTCGGATCTATATTGACGGCCGCCTGGAGGAGTGCGATCGTCTGGAGATTCTGACCGTTCGTCGTTGGTACGCTTTGTGCTACAGCAGACTCACTACCAAAGAGGGCAGAGACGTACGAAAGCATGCCCGCATGCGCATTGGATGTAGGGAATAATATGCAGGTGCACACTACGGCGAACACTATTAAATTGAGATTATATTTCATAACAAGACTTCGTATAGCGCAATGTCCGTCTGTACATTTTCTAACTATACCGGAAGAGGATTTTCTTTCGACAAATGGCTCTACTAAGCCTTTTATCTGGACTTACCCACGAGGTAACTTATCTAGGTTAACAGTTGGGCAATAATTGTCAATTTGAAATGTGTATATCATCATTACTTGACGTAATGTCAAATAATGATGTGTAAATAATTCCTCGAGTCCGTGGGAGGTGTGCTACTATACTCACTCTATGAATGGACTCAATGATGCCCAAGATAAAGCCGTCAAAACAACCGATGGACCGGTGCTCATCATCGCGGGTGCAGGTGCCGGCAAGACCCGTGTCATCACTCATCGTATCCTCCACCTGATCCAGAAGGGAGTCGCTCCTTCGGCGATACTAGCCATCACCTTTACCAACAAAGCAGCAAAGGAGATGCGCGACCGAGTAGGCTCTCTGTTGTCTGGCACCACAGCGGTAGGTAAGCCTTTCGTGAGCACCTTCCACTCGCTCGGAGTCCATATTATCCGAGAAAATGCAGTACTCCTCGGCCTTCATCGACACTTCACGATCGCCGACCGTTCCGACTCGCGTCGCGCGATCAAAGAGGCATTGGAAAAGCTTTCTTTGGATCCCAAAGTATTCGATCCGGGCAAGATCATCGGGGTGATCTCTCGTGCAAAAGGCGAGGGGCTCAACCGACTAGCATTCGCTGACCATGCAGGTGGGTACTATGAAGAGAAGGTTGCAGCGATCTGGGAGATATATGACACCGTCATGGCAAAAGAGAAGTCACTCGACTTCGATGATCTCCTTCTGAAGACTTCTGAACTCCTCGGCAAACATGCAGACGTCCGCAAAAAATATGCTGCTATCTGGAAATATGTTCACATCGACGAATATCAGGACACCAACAAAGTCCAATATCGCATCGCGCAGTATCTCTCTGCTGAGCATCGCAACATCTGCGTGGTCGGCGATATCGACCAGAACATCTACAGTTGGCGCGGGGCAACTATCGAGAACATCCTCAATTTTGAGAAGGACTATCCTGATGCGACCGTCATCACCCTCGAACAAAATTATCGTTCGACCAAGACGATCCTCACTGCCGCCAACGACATCATCGAAAAGAACACTCTCCGCAGGAAGAAGACTCTGTACACCAACAACGACCATGGAGAGAAAATATCTTTGTTGGTCAACTATACCGAAAGTGACGAGGCGCGCACGATCGCCGACGAGGTCAGATCTCTGATACGAGCTGGTTCTGAACCCAAAGACATCGCTGTGCTCTATCGCACGAACTTCCAGTCACGCGTGTTGGAAGAATTCTTCATCAAGAAAAATATCGCCTACCAACTCGTCGGCACCAGGTTCTTCGAACGTAAAGAGATCAAAGACGTACTCTCCTATATCCGAGCTGCTCTCAACAGGGAAGCCTGGGGTGACATCATGCGCTGTATCAACGTACCGACTCGTGGCATCGGCAAAGTCACTCTGACCAAACTCGCCGCCGGAGGCCAGGCTTCATTGCCTGCAGGGATGCAGGCCAAGATCAACAACTTCTGGAAACTACTCGATGATATTGCACGTGAATGCAAAGAGAAAAAGCCGTCGCTTGCGGTGAAGTTCGTCATCCAAGAAACCGGTCTTGAGCGTGCACTCCGCGAAGGGACAAGTGAGGACGAGGAGCGCATCCTCAACGTGCAAGAACTCGTATCGGTAGCCACACAGTATGACCATCTCTCTCCAGAAGAGGGCATGGAAACATTTTTGAGTAATGCGGCACTGGCCAGTGACCAAGACGATCTCGAGAAAGAGATCAATGCTGTGAAACTGATGACGATACACGCCTCGAAGGGTCTGGAGTTCGACCATGTATTCATCTCAGGGCTCGAACAGGATCTGTTCCCGCTCAAACATATGGACGAAGCCGATATCAGCCAAGCCGAAGAGGAAGAAGAGCGTCGCATCTTCTATGTAGCGCTGACCCGTGCTCGTAAAAAGCTGTATCTGAGCCATGCTATGGTCAGAACGATCTATGGATCTCAACGCGTGAACACTCCATCGGAGTTCATCGCTGACATCCAGAAGAGCCTCATCCACGAACACAATCCTGGACATTCAGGTGTTACGGGAGCCAAAGCGATCTTCATTGATTTTTAGGGTAAGTGTGACAAGATGGGGCAGTATGTCCTGTTCCGATCCCTCTTCGCAGGCGCCACGTCCACATTGAATATATAATCCCTGTAAGGTGGCGCCGAGAAAAGACAGCTTTGCGAACGGTTTAGGTAGTGTGAGCAAAGCTGATCGTGGGTGAGGAATAGGATATACTGCCTCATCTTATATATGAAAATAATTCCAAAAAAATCCCTTGGGCAACACTTCTTGAATTCACCAGGAGTACTGCGTAAGATCGTCGATGCATCACAGATCGTCCAAGACGAGACAGTGCTCGAGATCGGTCCTGGTACAGGAGTGTTGACCGATGAACTCCTCAAGAAGAGTGACCGTGTCATCGCTATAGAAAAAGACGATCGGGCCTATGCACTCCTCGGAGAAAAATATGCAACCGAGATCATTTCAGGGAAACTCGAGCTTCTCCACGGAGATATCCTCGAGCTCGACCGTGCAACCATAGGCCTGAAAGATGGGGGATACGCCGTGGTTGCCAATATTCCGTACTACATCACCGGAGCGATCCTCGAATCATTCCTGGAACATGCACCAAGACCGCAACGTATGGTCCTCCTCGTACAAAAAGAAGTCGCCGAACGCATCGTCGCTCGTGACGGCAAAGAGAGCATCCTCTCCGTATCCGTCAAAGCTTTCGGTGTACCGCGGATCGTTGCAACCGTACCGCCAGGAGCGTTCACTCCTCCGCCAACAGTCGACTCGGCGATACTTGAGATCAGCGGTATCAACTCTACGGATCGTGTCGCGCATTTCACAGATTCCGAGCATACTCGTCGTTTCTTCACTATCGTGAAAACCGCCTTTGCACACAAAAGAAAGTTCACCATCCGTAACCTCGAAGCACTTTTTGATATAAATACTCTTGAACAGGCATGGCAACAGACAGGTCTTGATCCCAAAGTTCGTTCCGAAGATATACCAGTGAGCAAATGGATTGAACTTGCGAACGCGCTCGCGAAGTAAGGTGGCGAGGTCGGACCTTGCTACTCGCTCCTATGGTATTATATTCAGGTGCAACATCCACTACGTCTAGGGATTTTTGTGGTCATTCTCCTCATCCTGATCGGGGTTATCCTCTATGTGTATTCACTGTTTTTCCCGACTACGACACAGACCGATGACCCGAATAACCCTAGTTTCTCCTCTGTTGACCGAGGACTGTCTCCCGATGCTGTCCCCACTGCTACTTCGACAGGTCTCAATATCAACCCTTTTACCGGCACCGATACGTCTGTACAGGTAGTCCCGGTAAGACAAAACACACCAGAATATCGTGACACTACAACGAATACACGCCCAACCAACACTTCTACGAGCACATCGACCCAGCCCGTGACGACTTCTACCCAACAACCTCAACAAAATCAACCTATAAACCAAGATTCTGACATTCCTGCCTGGCAAAATCAGTCATATTTCTACACCAACACCTCCGGACAAAGGACGACAGGTGGCACCGAAACTACGAGGAATTCTGGCGGTGACAGCAAAAGTATCGAGGAGATCGACCGTGAGGTTTCGGGATGGATGTTCGATGCAGGCCTCGGCCAACTCACTGGCGATACAACTATGTCTGATTTGTTATATAAATTAACGCCCACTGGAGCTACATTTAGCACGGTCGGGTCATTTTTTGGAGGCGGGGATGACGACGGTGGTGGTGGAGCTGGGGGTGCAGCGATCGGCGGAGGTGCAGCTCTCGGTGGTGCAGCTCTCGGAGGAGGCGGGGCAATGACCTTTGGTGGCATGGTCTATAACATAACGTATTGTACCTGCAGCTCATCTATACTGCTCGATATCCAGGATGTCCGAGGAAGCATGACTTCTTTGTTATATACAACAGGATCGAGTATTCTTCATTCTTTTTATAATGTAACTACTATCGGGGTAAATGTTCTGGGAGACTACACACCTGGTGGAGCTTCGTGCATGGTATACGCTGGCACAGGGTGTTCTGCACAAGGAAGTCCGAAGGGGACTATTCTCAAGATCGGAACTTCTCCATAGCAGAGTAGCGAGGTCGGACCTCGCTACTATCCACATAATTCTGGGTGTATACGGCCTTTTTTTGATACAATTTGGAGAGTATGACCCGACTCTACCCGCATACAAATACTATTACTATTGCCGTTGTATGTGCTCTCGTTGTAACCGGATTTGTGGCGTATGTCCGATCACACTCCGATGCTGAAATATCGACAAGTACTGCCCCCGTCGTAACTGCCAGAACATCGACTTCGAATGATACACTCATCGCACTCGACGATTCGATCGACTGGAAGAAAGCGCTCCTCTCGGTAGCCTCGACATCAGGATCCTCAGAGATATCCTCTTCGGAACCCCTGACTCTGACCGACGTCCTTGGTCGAGATTTCTTCGAACGTTACATGCAACTTCGACAACAGAATCTGTCGAGTGACAGTGTTGCCGTGGAGAATAGTGTCGAGAGTACATTGGAGGATATTGTCCAACATGCCCCTGTTCCTGTGGCGTATTCTTCGGCAGACATCGTCGCATCCTCGAACAATGACGCTGGATCGATGCGCATTTATGGCAACTCTGTAGCAACTGCATTTATCACCCATGCACCTCGTACAAACCCTCTCGAGATCGTCACGAGCGCACTCGAAGACGAGGATATGGACATACTCGAAGATCTCGACCCTGTTATCGTCTCGTACGAAAACCTAATACGAGCTCTCATTTCGATACCAACACCATCTTCAATACAGAACATTCACATCGAGCTCATCAACAACCTGAGTGCTCTCGGTTTCATAAATCAACAATTTCGCAATGTTTCCACAGATCCGATGCAGTCCATGATCGCACTGGGTACATATGCTGATGCAGAACGATCTCTACGGTCGACACTTCTCAATCTTAAGGATCATTTTGATACTCACAACATCGCATTTACTTCAACTGAACCAGGAACAACATTCGCAACTATTTCTGCAAACCCATGATGCCTATTCTCAATCAAAACCTACACAGAAAAATCCTGATCATATGCCTATTTGTTGCTGTTTTTGTACCCCTGATCAAACCATTACCCGCACAAGCACAGGGGCTCAATGTGCCTATTGGTACGGACTTCAACTTCCATAACATCATGGGTAATGCGAAGGATTTCATCTTGGACAGAGCGGCTACGGCGATCGCGAAACAACTCCTCCACCAACTCACCACGAGTGTTATCAACTGGATCAATACCGGTTTCGAAGGCAGCCCTTCATTCATCACAAACCCGAACGGATTCTTCCTCGATGCGGCCGACCAAGTAACCGGCGAATTCCTAGAGGGCGGGGGAGGTGGACCGCTATCGAACTTATGTTCTCCTTTTAGTTTTGATATTCGTCTGACTCTTGCCCTGCAAATGTCTGCCCGTAATAGTCAAAGGTACACTTGTACCTTGGGCAAGATCATCCAGAATACCAAGGATGCAGCTGCACGCGGTATCACTATCAACGGATTCAATGCTGGCGACTTCTCCCAAGGAGGCTGGGCAAGCTTCGTCGCTCTTTCGACCGAGCCTCAGAATAGCTATTCTGGTGCGTACCTCTATGCCCACAGTGACCTTCTGTCACGTATTTCCAAGAAGCACTCTGAGGTCAACATGGATCTCAACCGCGGAAGAGGCTTCCTCTCATTCAATAGATGCAAGGATGTGACAGAGAATGTGACTTCGGGAGACATGGCACTTTCAGAAAGTCAGGGTGAGCAATTTAAACAATTCGGAAACCAGACTGCTCAGACTGGCCAAGCTGAAGATGGAGAAAGTACTAGTCTCAAGAAAAAAGTAGACAAAAAGACTGGAGGTGTCACCTACCAGAGTTGCAAGACCGAAACCCCTGGATCTGTCATAGAAAATTCTCTTGCCAATCAGCTCGGCTCTTCTGTACGAGAACTCGAGCTGGCAGATAGTATCAATGCGGTCTTCGATGCACTAGTGAGCAAGATGGTCAGTGTTGCTCTCGAAAAAGGCTTGAGTACTCTCAGTGATAACGACTCTGGAGGCAAAGGATCATATACCGCGCGTATACTCAATGAGTCGAGGAGAGAAGGGGAGATCGCTCGCAAACAACTGGAGAAAGATATCGATTCTGGTATCAAGGTCGTAACAACATACAAGGCAAACTATGACCAGACAGTCACCCTCCTCACTGAGACGAAATCAAAATTCGACACAGCCCGCACCTGTCTCGTGACCAAGTCATCTCTCCCTGAGAATACCGCTATGGCGCCTTATTTCCAGAGCCAGATCTCTATGCTCGACAGTTTCTTGACGACCGACTTCACGCCACTCTTCACAGAGATGGTTGCCAAGCAACTCAACGCAGAGATCCAGATGCAACAACTCAATAGCGCCAAAACAAGTGGCCTGGCTACAACTACCGAGGCCAATCCAGACCAACAGCTCCAGAATTATCTGGGCATATCAGAGCTCGTTGCCACCATCAAGTCTCGCATGAATGTAACCATGGCGGCTGATGATGTGAAGAAGGTGAAAGAAGAGAATAAAGACCTCACTGCAAAAGCCTCCACATTCCAAAACGCATGTAACAAGCCGCCTACAAACCCATGAGGAACATCCGTAACATCTTCATAATCTCGCTCGCTATCCTCGGAGGATGGCTCTTGGGCACACACGTTGCGCATGCACAAAATATTGTGGCCAACCTTTTTGGTTTTGATAACTTGATGATGATCGTAGCCGAGATATTGGCCCAGATCATCAACTTCATCCAGATGGGGGCAGGATGGATACTGGCATTGTCCGGATTCTTGCTCAACTACTCGATCAACCTGACCTTGCAGATGAAGTCATTCTTGCAACAGACACCGGCAGTCTTCACTACCTGGAAAGCGTTGCGTGATATTTCTGGCCTTTTCATCATCTTCACCTTGCTCTATGCGGCACTACGACTGATCCTCGGTCTCCAAGATGCCAAGTTCGGAACGCTCATCAAGAACATTGTCATCGCTGGTGTCGTCATCAACTTTAGTTTCTTCTTCGCAGGACTCGGTATCGATGTCTCCAACATCGTCTCGATCCAACTCTACAATGCGATCGCTCCTGCCAACTCGCTCAATGCAGGCAACCTCAGTCCCGCAGGACTCGTTAATAGATCGATAGGGTCATCCAATGACGGGGGACTCTCTGATATCTTCATGAAGTCTTTGAAGATCCCTGCGCTCTACAACACCAACGGTAGTATCACTCCGGCCGCTTCGACCGCTGCAGCTGGTGGGGCCTGGACGGCACCGATCAAGATCATGATGATCGGTATCGCCTCGATCATGATCATGATCACTGCGGCATTGAGTTTCGCCGCGGCGGCACTAGCATTCGTCATTCGTTTCGTAGTGTTGATCTTCCTCCTGGCATTCTCACCGATCTGGTTCGCATCTCATATCGTCCCGGAGATAGGGAAGTATGCAGAAAAGTGGACCAGTCTCTACAAGGGCATGCTCGTCTTCATGCCGGTGTATCTACTCCTGATGTACCTGGCACTCAGCGTCCTGACCACAACACCGCTCCTGACTGGTGTCGACCTTGCCAGCGCCGCCTCTACGAACTCGACGACCTGGTACTCCAGTATCATGACACTCGTCATCAACGCGGTGATCGTGATCGTTCTCCTCAACTTCCCATTGGTTGCAGCGGTCAGTATCAGTGGTGGAATACTCAAGTTTATCAATACAGATAAGATCGGTGCAGCAGGGATGTGGGGCGGTTTGGGAAGATGGACAAACAGAAACACTGTCGGAAGAGCTGCTTATAGACTCAATGAAAGTGAAGCCTTGAGAGGATTATCTAGTAGAGTTCCAGGATTGGGACTTATGGCCTCAAAAGGACTGTCTGCTTTGAGTTCCAATGGTTTTGGTGACAAAAAAGCTAGTTATGAAGCTACACTAAAAGCACAGAAGAAAGCTCAAGAGGATCTATACAAGAGGGTTGGAACAGTGAACAGAAGTCTATATTCGGATAAGGCTAGTGCTGACCAGGCCGAGAAAGATGCCAAGGCAATGCAGGCTGAATTCAGAAGGAATCTTCCATACGAAAATACGGTACTCAACTTCATGTTGAATGGACGTGCCGGAAGAGAGACTGCAGAAAAATTGAACAAGGAAGCCGCTAAGAAACAGGCGAAATCCGATTTGGAAAAAAATAAGAAGCTCAAGGCGGATATGGAGCGAGAGATGAAAGACCTTGAAAAGGAAATGGATAGTGATTCTAATCCCGTAGGTTTTGGAAGACCGAAACCTCCAAAAATAGAGAGTATTGCTAAAATTGATACTCTAAAGAAAGGAATTAAGGATTTGGAAGACAAAATCAAGGAAGGAGAAGAGGCTAAGAGCAAGGAATCTTTTGATGATCTGGTGAAGAAGGTTGGCGATAGTAACAAGGAAGAGAAGGGTGGTGACGAGGAAAAGAAGTCTGGATCCGATAAAAAATAATATGAAACAATTTAGCGCCGAACAAATTCAAGAACGCTTCGAGCAACTTCCAAAAGATCTTCAGGAGGCTATTTCTTCACCTGAGATAAACACTGCCATTCAAGCGATAGGGGATAAGCATTCACTCCACATCGATCAACTGGGAGAACTTGTTGATCTCATTGGTTTGGTGATGCTTGGCCTTATTCCCTCAAAAGAATTTGTGAAAAACTTATCTAACCAAGCAAACATCCGAGAAAGTGTATCTGCCGAAATTGCGGATGACGTTAACAAGGAAATATTCTCGAAGATAAAATCTGCCATGCAATCTTTGGAAGAAAAGTTCGAACAAGACAAAGATCTCACTGATCCTACATACACCTCCTCCATCTCTGATCTCGAGAAGATCGGTAACTTCACCATCGAAGAGCCTCAGAAAGAGGGAGCAGAGGAGAAGACGGAGTCACTCAAGACTATGTCTGATGAGACTGCGACCAGTACTCACAGGGAAGCACTCCTCGATGCGCTCGAGAATCCAGAACCTACACCACAGCCGATAGCGCCAGCGAGGGTGGATGTTCATACAGAGCCCTTGGTTGATCTCTTGATGAACAAGCCGACCTCGATCCCCGAGGAGAAAGTGGTCAAGGTAGTCGGAGCTCCAACCAAAGAAACCCCAAAGGCAACTCCTCCGGCACCGAAGGTTGCCCCGGGACCAGATCCGTACCGCGAGGCAATAGAATAAGGAGTGGGGGTGAGGTATAATACTATCGATGCGTTTCCAAGTTCCTCAATTCATCGAAGTCGAAGATAAGATCTTCGGACCACTGACTCTCAAACAGTTCATATATCTCGCGGGTGGGGGAGGCCTTTCATTCCTGGTATATGTTTTCCTCAAGAGTTTTGTCCTCTCGCTCATTCCCATCATGGTGATCCTCGGTATCTCTGCGGCGCTCGCTTTCTTCAAGCTCCATAACAGACCTTTCATAAACATCGCCGAGTCAGCATTCAAATACTACAGCAATGCCAAGCTCTATATTTGGAAAAAAGAAGACAAGCCACGACCAACCGACACGCGTACTGCACTCAAAGATGCCAAGACCTATGCGTCTGTCATGATCCCCAAGATCTCCAACAGCAAACTCAAAGACATGACCTGGAGTTTGGATATCAAAGAGAGTATGTATTCTAACCGTAACCAGAAGTAATCACATGAACACCGTAACTCGTAAAAAGAAATTTGTAACTAGAAAAAGCCATGTGTGTGTTTTTCTAGTTACGAGTTACTAGGTTCCAATTACACTTATGCCTACAGCACCCCAATCAACCCAAAACTTTGTACCGATCCAGGAGATCCGCGATGGTGTGGTCATCCTCAAGAACGGCGGCATGCGTGCCATCATCCTGGCATCGTCACTGAACTTCGCTCTCAAGTCTTCTGATGAGCAGAATTCGATCATGATGCAGTTCCAGAACTTCCTCAACTCGCTGGATTTCTCGATCCAGATTTGTATCCAGTCCAAGAAGCTCGATATCAGGCCATACATTGCCCTCCTCGAAGGGCAGTACAAAGAGCAGCTCACTGAGCTCATGAAGATCCAGGTCCGAGAATATATCGAGTTCATCCGCACCTTTGTCGAGAGCACCAACATCATGTCCAAGAGTTTCTTCGTGGTCATACCGTACGATCCACCACTCATGACCGCCAGCAAGAACCCTCTCGCCAACATGATGCCCAAGGGCAAGAAGGGAGCGGATGCCGGATCGCTCGATGACAAATTCCAGGAATACAGGAGTCAGCTCGAACAGCGAGTATCAGTAGTCGAACAGGGACTGGTACGCTGCGGCGTCCGCAGTGCAGAACTCGGAACCGAAGAAGTGGTAGAATTATTCTACAAAATCTTCAACCCGGGCGAGACCGAGAAGCCGATACAAATCACATGAACACCGTAACTCGTAAAAAGAAATTTGTAACTAGAAAAAGCCATGTGTGTGTTTTTCTAGTTACGAGTTACTAGGTTCCAATTACACTTTCCCATGTCCATATTTTCAAAATTATTAGGTAAAAAAGAAGCCAGTCCGATCGTCTCCATCCTGCCCGAGGAGATATACCAGGCTGGCGTGCTCGAGCTCAAGGATGTCATCGCTCCTTCGGCACTCAAGGTCAGCTCCAAAGACATCAACCTCGGCGAGAAGGTCGGTCGAACACTCTTCGTCATCTCATATCCACGATTCCTCGATGAGAGCTGGTTCGCCCCGATCATCAACCTCGACAAGGTCTTCAACGTCTCTATTTTCGTACATCCGATCGATACCGCCAAGGTGCTCCGTCATTTCCAAAAGAAAGTTGCCGAGGTTCAGAGTCAGATCTCTCGCCGAGAGAGCAAAGGACTCGTACGCGACCCTGCACTCGATACCGCCTACCAAGATCTCGAGGCGCTCCGCGACCAACTGATGCAAGCGCAAGAACACCTCTTCGATGTTGGCGTCTACATCACCCTCTTTGCAGACAACGAAGGCGAACTCGACAAGCTCGAGTCCGAGATCAAGTCCATCCTCGAATCCAAACTCATCTACGTCAAACCAGCTCTCTTCCAACAAGAGCAAGGGTTCAAGAGTGTGATCCCAACAGGGGACGACCAGCTCGCCGTACATTCCAAGCTCAACTCTTCGCCCCTTTCGAGCCTTTTCCCATTTGTCTCTTTTGACCTGACCTCAGACAAAGGCATCCTCTATGGTATCAACCGTCACAACTCCTCGTTGGTGCTTTTTGACAGATTCTTGCTGGGCAACTATAACTCTGTGACGTTCGCCGTAGCTGGTGCAGGTAAGTCCTACTGCACCAAACTCGAGATCCTACGAACACTGATGTTCGATACCGATGTCATCGTCATTGATCCAGAAAAAGAATACGAGTATATGGCCGAGGCTACGGGAGGCAAATATTTCAATATATCTCTGAACTCCGAACACCATATCAACCCTTTTGATCTGCCGATCCCTGGGCAAGACGAGTCCGCGGCTGACATCCTGCGCTCCAACACCATCAACCTCGTCGGTCTCTTCCGTATCATGTTGGGAGGTCTCACCCAGGAAGAAGATGCGCTCATCGACCGCGCCATCACCGAGACATATGCCCTCAAAGACATCACACCGGAGTCCGACTTCCGCAATGTCGAACCACCACTCCTCTCTGACTTCGAGCTCGTACTTGCCGGCATGGAAGGGGCAAGCTCTCTGGTAGAGCGTCTCGGCAAATACACAAAAGGTACCTGGTCTGGCTTCATCAACCGTCCTTCGAACGTCGACATCAACAAAAAGTTCGTGGTGTTCTCACTGCGCGACATGGAAGACGAGCTCAAACCAGTTGCCATGTACATCGTCACGCACTATATATGGAACGCTGTCCGCAAGAACCTCAAGAAACGCCTCCTGGTCATCGATGAAGCATGGTGGATGATGAAATCCGAAGACACCGCTTCGTTCCTCTTTAGTCTGGCAAAAAGAGGTCGCAAATACTTCTTGGGACTGATGACAATCACCCAGGACGTAGGGGACTTCCTGAACTCGCCGTATGGCCTACCGATCGTCACCAACTCATCGATCCAGATCCTCCTCAAGCAATCCCCAGCAGTTATCGACAGTATCCAGAAGACCTTCAACCTCACCGATGAGGAAAAGTATCTCTTGCTCGAGTCAGACGTAGGGGAGGGTATATTCTTCGTCGGCCTCAAGCACGTTGCGATCAAGATCGTGGCATCCTACACCGAAGACCAGATCATCACCACCAACCCAGCTCAGGTCATGCAGATCCAGCAAGCCAAGAAGGAGTTGGAGCAGGTAGGGTAATGGTATACTACCTCACATGAACAATCCTCCACAGATAGGCATTATGGCCATGATCATACTCGTGTTCGTGGCGCTTCTAGCAGACCTCTTGAGCATCATTCCTGGAGTAGGTATCGCGGTTGGACCGGCGTTTTGGTTCTGTGTAGCGTGGTACTTCTATTACAAAGGTTTTGGTCTCCTCAATGCCCGTCGTTTGGCGCCAATGGTAGTTTCTGGTCTCGCAGAGATACTACCTATCGTGCAATCCTTGCCAACGATCGTAGTGGGCATGATCATTCTGCTCGCATTTCTCAAGGTTCAAGAAAAAACAGGTATCTCTCTCAAAGACGCAACTCATGGCAAATTCACTAAACAACCAACCTTTAATGCCGGTGGTGTCCGTCAACCGAGCCAACCTCAACCCTCAGCACCAAGTCGCTCTAGCATCCAGCCCCTCGTGAGTGACGGAGTTCGTGCTCCACAGGATTACGAAGAAGCTGCGTAGTCTCTATGCTACAATATATGCATGCAAGGTAAGTCTTTTTATATCTTTTTTGTCTGTATTTTCTCTCTGTTCTTCTCTTCGGTCACGTTCGCGCAGACTGTACCTGCTTCGGTAGGGGGACTCGACCTATCCCTGTCTTCGAGCAACCCTGTACCAGGTCAGACCATCACCGTGACCGTACGTAGTTATGTCGAAGATATCCGCGGATCCACGGTAGTATGGATCGTCGAAGGCAAGGAGAGACGTCGTGGACTCGGTGCAGACACAGTAGAAGTCACCGCCCCAGCACTGGGCAAAAAGGTGGCGGTCGGTGTCGTCGTGATCGCTCCGAGTGGCAAACAGCTCGCAGAGTCCATCACTATCGGCTCTGGATCGGTCGACCTGATCCTCGAGTCAGATGGCTATGTTCCGCCACTTTTCCTGGGCAAGATCAGTCCCGTCTTCGAAAATAACGTCAAGATCGTCGCCATACCGCATCTTGCCAATAGTGCAGGAGTCGAATACGACCCCAAAACTCTGATCTACGAATGGCAACGCAACGACCGTGCTATCAGTGACCAATCTGGCTATGGCAAGAATTCCGTGATAGTCGAAGGTGGTATCGTACCTCGGCCTTATACCATCAGTGTCACCGCTCGCACCAGAGACAACAGTGCCGCAACAACAGGGTATATATCCGTATCTCCACAGGCAGCATCGTTACTCTTGTATATCGATGACCCTCTCTATGGACCTCTTTTCAATAAATCCGCCAGCAGCAATATCAATCTCGGCCGACAACGTGAGAGTTCTATCTTGGCAGTACCGTATGGTTTCAACAAACCTGTCGAAGGGGCAGGGAACCTCTCTTACCTCTGGACAGTCAACGGATCACTCCGAGAAGATCTGGCGAAGAACCAGTCGATCGTCCTCCGTGCACCCGAAGAAGAAGGTCGCTCGTCGATCGAACTCCAGATCAAACATAACCTCAACATCCTCCAGGAAGCAGCGACTTCGTTCACCGCTTCTTTCTCGAAGCCGGACGAGAGAAGCCTTATTTCATTCTAAAATCCTATGAAAAAAATCTTTATCCTCACGATCATCGCCTTGTCTCTCGGGACTTCTGTGTATGCTCAGTCAACAGTAGGGGGCAATACTGGCGGCAATCCTGCGAACAACCCACTGCCCACATATACATTGCTCGAACCGCTCCCGTGTGTGCCGAGTCAGAACCCTGAGGCAGATGACCCATGTACCGCAAGTACTGCTGGTCAACCCCAGACGCAACTCAACTTCAAATACTACGTACAATATCTCTTCAACCTTGCCATCGCTCTGGCTGCAGTATCGGCAGTGTTCATGATCGTCTGGGGAGGATTCCAATATATGAGTACGGACTCATGGCAGGGCAAGGGTGCCGGCCTCGAGAAGGTCAAGAACGCTGCACTCGGACTACTCCTCGTCCTTACTTCATATATTATCCTCCGCACGATAGACCCGAGACTGGTGGCAATACCGACGACGTTGGTGCCTCCGTTGAGTATACGGTATGAGAGCGTGTCAGCAGGAATATTCAGTGAATTGAGCAAAGAGGCCTCTGCTTTCCGTACCAATATGGCCGAAACTCAGAAAATGCTTACTGATACAGAGAAGAAAAACGCTGAACGTACAGCACTCATCGTTCGTGCCGCTACTGAAATAGAGGAGCTCAAGAAGAATTCATCCTTATCCGACGAAGAACTTGCAAAAGAAATCGAAACCCTCGAAGCAGAGATCGACTCACTCAGTGATGAAATACGCCGCGACACCGCGAACAGCAAACTGGTTATCGGAAAAACTGCCTTAGATGTGACTGCTCGTCCTTACAATTACAAAGATGGCTTCCTTAACGTTAACTGGACAAAAGCCGTACAAGAGGTTGAGAAGGTATACGAAGTCCAAAAGAGTCAGCTGGAGAACCTTGCTCCTGATCCCGATCAACTACAGGCGCTGGAGAAATACAAAGAGAGAAAACTTGTAGAACTTGCTATCGGCCAAGAAGCATCGATGGTATTCCAGATACAAGTTGAATACGATAACCAAACAGGTATGTTGAAAACAGAGGCGGCGAAGAAGGCTCTTGTGGCAGACCTAACACAGAAGAACGCTATCATCGAAGATCGTATTCAGAAAATTCGAACAGACAGGATAATCAATAACCCCAATGAAGAAACACGGATTTTCCTTATGAAAAAAGCAAATGAGGCAGTAGAAGCCACTCGGGCACTCGTCGCAAAAGCAAAAACGTTATAACCATGTCATCAAAGAAAAAAACAATCCTTCTTATAGCAACACTTCTCCTGGTAATCATCCTTGCGGGTTTTGCGTATTGGTTCATTGCACCTACAAGCAACTCCGTAACCCAGACCATTGACCCGATCGGTCGTATCACGGGTTTCCAACCTCTCAACCGTCCTTCAACAGGGAACATGCCGACCCAGACACCGAGTACCGGCGAACCGACCTCACAGGCAACTTCGACCCAGCAACAGCCTGTCGTCGTTATTCCAAGCCTACGACTCTTGAGTGACACACCTGTCGGTGGGTACGGTGCGAGCACCACTGCCCGGACCACCTTCGTACGCTGGGTAGATCGTGGTCGTGGCAATGTCATCGAAGCTCACAGTGACACACTCGACACCTCCGTACTCTCCAACACAGTTGTACCGCGCACCTATACGAGCCTATGGAACAGAGACCTGTCAGCATTCATCGCCTCTGTACTCGAAGAAACCACCGAGGTAGCAACAACTCTTTATGCAGGACTGATCCGAACCAAGACTGTTGGCACCTCGACACCAGAGTCTCTTGGCACAACTCCGTATGAACTCAAGGGTCAAAAACTCCCTCCGAATATCATCTCGTATGCAACCTCACCCCGAAAGGACAAGGTATTCATGCTCATCGAGGAGAACGGTAGGGGAGTTGGGTACGTCTCTACATTCCAGGGTTCGGCTATCACACGTATATTCGACACACCTCTGACACAGCTCGTAGCCGAATGGCCAGAAGAGAACACCATCACCCTTACTACAAAAGCATCTTCTCAACAAAGCGGCTTCCTCTATTTCGTCAATCCAAAGACCGGTATATGGAAGAAAGTCCTCGGCCCAACCGTCGGTCTTACCACTCGTACTAGTCATGATGCAAAACAGGTCTTCGCTTCATTCACCGACCAGGCAGGAATGATCTCTTCGGCACTCTACACTGTCAGTACCGAAAAGACCCTCGATCCAGGTATCAAAACGCTTGCCGAGAAATGTGTCTGGGGTAATTTCTACAAACACATCGTCTATTGTGGGGTTCCTACATCTTTCCCCGACGCTTCGTATCCAGATGACTGGTACAAGGGGACTGTATCAACCAGTGACAAAATATGGGATGTGAATGCAACGACAGGTGAGGTGCGTCTTGTGACTTCGCTCTCTGACAAGGCAGATCGAATCATCAACTCTTTCAATCTTCAACTCGACGAACGTGACGACTTCCTTTTCTTCATGAACAAAAACGACCTATCATTGTGGTCGTTGGATCTGGTGTCCAGTAATTAGTACTGTGTCATCCCCGCGAAAGCGGGGATCCAGGATCACTTCCAGTATATAGTCCGATTAATCTATATCTTCGCTGAACGTGACAGGTTCGGCATGCAATTACAGGGATGGTCCCTAATAGTTTGTGATGATATAGATATAAGTCAGTAGCCACGCCCTTGCCTCTGGATCCCCGCTTTCGCGGGGATGACAAGAGAAGCAGGAATGACACAGACACCCTAAACCCTCTTCTTCTCATACTGTCTGCGAATATAGATCTCTTGTGCCAGAGTGAAAACGGTACTTGTAGACCAATATATAGCGATGATCGCGGCCGCCTGAGGGAAACTCATCGGGATCAGCCAGTAGGTAGAGGCGAATGCGATGATAGGGAGCATGAACTTCATCTGCTTTTGCATAGAGCCAGCGAGTTGTGTGGAGAAATCATTCTCGGTTCCTGGAACAACCACAGCCTTTTTGCTCTGACGCATCGCAGGGGAATAGTGGATCTGGAGGAACTGCAATACTCCTGTCAGGAGCGCGAGGATGAAGCTCTTCTGAGAGAGATCGATCAGTCCCAAGAAGTATATTCGTGTCGAGATGTCTGGCGCAGAGATGAAGCTATAGAGGAAATCTGGGTTCACTGTAGGTATGATCTTGTAAAAGACTGAGATGAGGGCAAAGAGGAAGGGGAGCTGTATGAAAAGGAGAAGAATGCCTGCGAATGGACGGATACCCTTTGTCTTGTAGAGTTCCATGACCTTCATGGCTTGGAGCTGACGATCTTTGGCGTATTCGGCTTTGATCTTGTTCATCTCAGGTTCAACTTCCTTCATGCGGATCTGGGTGAGGATCGAGGATTTGGAAAGAGGGAAGAGGATGACCTTCACCACAACTGTAAATATGATAACGGCTATGCCGATATCAACAAATGGAAGGATATCCATGATGCCGATCAGGCCGTTGTAGAGGGGGCGAAAGATGAGTTCGTGGTACATATAGAAGATAAATATACACTATCGAAGCAGGTGAAGATAGTGGGTTAGCCTAAGCTATGAGTCTGGCTTTGGAGAAAGCCTCGGTAATACCACGAGCGATTTCTTCTTGAGTAAGATCTGTCGCTGATGTTTTCGCAAGAACAGCGATCTTGAAGCCAGAGACGATCCGTGGATAGAGCTCTCGTAGAGCATGATATATCTTGCGTCGGAGACCAGTGCGTCCGACAGCCATCTTGGCGGTTTTCTTGGGGACGATCGCCGAGATACGAGTATGACCTTCGGCAGGTACCCACCGTAACGTAAAAAGGGGAGAGTGTGCTACTCGTCCCTTTTCCATAATATACACAACATCGTGAGCCGAAAGTTTGTGTGAGCGTGGAAGCATGCCTTATACAGCGAGGCGCTTGCGACCTTTCGCACGACGGCGAGCAATAGCCTTGCGACCTGAGGTGGTCTTCATGCGCACACGGAAGCCGTGTGTCTTTGCGCGCTTGCGTTTCTTTGGTTGATACGTGACTGACATGTGTAGAATATTACATTATTTTGCTAAAAAGGCAAGCGCCGGCGCAGGAGGCGTGTTGACGAAACCCTCTTCGCAGGCGACGTGTCCACAAGGATAATAATGACTACCTTAGACGTCGCCGAGAAAAGACGACTTTGCGAACAGTTCAGTTCTTGTGAGCAAAGTCGATCGTGGGTTGAGACAACACGCCTCCTGCGCCGGCGCGAATGACATAATAAACAACAAAACTTCGTGTCCCCAACTTATCAACATAACTTTACGTCCTCCACAAGTTTGCAGAACTATAAACAGGTATATACTTATAGCACCTATTTTATGCATGACTACTCCAAAATGTGGCAGACTGCTCTCGTAGAAATAGAAACTGCTGTTTCGCAGGCTAACTTCTCCACGTGGTTCAAAGAAACTCGCATCATCAAAGAAGAAGAGGGGGTAGTATATCTCGGAGTTCCTAACTCTTTCACTCAAGAATGGCTGGTCAAGAAGTTCCACAACTCGATTTTGCGTATTTTGCGCCAGACAAATGAACAGGTAAGAGCTCTCGAGTATGTTATCGAGAAAGAATCCGGCTCAAAAGGCGACTCTTCTCGTGGCAAGAAGCCCGTCATGATGCCGACGATGGCCATGCCACTGCAGGATTTCTATATCGACAAGGAGAACAACCTCAACCCTCGCTATACCTTCGAAAATTTCATTGTTGGACCATTCAATGAGCTCGCTCATGCCGCCTCTCAGACCGTCATCAAGAGTCCCGGCCAGATGTACAACCCACTCCTCATATATGGAGGTCCTGGTCGTGGCAAAACACACCTTATCCAAGCCATCGGCAATCAGATCAAGACTGCATTCCCGAACAAGAAGATCTACTACCTCACTTCAGAACGATTTGGTTCCGAGTTCCTCAGTGCCCTCCAAGAAGGCAAGGCTCAGGCTTTCAAGGAGAAATATCGCAAATACGACGTAGTCATCATGGACGACGTGCAGTTCTTCTCGAGCAAAGAGAAATTCCAAGAAGAATTCTTCCACCTATTCAATACCTTCAAAGACTCAGGGAGACAGCTCATCTTCTCATCTGACAAACACCCCAACGTCATTCCTGGCCTCGAGGAGCGTGTTCGTAGCCGTTTCAATGCCGGCATGTCGGTCGATATCCCCGAACCAGACCAAGAGTCTCGTATGGCCATCGTCCGTACCAAATGCGCCACACACAACATAACCCTTCCTTTGGAGCTCATGGAGTTCCTCGCTTCTTCGATCCAGGACAATATCCGTGAGATAGAGGGAGTAGTGAACATCGTGGCCTGCCAGACACAGCTCAAGAACAAAGAGCTCAACCTCAATGAGATCAAGAACATCCTCAAGAACAACACTCGACCAAAAAAGATGGTCTCGGTGAAGGAAGTCGTCAAGATCGTGTCTGATTTCTACAATATCGACGAACAAAGCATATACGACAAGACTCGCCGCAAAGAGATCGTACGCCCACGACAAATGGTCATGTATATCCTCCGAGAAGACTTTGGCATATCTTTCCCTTCAATAGGGGAGAAACTCGGAGGAAGAGACCATACTACCGTCATCCACTCCTACGAGAAGGTCAAAGAAGAACTCAAGTCCGACAGTGTCCTGACTCAGGAGGTCACACAGATCCGGTCGATGATATAACTGTGGATTAACCTGTGGTTATCTCAAGGAAAAGTCGATAATAAGTACGGAACAAATCAGGAATAAGAATAGTATAACTTCACCACCATGAGAACCTACTCACACACCACCCGAAGATCTTCAGGTTATACCCAGAATAGATCTTCTCATTTGACCTTACCGTTGAGCCTTTTTATCACGTTATCCACTTTTCCACATCCCTAATAACGAAAAGTTTTGTTTAATATAAAGAATACTTATGAAAATAGAAACTCAAACAAAGAAACTCAAAGAATCGATTTCCTTAGTAGAGAAGATTTCTGGCAAGCATGCAACTCTACCCGTTCTTTCTTGTATCCTTTTTGAGGCCAAGAAAGGCGAAGTTGTTCTACGGGCAACCAACCTCGACATTGGTATCGAAGTCACTATTCCTGCCAAGGTAGAAGGGGAAGGGGTGGTCGCTATACCAGCTCAGGTTATCTCAGCTTTCATTTCTCAGCTTCCTGACCAGAACCCTACAGTGACTCTCGAGCTTGTATCAGGAAACATGCTCGTAACATCTGCAAAATCAAAATGCACCATCAAAACCGTTCCTTCTGAGGATTTTCCGAGTATTCCTCGGGTAACAGAGGATGCGACTCCTTTGCCTACAGAGCTTTTCGTCAAAGGTTTGCGATCGGTATGGTATAGCGCCTCGGTATCGAGTGTAAAACCAGAACTTTCGAGTGTGTATATATACCGAGACGAGGAAAACGTCGTGTTTGCGGCCACAGACTCATTCCGCTTGGCGGAAAAGAAGATAAAAGCACCACAATCTCTCCATGTGAATGATATCCTGGTTCCTTTCAAGAATATTTCAGACTTGGTAAGAACTTTGGAGGTGATAGGGGGTACATCAGATGTTCGAATGAACAAGAACCTCATATCTTTCGAGTCGAAGGGAATATATCTCGTATCTCGCGTTACTGACGGAGTTTTCCCGGATTATCGACAGATCATCCCAAAATCTTTCGTTACCGAAGCGGTATTCCTGAAGCAAGACATCCTCAATAGTCTCAAGATATCCAACATATTTTCTGATAAGTTCAACCAGATACGACTGATCGTTGATCCCAAGAACAAGACGCTCGAAATTCAGACCAAGAACAGTGATATTGGTGAGAACAGTACGACCATAGATGCGGCTTTGACAGGGGATAAGGTAGAGATCAATTTTAACTGCAAATATATCGCCGATTGTTTCCAGTCGATCGACGCTGACAGTGTATCGTTCCAGATCAGTGGGCCGAATCGTCCTATGGTCATCCGACCTGTGTCAGGGGATCAGACCTTCATGTATCTCGCGATGCCGATGAACCGCTAACACTATGCGCAGTATCGGAGACTTCTTCAAGAAGATACAAAACGCACGTGCAGGGAGCTTCTTCATCCATGCGACCATAGCAGAGGTCGTAAAAAAACACATTTCTATAGAAGTACCTCTAGAGGCTATACACATACAATCCACAAAGGTGACTCTACAAGGCATCAGTCAGGCGGCTCGTAATGAGATTTTCATCAAAAGGAATGGATTGATCGCAGAGATCAATACATTGTTGGGCAAGACCAGAGTTACTGAGATACGTTGAACTCGAGAGTAGCTTCGCCCTTGTTGTATACATCGTCGTATGTGCGGACGAGGAGGGTATTCTTGCCAGACACGGCGCCTGCATCATTCGGTACGAAAGAGAAGTTGAGAGGATCTCTCTCAGCAGTCAGTACGTACTTGTTGTTGAGGTAGACTTCTGTTTTAACTATTTTATTCTTGCTTGATGCCGCCTGGAGACGCATCGAAAGGAGATTGTGGCGATCCACAGTGGTACTTGCGGTTGGACTTATGATCCTGATCGAGATGGCTTTATCAGGACCATGGATGTCGTCTTTGTCTTTGGGGATGACTACGGTGTTGTTCTCTATGAAGGAAGGGTTACTTTGTTTCCAAGTGTCGAACCATGCACGTACACCATATTCCCAATATTCGTATTGAGAGTCGTCTTTGGGATCTTTGGGTGCAGGGCCAGACGGATCGTCCTTGTCTACCCAGTGGAGTATGGAATGTACACTGTTGGCGACGACCTCTCGTCTGGTTTCGGTTGGGGTGTATTCTGTGGCCAATTTTCCGGATACTGAGTCGATCCAATATGATACGCCTCCTTGCCAGACACCATGGAGAACTGGCTTGTTGTCGGTGATCGGTGCAGGAGGAGTTTTGAAATTCTCACGAGAGAGGTCTTTGACTGCATCGGATACGAATGCACCCCAGACAGGAGAGATGATGAGACCTGCAACATTGTGATCCATCGCTGTGTTGTCGTTCTTGCCAGCCCATGCACCAACCACAAGATTTGGTGTGTATCCGAGCGTCCATACATCACGGAAGTCGTTGGTAGTACCGGTTTTGATGGCGACTTGTCTTCCGACACTGTCAGCGATCGGTTTGAGACTATCCATGCGGACTTTGTTGTCAGACAAGATATCCGATACTTGGCGGGCTATCTCTGGAGGGATCACCTGGTTCGGTCGAGTGCCTGCTTCTTCGAGCTTCTGGTCGCCATCCCAGACTTCGAGAACATATCGATATGGGTTGCGGACACCATCATTGGCGAAGACTCCATAAGCACTGGTCAGATCGAGAAGAGTAACCTCTCCGCCTCCAAGAACGAGAGTAAGGCCGTAGCGATCTGGATCGGTGAAGGTGGTGATACCCATGTCGCGCGCGATCTTGAGCGCCCGAGGAATACCACTGAGGTACAAGGCTTTGACGGCAGGTACGTTACGAGAATGCGCCAATGCTTCACGGATCGACATAGGCCCTGGGAATAGACCGTCATATTCAACCGGTGAGTAACAGACCTTCTTGGGATCATCTTCGGACTTCTTGGGTTTACCCTCCACAGTACAGAGCGTGGAGAATTCCGTCTTTACGTCAAAGAGTACGGTGTCTGGGGTATAGCCGAGTGCAAACATATTGGCGTAGACAAAAGGCTTGAAGGTCGAACCTGGCTGGCGTTTTGCTAGTGCGATGTTGTAGTTGCCGTCGATTGCGGCATCAAAATAATCTCGAGAGCCGACCAGTGCCCAGATATCACCAGTCTTGGGGTCGAGCGCGACCATTGCAGTGTTACTGGCATTGAAGTTGGTCTCAAGCGATGGTGCGAATCGAGATATAGTGCCTTGCATCTTCTCTTGCATCGTATAGTCGAGAGAGGTGATCACGCGGAGTCCGCCGCGGCTCGCACGTTCTTCGCCGTATTTTTGGGTGATATATTCACGTACCATCATCACAAAGTGGGGGGCACGTATGCCTTCATTTTTGGACAAGAACTGCACAACCTCTTCTTTTGCTTGGGTGTATTCTTCTTCTGATATCATGCCGAGCGTCTTCATGCGTGAGAGGACGAGGTTCTTGCGTGCATCGAGATCTTCTCTGTGTGTGCCATACGGAGAATAGTAGGTAGGTGCCTGAGGGATCGCACCGAGATATGCCGCCTGTGCCAGAGTGACGTCTTTCGCAGGTCTGCCGAAGAATGCACGACTGGCTTCTTCGACACTATAGATAGTGCCTCCATACGGAGTTTCGTTGAGATATGTTTCGAGGATGTCGTCTTTGCTCAGGACACGGGTGAGCTTGATAGCGAGGACCCATTCTTTGATCTTACGAGTGATAGTCTTGTCTTTAGTCAGGAGAGAATTTTTGACTACTTGTTGGGTGATCGTCGAGGCACCTTGTGCGTATTCACCGGATACAATGTTGGCCAAGACCGCACGAATGATCGACATTGGTTCGATACCGATATTCGTATAAAAGTCTGAGTCTTCTATGGCGATAGTTGCATTTTGGATCAGAGGAGATATTTCGGAGAGGGGAACGGCGGTGCGTTTTGCATTCGTACCGGTATCATAGAGGAGGATCGTGCCTGTGCGATCATAAATCTTGGTTGATTCCGGCATCTGGCGATTCTCGAAAGAGTGAAGGTCGGGCATCGGTAGTGTAGCGACCCAAAGTGCCACAAAACCGGTCACTATCAGACCAAAGGAGATTCCAAGCAAAAGACCGGATCGCAGATGATGCTTCCGGATGCGTTTTCGTATCATAGATATATAGTATACCACTCGGCGGAACTTATTGTTCCCATGTATCACCAAAGGGGTCAATCTCTTCTGTGTCGAGAGTATCTTCATCTTCAGCGAGCTCATCTTCTTCTGCGTCCACGATCGGAACGATAGGAACATCGGTCTTGTCCTCGATGTCAGCTGTTTCAACTTCTGTGGCATCTTCAAGAATTTTCTCATCGATTTTTTCTGGTTCAGATGAAGCGCTCGTCTCTTTTGCTTTTGTCGTTTTTATTCTCGGCATGCTCGGGGCTTAATACTCAATAATAGGGATATGCCACAGTTGTAACAAAGCTCAGTATTTTTTGCAAGAAAAAGAAGCTGGGGATAGTTATATATTGAACTATTTAACAATTAAACAATTCGAAACCCTCAATCTTTCAATGCTTGAATAGTTGAATTTTTTTGGTGCGCACTACAGGTAAGCGCTACCGCTATCGCGTCATACTCATCATCGCGGGTTTTTTTCTCTGGAAGTGATACGAGCATATGCACCATGCGGATCATCCGGGTTTTGTCGCTCGTTCCGTCTCCGGTTACCGCCATCTTGATCTGGCCCGGACTGTATTCATGGACAGGCACGTCTCTCTTGACTGCTTCATGGATGATGATGCCACGGGCTTCTGATACGCGCATGCCGGTCTTTTGGTTCTTGGACATGAAGAGGGTTTCGAGTGCCATGACGTCGGGTTTGAATTGCTCCAAGACTCGAGACATCTCTGAGCCGAGTTGGCGGAATCGTTCGTATATAGTGTCGGTCGCGGACGTTTGGAAACAATCCGAATACAAGACAAGCTCTTTGCCTCGAGCCGGCTTCTCGATGACTGCAATGCCAAGTCTATCGTAACCGGGGTCAATGCCGAGGATGATCATCTGAGAAATGTAGCATATTTAACTATTGAACAATATAACTATTCAACAACAAGAAACACGAATCTTTCAATGGTGTGATGGTTGAATAGTTGAATGTTGAACTTATTCCGCGTTTGTATACACATCTTGCACGTCGTCGTGGTTCTCCAGATCTTCTACGAGTTTGGTGAGCTTTTCTATATCTGTGTCTTCGAGTGGGGTGGTCATGGTCGGTTCCCAGCCTTCGTTGCTCTTGGTGAAAGCCCATGCAGCGCTTCCTTGTGCGGCAAGAGCAGTTTCGTTAAGCGAGAGAATATGCTTGATCTCTTGGGCGGTTTTGTTGCGGTTGTCGGTCAGGGTGCTTATCAGGATCGCTACTCCGCCTGGGCCGTAGGCTTCGTAGAGGATGGCTTCCATGGCGGCGCTGTTGTCGGTCGTGGCCTTTTTGATCGCTCGGTCGATGGTGTCATTGGGCATGTTCTCTTTGCGAGCTTTCTCGATGGCAGTAGCTAGACTCGGGGAAGAGAGGTTGCCTCCCGACTTCTTGGCTTCTACCGATATGAGACGCACGAGCTTGCCGAACGCTTTGCTTTTTTGAGCGTCGTTCTTGGCTTTGATATGTTTGATCTTTGAGTATTTGTTATGGCCGGCCATATGCTCTGTATAATTAGTACACAAAATGTATCTGATTTTGCATGAAAATACAATCGCATTCAAATAGAAAAGAAGGGAAAATGGTAGGTGTGGGAGGTGTCGTTTTTCGACTTTCTCCATATAGGTCAAAGTGACGGGTTTTCCGTCACTTTGGGGTGTTTTCACGAAATGTGAAAAAAGACATGTCGTCATGATTAACAACCTTTCTTTCTGAGAAAAGCGCCCCACTTCACATGAGTTTCTTCTGAGAAGATGTAAGCGTATACTAAGGGTGCCTGCCAGGTCTCGAACACTAATAATTTCCCAATCGATTATATGAAATCAAAACCAATACCCCACTTTAAGAATGTGCCTCACAACAACTTCGCTGAACCTTTTTCACCCAGATGCGCATAAGCCTTGTCAGTAGCGATACGTCCACGGGGAGTGCGTTCGAGGAGGCCGAGTTGGATCAGGTATGGCTCGTAGACCTCTTCGACAGTGGCTTGTTCTTCCGAAAGTGCCGCAGCGATCGTGTTGAGACCGACAGGACCACCACCAAACTTCGTAATGATCACCTTGAGGATCTCACGGTCAGCAGCAGTCAGTCCCATGGTATCTACACCGAGCATCGCCAAGGCCTTCTCGACGACTTCGCGTGACAGGGGAACCTTGTGGATCTGTGCATAGTCACGACAACGCTTGAGATGATAGTTGGCTGTACGTGGGGTGAAACGGGAACGAGTGGCGATCTCATGTACGGCGTCTTCGTGGATCTCGATACCGAGGATCTTGGCAGAGCGTTTGATGATCTTGCCGATCTCTTCATTGGTATAGAACTCGAGCTTGAACACGCCACCAGAGAATCTCGAACGCAATGGCGCAGAGATCATAGCGATACGAGTAGTGGCCGCGATCAGGGTGAAAGCTGGCAGGTCGAGCTGGATCGTACGTGCAGAAGGGCCCTTGCCGATGATGATATCGAGTACACCCGACTCCATAGCAGGGTAGAGGACTTCTTCTATGGCTTTGTTGAGACGGTGGATCTCGTCGATAAAGAGGATGTCACCTGCAGAGAGGTTGGTGAGGATAGATGCAAGATCGCCGACTTTGACGATAGCGGGACCGGAAGTGACTTTGATCTGAGTTTGGGTTTCTTTGGCGATAAGGTGTGCCAGTGTGGTCTTGCCAAGTCCTGGAGGACCATAAAAAAGGATATGTTCAGGGGGATGTTCGCGTTCTTTGGCGGCAGTCAGGAGGATATGGAGGTTGTCTTTGATCGTACTTTGCCCAATATACTCGTCCCAGCGCGAAGGACGCAGGGTCTGGTCTAGAAAACCCGCCTCCTTCGTCTCCTGTAAGGGTTGTGAGGACGTGCTTGACATACAGTTTTATATATGATAGGATCTTACACTGTGCTCTTTCGATTTGAGATCATGAACCTCTAAGCAATGGCCTTCCCAGGTTTGGGTATAGTTCTAAGGACGTTTTGGTTGTTTCGCTTCGGCGATCCGTACTGAAACCATCCTCGGGACTCTACCTCGCTTAACGCATCGCGCGATAAGATATTGCTTAGAGATCCATGAGCTTGAAATGCTATCGTCACTCTTTTCCCTCGATATCTGCATATCATCCTAGCGCTATACACAGCGAAAAATCAATTGACACCACTATCCAAGGTCTGTCTTAACGAAGACCTCCTAATCTCGTAATGAAATCACTCGCTCCAGCTCGTCGAGGGAGGTGATTCCTTTCAATATTTTCAATACACCATCCTGCTTCATAGTGAGAATACCTTGAGATTTCGCTACTTCCCAGATATCTCGGTCACTGGCTCCGGACTGGACGGCTTTTTCGACACTCTGATCCATGAGGATCGCTTCGTAGACACCGATACGTCCTTTGTATCCGGTGTTGTTGCAGGCCGGGCAGCCGACAGCAACCCACATCCTCGAAAGATCTTTCGGGAGAAGGGTTCTGTCGACAATCGAGGCTAGTACCTCCTCGATGTGTTTTTGTGCGTCTCCTGTAGGAGACGTTTCTTTTTTGCAGGTATTACAGAGACGACGCATCAGACGTTGTGCCATCGATACGCGCAGGGCAGAAGGGAGGATGGTCGAGTTAATGCCGAGATCTGAGAGACGAGGGAAGGTGCCTGCGGCGTCATTGGTATGAAGTGTCGAGAAGACCAGGTGTCCGGTCAGAGCAGAGTTGACGGCGATGCCGGCAGTCTCGTTGTCACGGATCTCACCGATCATGATGATGTCCGGATCTTGACGCACCGCCGCACGAAGTCCCTCGAGGAACGTATAGCCTTTGTCGTTGACCTGAGTCTGGACGATGCCAGGGAGGTGATACTCGATCGGGTCTTCGATGGTGATGATCTTCACGTCAGAAGAGTGAACCTTTTTTATGAATGAATACAGAGTCGTGGTCTTGCCCGAGCCTGTTGGACCAGTGGTCAATATCATGCCGTCGGGACGAGTGATCTCGGTCATGATGATCTTGAGAAGCTTTTCGTGGATACCGAGACTCTCCAGTGGTACGTCGATGGACGTTGGGTTGAGGAGGCGCAACACGACCGACTCGTTGTAGGCACCAGGGAGGATCGATGCGCGGACTTCGACATCACCGATCGCGAGTTTGATACTGAAGCGTCCGTCCTGAGAGTCTTTCTTGATATTGAGCTTCATCCCTGAAATAAGTTTGAGTCTCGAGAGGAGTAGGGCATAGGTCTCTATATCGAAACGCATGACGTCCTGGAGCACACCGTCGAGACGATAACGCAAACGAATGTAAGACTCTTCTGGTTCAAAATGAATGTCAGATGCACCGATCGAAAGGGCTCCAGCCACTACGGTCTCGAGGATACGTGATACACGGTAACTCTTCTTGTTGGAGGTTGCACTTTCGAGGATAGCGATAACCTCGGGAAGACTTTTGGCCTGTTCGATGATAGAGGAGATGTCCTCGCTCGATATTTCGAGTGAGCCAGCCTTGCTCTCGTAGGCGAACGAAAGGTCTTTGTACATCTTCCAGGCCTTCTCCAGGCTTTGGGTAGAGGTGATATGGAGCTCAGGTTCGTATTTCTTGGCCCGAATAGCCTCGAGGACTACTAGAGTCTTGGGGTCGGTAGGGTTGCGAGCGGCGACTTTGACTCGTTTGTTGATGAGGGCATACGGGGCGACCTGGGCATCTCGAGCGGCCTTTTCTTCGACGAGGCGTAGGGCGTCGGTACTGATCGGGGTGACGAGGAGGTTCACGTATTCGACGTTGTATTTGCCCCCGAGCATCTGTACGAGGTCTTCTTCTTCTTTGTGCAAAAGATCGTTGAGTTTGCGATTCTGCTTGTCTTCATCGAATACGAGTGTCATATGTGCGTCTAAGTATATCAAGAATACGAGCGATACGCTCACTATTCGGAGAGGGTATTGACTTGTACACATAAAACATGCTATAATATACCCATAGTCCTGACAACGTGTTGGGACATAACGAAAGGTTTGCTACTTGAAAACATATATCTATATCCTCGGTATCGCGCTCATGGCGATGTTCAGTACAGGTTGTGCACATGTTGAACGCAAGAACGTTCATCGTGAAGTCACTGCCTGTGGTGCCGAGAAGTTCAGTGACACTTCCTTCAAAGTCGGTATCGGACTACTCGGGGTGGGGGGTGACACGACGGTGTTCGCCGGAGACTATCGTGGTTATGGTAGTTACCAGCGCTTCAGTACCGTCGATCCAGCTTACGGTTCATCGGTTCATCCGCGAGGCAATCCATGGGCAGCAGCAGTTGCGACCGAAGCAGCAATGGGTGGTTATGTCAGTTCCGAACCCTGGTGGGTGAGGGAACGTGAACAACGCCGATCCCAGCCAGTCTTCTCAACCTCATCAGAGATCGAAGTCATCGTCACTCCTGCCAACTATCAGGATCAGCATTGGAAAAATACACAGGAGGCCTACGGCACCTCATCGCATGGAGGGCACCGCGGCAATACTTACAAGTCGCCACATCTACCCGGTCAGCCACCTCCTCGTTCTGGTTGGCAACCTCACCTATCGAGGTGAGCAGTTCTATATCACACGGCCCCACTTTCTTCGGAAGGCGGGGCTGTTTTTTGTCCCTAGGTCTACCCTAGGGTTCGGCAGGCTTTGTGCTATATTTCTTCCATGAAATCCTACACCTCACATTCACTCGATGAGACGCATGACATTGCAGGGCAGTGGCTCACGGATATCTCGGCGAAATACGGTGAGAGAGACGAAGCGCTCGTTGTTGGACTCTCTGGACATCTCGGAGCGGGAAAAACCGCTTTTGTGAAAGCTGTGGCGAAACATCTGGGCATCAGCGGAGACGTTACTAGTCCGACGTTTGTGATCATGAAGTTGTACGATATCAGTCAGGGTCAATGGAAGCGACTCGTCCATATCGATGCCTACAGACTAGAGAGGAGGGAAGAGCTCGAAGTGTTGAAGTGGGAACAACTCATCGCTGATCGGCACAATCTGATCTTGATAGAATGGCCGGAGAATGTGGGCTTGAAGGAGTTCGTCCTGCACGCGCAGCTTTCTTTTGAAATAAAGGAGGGGGTGCATAGGATCTCGGTACAGTGATCTATTGTAGTGGCATTGAAATAGTATCTATGTAACAAAAAATCCCCATGATAACTTCTGGGGATTTTTACAAATTCTCTTTGAGAAAAGGTCTAGTACCAGATAATGACGCGACCGTTAGCACCTTTTTCGTCGCCATTGAAACACGGAGCACCACCTCCACCGCCTCCAGGAATACGTGCTGGGTAGCATGTGCCAGGTGCATTTCCTTCTACTTTGGCACCAGATCCGCCACGAGGCGCATCACCACCGTTGCCGTTGGCGTATCCTCCGAATCCACGACTGCCTTGTATCGTGTAGTCACCTCTTCCTGATAGACCATCTGCAGCAACTCCGGCAGCAGAAGCTCCATATGAGGCACCACCGAACCATGAGGCAGGAGCTGCATTTGTACCAACGACAATGGTTTGCGTACCGCCTGGAGTTACTGGTATGGCATGCTTGTAAGCATATCCGCCAGAGCGACCATTGGTTTGTCCTGCACTCCATACCTCTACATTGACCTTGGTCACACCAGCAGGAACTGTCCAGATACCAGGAGAATCATATACTCGAACACCGCTGGCGGTCGCACCAGCGGGTGCTTGCCATGATATCGTCCCATCGCCAGACGGAGTAGTTAGGACAGATCCGGGTGCGATTGTTACATTAGGATCAGGGTTGAAATAGAAGGCATCACTAAGGACTAAAAGGCCCTTTGTAAAAATCAAGCCACCATTAATTGTTGGATTATAGGTATCATCAAGCCCAATTGATAAGTCGCCTTGTTTGATTTGAGCGCCCGTACCTGTATTGAGAGGGGCGTTACATCCAGGGAGGTTACAGTTTGGTGGAGATGACGGAGCCGCTGTCCAAGGAACTGTCTGAGCGGCGACACTGAGTGCAAAAGCTCCTCCCATCAAACCGACAACCGAGGCAACCTTTCGAAGAGTAAAGTTTTTATTCATATTAGTTGATATTAATTGTTACTTTGTAAACGTAATCTTTCTATTGAACGGGCTCGAGCTTCTGATGTTGAGGTGCTAATGGGTTGGATAGATGATGTATTTCTGAGTCTGGCGACGGCTTCTGCGCGAAGATTGACCGGTTCTTCCGGAGGTTTGTCTCCAGGTATTCTCCATCAGTACACACTCCCGACGATAGTGGCACAGAGGAGGATGGCTACGGCACTATAGAGGATACGATGATGGTCGGCAGGTTTGAGATCTTTTTGTGAAGGGAAAATTTGTGGATTGAGATATGTGTTCGTTGGCATGCGGATATTTTAACACGATATCGATCGATCTTTGTGAAGATCTGTGAATTACTCACAACAGAGAGTACAATAGCTCTATGAAAAGACTCATTTTGCTCGACTCGCATGCCATATTGCATCGTGCATATCATGCATTGCCAGACTTTTCGACTGCACAAGGCGAACCGACAGGAGCTCTATATGGACTCTCAACGATGCTGATCAAGACCATTGAGGATCTCAAACCAGACTATATAGTGGCTGCGTACGACTTGGCAGGGCCGACTCATCGACATGAAGTCTTCAAAGAATACAAAGCGGGTAGACAAAAGACCGATGATGCTCTGATCCGTCAGCTCAATACGTCTCGGCAAGTATTCGAGGCTCTCAATATTCCCATCTATGACAAAGCAGGCTTTGAGGCTGACGATATGTTGGGGACGATCGTGGAGCAGCTCAAGAATGCGGGATTCATGATTCAAGATTCAGGAAGCGAGGAAAAGAACCCTGTCATCCCCGCGAAGGCGGGGATCCGCGGGTCGGATGAAGATTTAGAGATCATCATCGCTTCTGGCGATATGGATACGTTGCAACTGATCTCGGGTACGCAGGTCAAAGTATTCACTCTCAAGAAGGGGATCAAAGATACGATCATGTACGACGAGAAAGCCGTACAGGAAAGATTTGGCTTTGGACCAGAGCTCATCCCTGACTACAAAGGACTTCGCGGCGATCCGTCTGACAATATTCCTGGGATCAAAGGTGTCGGCGAGAAGACGGCGACCATCCTCATCACCTCATTCGGAACACTCGAGAATATGTATGTGGAACTTGAGGCAGGACATGAAGATGCATTCATCAAAGCCGGGATCACGCCACGTATCGTACAACTCCTGAAAGATAACAAAGACGAGGCGATGTTCAGTAAGATGCTGGCGACTATCCGTCGTGATGCACCGATCGATTTCGTCTTCCCAGAAAAGACATTCAAAGAGAACGTTGACCTCAAGAAGGTAAAGGCGTTGTGGAATGTGTTGGAATTCCGAACTCTCGGGCAAAGGTTGGAAAATGTCTTGGCAGGGAAGAAGAGTAGTGCAATGAGTGTAGTTACTGTCGGGAGCGCAGATCCCCGCCTGCGCGGGGATGACAAAACGGGAGGGCAAGGTGACATATTTTCTGTCATCCCCGCGCAGGCGGGGATCCGCGGTGCAGAATCACCTCTTGTTTCCAAGGAAGAGATCGAGAAAACCGGAGTGGCACTATGGCTCATAAACTCCAATGCCACCAATCCTCAACTCGAAGACATATTGAATTTCGCTAATACTGACGACTATGAAGTCGCCAAAAAAATGATCTTCGAAGAGCTCGACAGGCGCAATCTCCGCACCGTATACGAAACACTCGAGCTACCCCTGCTCCCGATCACGCACCGGATGGAAGAGCGTGGGGTCAAGATCGACAAAGTATTCTTGGCAGATCTTTCCAAGAAATATCACAAGGAACTTGCACTCTTGGAGAAAAACATCACTGCAGCCGCAGGGGTTGAGTTCAATATCAATTCACCCAAACAGCTCGGTGAGATCCTGTTCGACAAGCTCGGACTCGTCGGCAAGAACATGAAGAAGACGAGTGGGGGAGCACGTTCGACACGTGAGTCAGAACTCGAGAAGCTCCGTGACCTGCACCCGATCATTCCGATGATCTTCGAATATCGCGAACTACAAAAGCTCCTCTCTACCTATATCGATGCTATCCCACCACAACTCGATAGCAACAACCGTCTGCATTCGGACTTTATTCCCGCAGGGACAACGACAGGTCGTATGGCATCTCTCGACCCGAATCTGCAAAATATCCCGGTGAAGTCCGAGCTGGGCAAAGCTATTCGCAAAGCGTTCGTAGCTGAGAAAGGTTTTGCTCTGGTGTCACTCGACTATTCTCAGATCGAGTTGCGTATCGCAGCATTTCTCTCCAAGGATCAAACGTTGATCGATATTTTCAAAAATGGCACAGATGTCCATACGTCGGTTGCAAGTTCGGTATTCAAAGTTCCACTGACCGAGGTGACTTCTGATATGCGTCGCAAGGCCAAGGTCATCAACTTCGGCATCCTGTACGGCATGGGCGTTATGGCGCTCAAACAAAATCTCGGCACCGATCGCGCCGAAGCTCAGAAATTCATGGATGATTATTTCGCGACATTTTCTACACTCGCCGCATACATTGACCAGGTCAAGGCTGACGCCGCTCGTACCGGGTATACAGAAACCTTCTTTGGTCGTCGTCGATATTTTGAGGGGATCAATTCCAAGATTCCGTATATTCGTGCACAGGCCGAACGCATGGCTTTCAATGCCCCGATCCAGGGGACAGAAGCCGATGTGGTAAAGCTGGCATTGATCAAGGTAGACAGCTGGCTCAAGGAGGCAGGTCTCACTGATGTGGCATTTCCGATACTCCAGGTGCACGACGAACTGGTCTATGAGATCCGCGAAGATCGTGCACACGAAATAGGGGAGAAAATCCGCTCGATCATGGAATCGATCATTGACCCCAAGGATATCGCAGGGATCACACTGACCTCAGAGATGGCGGTCGGTGCGAATTGGGGAGATCTCAAATAACACATGCTTTACGTCTTCCATGGAACAGATACACAGACGAGTGTCGACAAGGCTCATGCGTTGGTGAGTTCACTACGCACAAAACGCCCTGATGCTTCTTTCGTGAAGATCGATGCTGATAGCTGGAGTCGTGGAGCCGTCGAAGAAAATACCGGAGGCCAAGGTCTTTTTTCTAGTAAGTACATCGTCTTTCTCGATCGTGTAACAGAGGATCGGACAGCTAAGGAAGAGTTGGTCGATCTGCTTCCGCTCATGAAAGAGTCGACGAATATTTTTATCATCCTGGAAGGCAAGGTTGTCGCTGAGCTTAAGAAAGGATTCGAGAAATATGCAGAGAAAATAGTAGAGACAGGAGATTCAAGAGACAAGATTCAAGATTCAAGTAAAGAAACTTTTAATATCTTTGCGCTCGCTGATGCACTCGGCTCGCGTAACTCTCTCATGTCATGGACACTCTATCGTCAGGCAGTCGAACAGGGGATCGAAGCTGAGAGTATTATCGGTACGTTGTTCTGGCAGGTGAAGTCGATGATCGTCGCGCAGAGTGCCTCGACTGCTCCTGCATCAGGCTTGAGCCCTTTTGTTTTTTCCAAGGCAAAAAAACATGCACAGAATTATTCCAAGGAAGAATTATCAGGACTTCTCGAACGGCTGGTCGTCATATATCACGACGCTCATCGAGGGATGAGGGATTCTGAATTGGCAGTGGAGAGAGTGATGTTGGAGTTGAGGGGATAGGATCACTATAGGTAGCTTTCTATGTGCACGGTTGATATACTTGTGCGCAATGAAAAAGGATTTTCAAAAGTGGCATATCCAAAAGTATGATCTCCATGAGAATGGCTCGAGAGTTCCATTTTTCAATGAAAAGGATGTTTGGTTTTCCTTGCTGAGAATGAATGTGGGCTTTGAACAGGATGGTAAAGGCGAAGAATTTTTACGACCCGTTGTCATTTTAAAGAAATTCAACAAGGAGACTTTGTGGGGCATACCCCTGACTTCAAGAAATAAGTCTGGAAAATATTACTTTGAATTTCGACACGGAATAGACTCCGTGAGTACGGCAAATCTGTCCCAGCTTCGTTTGATAGATAGTAAGAGACTTAAATATAAAATAGGTTCTATGTCCACGAAAGATTTTGAGGAATTAAAAAAGCGCATCATCGCTATTATAGGATGATACGCCTTTTCGTATTAACCCCTGTTCAGGGGAAGGCCGAAGCCATATATGCCTATTATAGTAGCATAATGCTACATAGATGCAATGTGCGCCCACTTGGATTCGAACCAAGGACCCACTCCTTAAAAGGGAGTTGCTCTACCACCTGAGCTATGGGCGCGTTTCAACAATATACTAGCAATTTGACCCTTTCGTCAATATGCGTTGTCGGATCGCTCCTTAGAGGGGCAAGTCAAAAGCAAAGAAACCTGCACCTGTCAGAAGAAGAGAGACTGCGATCGCAAGGAGGATCAGATAGTAGTTGACTCCATCGGTCAGGAAGGCGCCTGTGCGGATCTTACCGATGATGCACCCTACAAGTTTGATACAGGCAACGAGTGCCGCGCCCTGGACCCAAAGACCAGCGATGAGAAGAAGTCCTGCGACCCCTTCGATATATCCGAATACGTATTCGATAGTAGAAATGTTTTTGCTACGGATCGCGGTATATGCCCAGTAGAGGAATACACAGCCGAGGATAATGCGGAGGATGAAAGGGGAGAGTTGGCCCCAACTCAAGAGCGATGGAAAAAGAGAAAGCATTGATGTATTGGTTATGGTTGGGTAATGTATGTGTATGATAGCAAAAAAGAGAGATATACGCCTGGTGCTCGACAATATCCGCAGTGTTCACAATGTTGGCTCGATATTCCGTACGGCTGATACGCTCGGCATATCTCGTATCTATTGTATCGGCACAACACCGACGCCGCTCGATCGATTCAAGAATAAAAGGAAAGATTTCGCCAAAGTATCACTCGGGGCAGAGGAGACTGTTGCCTGGGAACTAGTTTCAGAGGCTACGACACTTCTGGAGAAATTAAAACAAGAAGGATTTGAGATCATTGCCCTTGAGCAAGCGGAGAATTCTGCTGATTATAAAGACGTTGAAGTTGGTGATAAGGCGGTAATTATTTTGGGTAATGAAGTTGAAGGAGTCTCAAAAGAAATTCTCAAGATGGCAGATGTGATCGCCGAGATCCCTCTTGCGGGGCACAAGGAGTCGCTCAACGTTTCAGTATCTGCGGGGATTTTCTTGTATCGAATTTTGGACAGGTAGTTTTCTCCTGGTGTCATTCCCGCGAAAGCGGGAATCCAGGATTAGCATCCCGTATGTTAGTTAGCTACAATCGTAGGTATGAGTTACTACATCTATATTCTCACTAACAAAAGAAACGGAACATTATATATTGGAGTAACCAATAATCTCGAACGTCGTATATACGAACATATACACAAAATAATACCTGGATTCACTGAAAAATATGATATATCTCAATTAGTATATTTTGAAGAAACCATAGATGTGAATGCTGCTTTGACAAGAGAAAAACAGCTTAAGAAGTGGAGTAGGAAGTGGAAACTTGAATTGATCGAGAAGTCTAATCCTCAATGGAAGGATCTATCATGTCAGTGGTATGATCCTGGATCCCCGCTTTCGCGGGGATGACATATATTAACTGAGGGTGACAAGTATTGAACGTGGCGCCTGCGAAGAGGGTCAGCAATTACTTGTGTGCAGCCTTTTTCTTCACGTATTTCTGATGCTCACTACAAAAGTGTGTACCTCTGCCGCCAAGGACGATGCGGGTGATGGTGCCGATGCAATCTTTTTTCTGGCAGGGAGTACCTGTCATGCGATAGGCGTAGTGCTGCTCGTGGAAAGAACCTTTCTCGCCATCGATATTGCGATAGTCAGATGTGGAGTCGCCACCAAAATCAATTCCTCGTGAAAGGGTCTGGAGGATTGCTTGGAATAATTCTCTGCGTTGAAGGGTCGAAACAGACTTTACCTGAGTGAGCGGGTGGATACTTGCGCGCCACAAGGACTCGTCGGCATAGATGTTGCCGATACCGGCGAGGATACTCTGATCCATCAGAACTTGTTTGATCTTGCCATTCGGTCTTTTGTCGATGCGTGTGGTGAATGCCTCGAAGGTGAAATCAGGATCGAGAGGTTCTGGACCGATCTCTCGGAGATGTTCTGACTCGTGGAGGATGGCCGAGGGGCTCGCCGTGACCTTGGCGAATTTGCGCACATCAGAGAGTGCCAGCGACGTGCCATCGTCGAAGGAGATCAGGAAGCGAACGTGACGGTTGAAAGGATCTTTGAGACTCTCGGGCTCGACAGGCTGCCACGGATCTTTCGGCAGGGAGGCATCGAACCTATAGGTGCCGTAGAGGAGGTGACCGGTCATTTTCATGTGGATAAGGATGGTCTGACCGTTGTCGAGATGGATGAGTATATTCTTGGCACGTCTCTCTGCTGACACTACTGTACTTCCCATGACGATCTTTTTGAAAACCACAAAGTATGCAGGATCTTTGATGGTTTGTGAATCTTTGAAATATGAACTGTCGTAATTCGACCAGACATTGGCAATGCGCAGGCCGACGATCGTACGGTTGAGACCGTTGACGGTTGTTTGTACTTCGGGCAATTCGGGCATATGGGGTATACTATTACATATGAGATATCTCTTGGCGACGAGCATAGCACTTTTGTTATTGGGTGCACCGTGGGTGGCCGATCACTATTCGCCACAGACACCCGGTGTGATCGGATCGATCATGTCAGCGTTTGACCGGGTGGGCGACCAGATCGCATCGATCATCATGGTTGGCCGTGCTAAGACGGTCGATGACCTCCGCTCCAGATACGACGTCGATCGCAGACGACCTCGTACCCAGGTCCGCGTCCTCCTTGTGCCTGGACATGAGCCAGACTTCGGAGGGACCGAGTTCGGTGTAGTCAAAGAGCGAGATGTGGTTGTCTCTATTGCCGATGAGATCTCGGCACTTTTGAGCAAGAATCCACGCTACCAGGTCTTCGTGACGCGCGATACGGTGTCATGGAAACCAGAGTTCCAAGAATATTTCAAGAATAACTGGGAGGAGATCATTGCCTGGAAAGACGCTCACAAATCCGAAACGATCGAGCTCATGGAAATAGGCAAGTTCGAACTCAGTGTTCCGCCGGTCGAGCATGTGACTGCTCCGAACAATGTGGCGATCCGTCTCTATGGCATCAACAAATGGGTACAAGATAATGATATCGACATCGTGCTCCATCTCCATCTCAATGATTATCCGCGCCGTAGAATATCTGAGCCGGGCTCGTACTCCGGTTTCTCTATCTATGTACCTGAGAAACAATACATCAACAGTACGACGACACGTGCATTGGCGAGTACGATCTTCGGTAGACTTTCGAAATACTCACCGATCAGTGATTTTGCTCCAGAGAGTACGGGTATCGTCGAAGATCAGGAGCTCATCGCTATCGGTCCTTACAACACGGTCGGTGCCGCCAGTATGTTGATCGAGTATGGCTATATATACGAACCACATTTCATGAATGCAGAGATACGACCGCTCGCTATCCGAGATATCGCATACCAGACATATATCGGCATGTCAGACTTTTTCGATCCAGAGAGCGCAGTGAACTATGATCGTTTCTATGACACCGTTGCTCTACCCCATACCTGGAAGAACGAGGTTGCAGGTCAGAGTACAGAGGGGATAGATGTGTTCGCACTCCAGACCGCACTGATGCTCGATGGGGTATATCCTCCGGTACCGATGAGCAAGAACGACTGTCCTCGAACGGGCAAGCTCGGCGTCTGTACCAAAAAGTCTCTCGATCTGTTCCAAAAGAAACACGGTATCACCGATGAGAAAGACAGAGTGGGCAGCAAGACCATCGAAGTTCTCAATCGTACCTTCGGCGTCGAGGTGATATAGCTAGTTCTTCCCGAGTATCTTCTCTAGCTCCTCTCTCGCAACTTTCGCATCACTCCACTCAGTCTTTGTGCCCTCTGGTCCCATGATATAGGGGTCAGTGCCTTTGCCGCTTATGAGTACGGTGTCTCCTGTTTTTGCACGAGTGATAGCTTCGCGGATAGCCTCGCGTCTGTCCATGAGGATGGTCGGCTTTTTGGTGGTGATACCACTAGCAACATCGTCTACTATCTTCTTCGGATCTTCGTCATAGGGGTCTTCGTCGGTCAGGATGATCTCGTCACAGTAGGTGTCGGCGATACGCCCCATCTCTGTACGCTTCCACGTATCGCGACCACCGCCGGTGCCACCGAGCACGCATATTTTGCGTGAGGATTGGAAGACCTGATAGAGTTTCTCGAGTGAGTCGGGCGTATGTGCATAGTCGACAATGACGGTGAAATCCTGCTTGCCCGCCGAAGCCTTGGCGAAGGCGGGATCTGCTTCGATCTTTTGTACACGGCCAAGGATGCCGGAGAATTTCGAAACAGCGCGTGCAACTGTCTCGGGTAGTACCTGTTGGCTCCGTGCGGCAGTTGCGGCGGCGAGAATATTGTAGAGGTTGAAGAGTCCAGACAGAGGGGAAGATATCTTTTGTCCCTGATAGGTAAAGTCGATGCCGTCTTTCTTGATCGTGTAAGGTTCGGCGTCGGAGAGACCGAAGGTGGTCTTGGTATCGGCTTCGCAAGCGAGGAAGTGTGAACTCTCAGGATCGTCACCGTTGGCGATGATGGCGCAACCTTTCTTCGAAGAGGACTTCAAGGTACGACAGATCGAAAGCTTGGAATCGCGATAGTTCTCGTACGAACCATGAGCCTCGATGTGTTCTGGTGAAAGATTGGTGAAGACGAGCGCGTCGAGATTGATGAACCTGTGTCGGTGCAGCAATGCGCCTTGTGACGTCATCTCTAATATCAAGTAGTCACACTGCGCATCGACAGCCTGACGGATGAGATGCTGGACGAAGAATCTTCCGGGCATGCTCATCTTGTAGAGATTTTCCGAAGAAGCCGCGCCGATCTTGAATCGGATCGTGTTCGACAGCGCTGTCTTGTATCCAGACTCTTCGAGGATGGCACTGAGTATCTCTACGGTCGAACTCTTGCCCTTGGTACCGGTGACTCCGATGATCTTGATATGACGTGAAGGGAATCGGTAGACCAGCGCCGCCACGAAAGACAAGGAGAAATGATATATCGGCTGGAGTGATCGAAAGAGTTTCACTGGAATGAAAGAGCGGATTTTGTTGAGAGTGGTGTCGAGCATGAAACTAGTATATAGAGTGTGGGGGGAATAATCAAAAAGCCGGCCTCGTGAGAGACCGGCCAGGAGCAAAATGTCACACAAACAATTTGATATCTTCTCGCTCCACGTGAGAAAAGAAGACGATCGACTGCCGGCGTTCCCCGGCGGATTCTTCGCGACCAACGACTCCATGGTATCGAGCAGAGAGGAGCCCTTCTGTGATGAGGGCCATCTTGGCGCCAGGGAAGGTAGCAATCATTCCGGGTGTTGCGGTGTATTCTACGACCCCCTTGTCTGGAGTTGTGATGAACAAACCAGGTTTGTTCTCCCAAACATGAAGCGTGAAGGCGCATCGGTCTTCGTGGCCTTCTGCCAGTTTCTTGCCCTTTACGGGTTGAGCTGTGTATGAGAGGAGTCTCATGACGTGACGACATTCAGCGAACGGATGTTGCATCATGGAACAGAAATCCATGTTTGGTACCAGCTCACTGAGATGTCCTGCAACCTCTAGTGCCTTGTTCCGACACGCAATGAAGAGTCTGTCGCAGTCCAGGAGGAATTGGCGATGATCGCCCGTCACAAGATTTTGTTCCTCCAGAAGTGAGCTTAGATGTCGACGGTAGTGGAAGAATTCCTTGTCGTCATGTTTCTTGCCATCCAGCTTTTTCTCATGATTGCGAGACATGTACCCGTTGTCAGTTCCTTCTGCATGTTTGCTTGGGATCGACCATTTTATTTTCGATTCCAAGGGTTCAGCGAGGAACTTGTTCCAGCCCATCATGACACGTTGGGCCAGTGATTCGAGTTCATGTTTCGGCCACGGAATCAATGCGTAGCCATTTTTTTGGATTGATTGAGTAACCGATAGAGGTTCAATCGCCATCTCGAGTGTATTCATATGTTCACCTAATGTACTGGTTTACGAGGAGCTCCTTTGAAAAGAGCGGGTTTACAAAAGTATACTCCCGTCGCCATCCCAAACGATGTGGACAACCTGTGGAGAATCAGCTTAACAGTTTGAGCACAGCCTTGACCTTGGCACCCGTATCCGTAAGATCCTTGGAGATTTTCTTGAGAGCGTCACGTGCTTCGCCGGCATCGTAGCCGAGAGCAACCAGGGCAGATATGGTGTCGGCATCGCTCGACATGTCGGTGCTGAATTCTTCACTCATATCAGAGAGACCACCGAGTTTATCCTTGAGCTCGAGTACGATCTTCTCGGCAGTCTTCTTGCCGATACCCGAGACTTTGACCAGATGCGATGTCGAGCCACTACGGACTGCGCGGACGAGCGTGTCAGCATCGATGAGTGAGATGATACCGAGTGCAGACTTGGGCCCGATACCTGATATCGTGATCAGGAGTTCGAAGAGGCCACGTTCTTTCTGGGAGATGAAACCATAGAGATCGAGAGCGTTCTCTCGGACAGCGAGATACGTCCAGAGCGACACTGAAGTCTCTTTGGAGAGGGTATGGAGGGTCGAGTCGGTCACGTACACTTTGTAACCAATGCCGTTGACGTCGATCGTGACATGCTTGTCGCCGGATTCGATGATGGTACCGCGTAGGGAAGAGATCATAGTCACTAGTATACCAAGAATACAACAGTACGCTCCTTTACTTTATTTCAAGGCTATGGTAACTTCATACACACATATATGGCAATCACTTCATCAGCCAAGAAAGCCCTCCGCGCCTCAAAGAAGAAGCGCGTTTTCAACCTTCGCCGCAAGGGCACGGTCGAGAAGCAGATGAAGGATTTCCGCAAACTCCTCGCTGCAAAAAACACGGCAGATGCAACCAAACTCATCCCTACCATCTATCAGGCACTCGATAAAGCCGTCAAAACCGGTTACATCAAGGCCAATACTGCTGCACGTACCAAGTCTCGTGCAATGGCCGCCCTCAAGAAGCTAGTTTAAACACTTCGTTTGAGCTTTTGTGTGTACGTGTTAGTCTGTGAATGTGTGATTTGACTTTTATCGCCCTCGTCGTTCAATGGATAGGACGCAGGATTGCGGATCCTGCAATGTAGGTTCGATTCCTACCGAGGGCACAAAAAGGGGCAAGGGAATGATATAATTCATCCCATGAACAAAAAGAACCTATTTTTGTGGTCTCTCTATGATTTTGCAAATTCGATCGTTTTGATAGCTTTCCTCTTTTACTTTTCTCAGTGGTTGGTGATTGATCAAGGGAAGCCGGCATGGTGGTATAACCTGGCACTCATCATTTCGTCGGCACTTTTCATTATTACGGCTCCTATCGTGAGCAAGAGGATTGATGCGGGCAAGTCAAAAATAAAAGGTCTTAGATTCTGGTCACTCCTCGCATTCATTGGTTATGTCGTAGTATCTCTCCTTGTCATGCTTTCTGGTGATGCCGAGATTCTGGTCACGGTTTTGTATACGCTTTCTACATATGCGTATCTCGTCTGCTTTTTGTACTTCACACCAATGCTGAACGACTTATCGGACGGTAGTGATCGATCCTGGAAATCAGGTATTGGTCAAGGTGCCAATTCCATCGGACAAGTTTTCGGAATATTGATTGCGTTGCCATTTGCAAATGGGATCACACTGTTCGGTGACCCGGGAAGGGCACAGGCTCTTCTCCCAGCCACACTCGTTTTCGGGTTGTTGTCATTGCCGATGCTCATTTCTTACAGAGAAGATAAAATTTCCGCAAGGACTTCCAAGATCGGCAATTCGTCCAATATCTTTCTTCTGTTCAAAGAAGTATTTTCTCACAAGGCACTCGCACTATTTTTCATCGGATATTTCTTGTTCAGTGATGCGCTACTGACATTTTCCAATAATTTTCCACTCTATCTGGAAGTGGTTCACGGAGTTACTGATACGACCAAATCGATCTTATCGGCATCCATCCTCGTTTTGGCTGCACTTGGAGCACTTGTATTTGGCAAGATCGCAGACAAGAAAGGGAATCTCAAAACATTGAAACTAATTCTCAGTGTCTGGTGTCTCATCTTCCTGTGTATGGTACTTATTACGAACTTCAAACTATTGGTACCACTCTTTCTTTTCGCAGGAATATTATATGGTCCCGTGTGGGCGATAAGTCGCTCGCTCGTAGGAGAACTTTCTCCTCAGCACCTGACTGCTTCCTCGTATAGTTATTATGTCGTCGCCGAACGATTCGCCACACTTATCGGACCGATGGTGTGGAGTGTCGCCCTCATCGCTATGGGGGAAGGGGCTCGAGGGTACCAATCAGGAATAATATCACTCGCGGTACTCTTGGTTGTAAGTATCTTTGTCTTGAATAAAATAAAAAAATGAACACTCCCTACATCCAACACGAAGGCAAAGTAGTGCAGACAGACTCGACCTTCACTCATGTCATGGCCATCGCACTCGATCCACGAACAGATCATCAGGAAGGTGTGATCCGTTGCATTACCAGTAGAGAAGGTGATGTGTCAGTCAGTGGATATGTCGACAGGAGCGAGCTCCATAAGATCAAGAAGAACGCTCAGGGAAGTTTCGAGATAGGAGAGAGACTCGAGATCAAACACGAAGCCGAAGTGACTGAGAGTCTCAAGGGTAACCTCGACTTCATCGGTCTGGAAGATCCGGATATATGGGTCGATCATGCTAGTGGCTTTTTGCATCTCTACTTCACCTTGCCACTGATCGACCATGCACATCACAGCAAGAACAAGATCCATCTCGGTCATGCGGTTGGGAGAGATCTGGATTCGCTCGAGATGACCGAGCCCACACTCCTTGCAGATTCTATCGGAGGTGCCAAAGAGTTGTCGGTTGCTCCGGTGAATACGAATGGTATTCGTCTCAACCTGGTCGAATCCAGCAAGAAGGAAAGTGACTTTACGTATTCTGTAGTGAGACTTGCCGTTGCCGAAGATATGGGGAAACCGTGGAAGTTCGGTGGCATACTTTTCCATCCCAAAGAACACGCTATCCCGTGGATCGGGGGACATGCATCTCCAGGACCACTTTTCTCTAGGGAGTTCATCGATATCGGAGAGGGGAGACTTGTGGGTATTATGAATGGACGAGAAGCGAACAAGAAGGTTGGCACACAGACCTTATACGGAATATTTTCTGTAGGACTTTTTATATACAACTACGAGAAGGGAATCATAGAATGGGTCTCTCCCGAACCATTCATCCGTGATACAGAAGCTCGGACGATAACTTTCGCAAGTCAATTCGTACAGACGACGAAAGACGAAGGTGTACTGTATGCTCATGTAGACGACTCATTCGTCAGGGCGTATACACTAAATGCGGAGGGGGTGCGGGATATGTTGCCCGTATAAAGGTACTGATTCCTTGATTTTTGACAAGACACCTCTATTATGTTTAACTGAGAACAGTTTTTGAAAAATAAGGCTGGCTCTTGAAAGGAGGCCGTGGTGACCTGAAACAATTCACCAAACTCAGGATATGTCAGATGTTAAAAGATTTGAGAAAAGAGAAATAGGTTTCTATTTCGAGAAAACGGTGGTCGGTGATGACAAAAAGTGCAATTGTTGTGGCTCGAAGATACCCGAAGGCTCAACAATGATCGTGGCAAATTCGGAAAATATAATTCCGAAAGAGGATAAAGAGATCCGTTTTTTGAATTTTGACCACTATCGTCAAGCGTCAGGAGGAGGTGGCCCAGAGGATTGGGATGAACCTTATTGCAAGGCCCATCCTGATTAGGGTGCTCTTCTCACTAAAGATAATCGGTCACCAAGCAACTGGTGGCCGAATTTTTATTTAAAACCCAAACTTCTCCGACCAATGTCACCGAGAAAGCCCTGAGTATTTTGAGTCGCGTGGTATAATAGTCTTTGTATGAAGAATGATAAAGGCCTACAAAGAAATACCACCGCCGAATTCCTGATCTTTACTGCCGGGGCTGGTAATCCCAAGATCGAGGTTCGTGTAGAAGGAGAGATGGTCTGGCTCACTCAGAAGCTTATGGCCGAACTTTTTGATGCCAACACGCGCACGATCAGCGAACACCTTCAAAACATCTTTAGAAGCAGTGAATTGAGCGAAGATTCAGTTGTCCGGATTTTCCGGATAACTGCAGATGACGGTAAATCGTACGATACCCAACACTACAACCTCGATGCCGTCATTGCCGTAGGCTACAGAGTAAACTCTAAAAGAGCCACACAGTTTCGTATATGGGCAACCCAGGTGTTGCGAGAATTTATCATCAAAGGATTCGCACTGGACGATGAGAGGCTCAAACAGGGTAAAAAACTATTCAGCGTGGATTATTTCCGAGAACTTTTGGAGCGTGTACGTTCCATCCGTGCGAGCGAACGGCGAGTGTACCAACAGATCACCGATATTTTTGCAGAATGTAGCATCGACTACGATCGCGAGTCATCCGTCAGTCAGGATTTTTATGCCATGGTACAAAACAAATTTCACTTCGCTATAACAGGCAAGACTGGCCCGGAAATCATTCACGCCAAGGCAAATGCACGATCACCACACATGGGTCTTACAACATGGAAAAACTCTCCGGAGGGTAGAGTGTTGCAGTCTGACGTGACGATCGCCAAGAATTATTTGGGAGTATCCGAGATCAAACAGCTCGAGCGGACGGTTACAGGCTTTTTTGATTATATCGAAGGTCTTATTGCACGTAACAATACGTTTACCATGAAGGAGTTCGCCGGGAGTGTCGATAAATTCCTGACATTTAACGAATACAAAATCCTCGCTGGCAAAGGACAGATCTCAAAGGTGGATGCAGATACCAAAGCGATCGAGGAATACAAAGAGTTCAATAAACATCAAAAGATCGAATCAGATTTCGACAGGGAGGTGAAAAAGATCCTTAAGAATAACGAATAGTTTAAAACCCAAGCCTCTCCAACAGCAACTTCAGGATCGGTTCACGATGTTCAGTCTCGGCGATGTAGCGTAGGAGTGTGCGACGGACTTCTTCAGGTTCGACGTCGTCTATGTATATGACGATCAGTGGCATGAATACTTTGCGTGACTTGATGATCAATCTCGGTGGCACATGGTCATGAGGGATACAGAACGACTCTAGTGTCAGGAATGGATAGAGAGTGTCGTTGGCCAGGATCCCACGGTCGTTGATGTGATAGGAGACGGTGTGTGGTGGGTGAGAGGCGTGGAGGATCAGTGCAACTGCCGCTACGATCACGAATATGCCGGTGATAACCTCGCCGAACATAAAGGCCACTGCCGCCAGTGCCAGTGTGATGATACCGACGACCCAATACCAGTCGGAGCGCTTCTCTCTGTGGATGTGGGTAGGTGCGTGCCAGGAGATGAGTGGTTCCATATGGGATAAGTATAGCATTGGCAGGATGAGCGTGTGTGTCGATATGTGAATTGTTCCTCGGTAAGGTCGGACCTCGTCATTTGAATTGCAAGGCTAAGGCCTTTATATATTTGACAGGTATGGATACAGTGTGCTATAATATACACAGAATAGCTGCCGAACTGTTCGGGATACAAGAAGTATTTGTATGGGCCGAAATCCATACAAATGGGATTGAACCCCCTTGGTCCTCAAAAAGGCATTGAAAAATGAATAAGAACGAATACATGCTCAGTCGTGTGTCTACCGAGTTGGTCGATGCGTATCAAAAGAAGAGCGGGGTTAATCTGTTGCAAGTGGGGCGGGTGTATCAGGAAAATCGACTCAAGTGTAACAGGTTTTACTTCCTTTGCCCGATAAGTATACTCTTGGGTCTTGCCGGTCTCGTCATCTTGAACGTAGTGCTTCTGAGGTACACGCCCTCAGGATATGAGTTTGGAATCATTCATGCGTTATACGGCATCAGCGTCGTTGGAATCATTTTATGGATTAGTAGGCAGGTTGATAAGTATCATACTGCTTCCCAAGATGCTCAATCCCAGTTGGATGAATTCAAGAAACTCATCAACCTCTTCCGGTCGTACGATGGAGATGATTCGTTTCTCACCAAAGAATTGGCTGAAGAAAATGTGCGTGATCTTGCCAGACAGATAATCGTCGGGGATGAGTTTCTCCAGCAACTCAAGGATAAGGGTGTTGTCAGGTTTGATTTCAACATTTCTGATCATATCAGGAAGGCTCGCGATCGGATGAACAATGCTACAGGCAGAGCTCATGAGATCGATCTGTCGTTCGATCGGAAGTCGATGCTTCAGAGCGTTCGTGATCAGATGAACGCTGCCGAACTCAAAGCCACTGCAAAATCCTAGTCACTTTCGAGATTGCATGTAATCTCGTCCTCTCGATGTAATGTCGAGAGGATTTTCTTTTATATAATCTGCGGATGGGGTGAGATTCGAACTCACGGTCCCCTTGCGAGGACGACAGTTTTCAAGACTGTTGCCTTAAACCGCTCAGCCACCCATCCTAAGAGTGTTTTGCCATCATAAAGCAAAAGTCATGGTTTCGCAATTGGTCAGAGTATATGCACCGTGTTAATGTTCTGTTATGAAACTCCTCGGCATAGACTATGGCACCAAAAGAGTCGGTATCGCGCTTTCGGATGAAGAAGCGAAGTTTGCATTTCCTGCAGTCGTGATCGCGACTTCTGCGAAACTTATTTCAGAAATACAGGAGATTGCAGAGAAGAATGGTGTCACAGAGATCGTGATAGGGGAGTCGCGAAACTACAAAGGCGGGGCAAATGCCATCTTGCCGGCGGCAACTGAGCTCAAGAAGAGTCTCGAGGTGGTAGGATTCGTTGTTCACTGGGAACCAGAGTTCATGACCAGTGTGCAAGCTGAACGATTCCAGGGGAAGACTGAGCTCACGGATGCATCGGCTGCGGCGTTGATACTACAGAGTTATTTGGACAAGAAGTAACAGGTAATAAGTAACTCGTAACTAGAAAATCACAAGCATCTTTCGAGTTACTTTTTACTAGTTACGTTTCTCATGTATAATCCACCCATGATCACTTACGATGAATTCAAAAAGGTCGAAATACGCGCAGGCAAGATCCTTTCTGTTGAGAAAGTTCCTGACACGGATAAACTCTTGAAATTATCCGTGGACTTCGGCGAGAAGATCGAGAACCTGCTACCTGATGGAACCAAGGAAGTCGTCTTGAAGCCTCGGCAGATCATTTCAGGGATTGCACTCTATTTTCCTGATATCACCATCCTTGCAGGCAAGACCTGTATGTTCGTCACCAACCTCGAACCACGCACGATCCGTGGCTTCGAGAGTCAGGGTATGATCTTCGCTGTGTCTACAGAAGCGGGAGCTTTTTCACTACTCGAACCGCATGGCGATATCCCTCCCGGCACACAGGCTGGATAATATATGTTCGACTTCCTCCACACATTTCTCGATCCGAGCACGATCATCTCTACGGTAGGGACGCTCGGAGTCATCGGCATCATCTTTACCGAGACGGGACTTCTCATCGGGTTTTTCTTGCCGGGAGATTCGTTGCTTTTCACGGCGGGATTCTTTGCATCACAAGGCTATGTGTCGCTGTGGGGATTGCTCATCGGGACATTCTTGGCGGCAGTCGTCGGTGACACGGTCGGATATCATATCGGACGCAAGATCGGCCCCGCGATTTTTACTCGGGAAGATTCTCTCTTTTTTAACAAGAAACATATCGCTCGTGCACAACAGTTCTATGAGAAGCATGGCAAGAAGACGATCATCCTGGCACGTTTCATGCCGATCATCCGTACCTTCGCACCGGTTGTGGCAGGAATAGGGAACATGAACTACCGCACATTCTTGGCTTTCAATGTTATCGGTGGACTTCTGTGGACATGGGGGATGGTCTGGCTCGGCTATGGACTCGGATCGCTCATACCCAATCCGGACAGATATATTATCCCTGTCGTACTCGTGATCATCGCGGTCTCGTCCTTTCCAGCACTTCGTGAAATATGGCGCAACAGGAAGGAGTTGATGAGTTCATTTTCCTCTCCTCGGGAAAACTAAGCAGAATTTATTTGCTATACTTGTACGCATGCATATGTCGACGTTCTTTCGCCTGTTCCCGCCACCAAAGTTCCTGGTGATGAGGCATGCTGGTCTCGATATTTCTGATGACGAGATCCATTGTCTCAAGTACGCGCATTCTGCGGGCGGCAAAGAGATCATCGGCACATTCTCGGCACTATCAGTACCAGAGAATGTCATCCAAGATGGCGACATCAAAGACACTCAAAAGTTCACCGACCTTCTGGTCGATTTTGGCAAGAAAGCCGGACTCTCGTATGTGAAAGTCTCTATCCCTGAAGAAAAAGCCTACCTCTTCCAGACCAATGTGCCCGGAGGAACGATCAATGAGATTCGTCAGAATATCGAATTCAAACTAGAAGAAAACGTACCTTTGGCGGCGGCAGATGCAGTCTTCTACTACGATCTCTTGCCAATGTCGGTCACCGGTGGAGTATTGCGTGCTAGTGTCTCGGTCGTACCTCGTACATATATCGAACATCATATCGAACTCCTCTCCAAGGCCAACTTGTTCCCAGTCTCGTTCGAAGTTGTTCCCAAAGCGATCGCACGTGCGATCGTGCCTCCACATTCGGAAGAAACACTCCTCATCTTGCACATGATGAATCGTAAGACGGGTATATATATCGTCTCTGGGGGAGTGGTGTCGTTCACTTCGACGATCGGACTCGGCAGTCGTATACAGGTCGAAGAAGGTCATCCGTCATATACCGACCTCTTGTCGCGAGAGATCGCTCGTGTGTATTCCTACTGGGGTTCTCGAGAGGGCAATACGTCGTCGATCAGTAGGATCGTCTTGGTGGGCCAAGATGCCGTGGAGCATGAACATGCCCTGATCGATGCTTCTCAAGATATCCGAGTCCCTATCGGCGTCGCCAATACCTGGCAAAATACGCTCGACCTCAACCACTATGTACCACCGATCTCCAAGAATGATTCTCTGGCCTACGTGGTCGCGGCGGGACTGGCGATGGATCATTAATATATGCAACACACACTCCTTCCAAGTAAAGAGCGCAGCATCCTCAGGCGAGAGTATCGCATCCGCGTATTCATCGTATTTTGTTTCCTTGTGTCGGTGTCAGGATTGATCGGAGTAGGGACACTCTTCCCAACATTCCTCTTTGCGGTTCATGAAGAAGAAACTCAGTTCGAGTTGTTGAAGTCGATCAAGAAAGATGCAGAGGACATCAGTGTGACGACACTCGAGCTCGACTTCCAGCGTGACAACCATACGATCAATGCATTGTCGCAGGTACCCAAGACTCCACGTCCGTCGGTCAGTATCCAGAGTGTTGTCGGTGTTCGTGGGACAGTCAAGCTCAACTCGATCTCGGTCAATAGTCCGGTACCTGATGCACTCGAGGTCATCATCCAAGGAGTTGCACCGAACCGCGACACGCTCCTTGCCTTCAAGGCACGCCTCGAAGAGCTCGTCCCTGGCGGTGCGGTTGAACTACCAGTCTCGGATTTGGCCAAGAGTAAAGACCTCGTATTCTCGATGAGGATCACCCAAACATTCAAATGAAGAAAAATCATCACTTATTCCTATTGTTCCTGGCGATATCGGTAGTCACTTTGGTGATCGGTGTGTACGCCTATATGCACTACGTAGTCACCGTATCGATCCAACGTGCCGCAACAGCGCGTGACATTGTAGCTCTCGAGCGAGCCAACAGTGGCCGTGAAGAAGACGTGAAGGCTTTGCATGCACGCACCCTCGACGATCGCAAAGCGCTTGCGAAGTTCCTGATCCCTGCAGATCGTGTGGTTGAATTCATCGAGGCGCTCGAGGCTCTTGGGCCACAGTCAGGGAGTGTCGTGTCGCTTTCGGGGTTGAGTGATGTTGCACCGGGAGAAATAGAGGGGAGTATATACGGGCTTGCTCGTGCCAGTGTCCAGGTGACGGGCACTTGGACGGGAGTCATGAGAGCACTGTCATTGACTGAGAATCTCCCGTATGCAGTGACGATACGCGATGCACGTCTGGACTCTTCGGCCGAGCCGGCCAAAGGACGCTCATGGAGAGCAACCTTCACCGTAGAGGTGCTCCTGTCCAAAGCGTCGTCTTCACCTGCGCGCAATCCATAATCATATGAAATCATTTTTCTCACACAAAAAGAATAGTACCAACAGCGCAGTGCTCAACTCGACGCGTGGCGGGTTCTTCCACCGTATCGGTCGTGATCCATATATGGACTGGGGTGGCATGTTCGGTACGGTGGTTGTGATCACGCTCGCTCTCATTGCCTTGGGTGGATATGCCTATATGACACGCGAACATCGTCTCTCCGATGCATCCAACCTCGACACTGCCAAGAAGCCAGAGACGATCGACGAAGCCACACTCCAGAGCATCATCGAACGGTTCTCTGCTCGTGCTGCCGAGCGCGCTGTGTTGATCAAGGGGTATGGAGGATTTGGTGATCCGTCGTTGTAGAGCTAGTCCACGATCTCCATTTGCTCCATTTTTCCTACTCATTTGAGCTTTTAGGTGTACGTGGTAGTCTGTGATTGTGCGGATGTATGAGTCTTTTGACTTTTGACTTCGCACTTTTTACTCATTTTGCCCCTGTAGTTAAATGGATATAACTGCGGACTTCTAAGCCGTAATTCGTGGTTCGATTCCACGCGGGGGCACAGATATAAAAAAGTAGGTCATTTGAAATTGGATATGAAATCTCAAAAGATAAAGAAAAATAAGAAAGAGCACAAAATCGTCAATTTTCTCTATGAAGTTGGTACGATGCGAAAACTTATGCGAATGCATAGACAGGCACTTTTGACGGATGATATGTCAGATAATATCGCTTCTCATTCCTATCGAGTAGCAGTTATAAGTTGGTTTTTGGCAAAAGAAGAAGGGGCCGATCCATACAAAACCGTGATGATGAGTCTTTTCCATGATACTGCCGAAATTAGGAGCAATGATCACAACTGGATACACAAAAAATATATCAAAGTCTTCGAACATGAAATACATGAAGATCAGCTCGGGACGTTGCCGTATCCAGAACTTAGAGATTTTGTTGATGAATATCAAAAAAGACAAAGTCGAGAGGCGATTTTGGCGAAGGAGGCCGATCTACTCGATCAGATTCTTCTCTTGCGTGAATATGAATGGTCTGGAAATAAGGAAGCGAGCATGTGGTTGTATGGAAAGAACGGATCCAAAGTTAATGCGCAACTCGAAAAATTGAAAACAGAGACGGGGAAGAGGTTGGGTAAGTCGATATACGAAGTCGATCCTTCTGATTGGTGGAAAAATCTGTGGACTTCACACAATAGAATATAAAGTTATGGATAAAATTATCTCTGAAAATGAGAAGACGTGGGACATGGTGTCTGATCATTTTGTTGATGCATGTTCATTGCCGATATGGGGACCTTTTGGTGTTGGTCAAGACCTGGATTTGATCCCAGATATTCAAGGAAAGACGTTTCTTGAAGTTGGTTGCGGAAGCGGGAGATCTATAAAGTATCTGATCGAGCAAGGAGCACAGAAAGTGTACGGATTGGATATCTCGGCCATGCAGTTGAAAGAGGCTCATAATTTCAATAAAGATCTTGTACAACAGGGCAAAGTGCAATTGATAAAGGGGAGAATGGAAGATCCTTTCAATATAGACCCCGTTGATCTAGTTTTCTCTATTTACGGAATCGGGTGGACACTTGATCCAGAGAGTACATTCAAAAATATATGCTCTTGTTTGAAACATGGTGGAATATTTGTGTGGAGTTGGGATCATTCATTTTTCAATAATGTTGAATACAAAAATGGTGAATACAGCATAACTCGTTCGTATCACGATGAAACTCCTTTTACGAGAAAGAATTGGAAGAAAGAAGGTGCCACAGCGACTGTTGTGTATAGGAAGACGTCGACATGGTTTCGATTGCTCAAAAATGCAGGGTTTGAAGTGGTTGGATATCATGAGCCTCAGCCAAGGAATACTCGGCATGGATCAGGTGACCCGCATAGGCATTACTCTATCGAAAAGGCGAAAATGATTCCCGCGACGTGTATATTTGTGTGTAGGAAATAATTCTCTAATTCCAAAGGCGCTATCTCTCCCCACGGATCCTCACCGAAAAGTCCAAAGCATCAGCATACTTCATGGCTCGATCGTTGATGTGATAACGCGTACGCATATCTTCGAATGAGAGGGCGGTGTCGATCAGGTCTTGTTCATAGGCGAGCTGGTCTGAATTCTCAGGGAAGAGGATGCGGAAGTCGTACCATGGGATGCGAGAAGGGGTGATGTTGTTGATATGTTCTACGATGTTGGTGGTGCAAGTGTTGGTCAGGGTGTTGTAGAACTCAGGATATTCCTTGAGATGAGTTGCGCGAGTGACCATGTCGAGGAAGAGAGCTCGTGCTTTCTCGGGGGTAGTAGAGGCAGGGTAGACATAGACCTGGTCTTTGCGATAGTTGGAACGAAGCTTCACGACGTCGCGTTCGTCGGCGATCACGTACATGAGTTCATATTGGTTGAACAGACCTTTTATCGGATGATAGTCTTCGCCACGTTCTTTGCGGATCTCTACTGATATGGCTACGAAGACGTCTCCCTCGAATTCGAAACTGACGAAGGTATGAGCAGATCCAGGTATCCCGGAGAATGGCTCGACGACATACCAGACGCGCTTGAGCTTCTGGAGGTCGTACGTGTGGTGATAATAGGCGGGAGTGTAGCTTGTCGTAGACGCGTAGGAGAAATTACGAATATTAAAAATAGATACACGGTCTCCAGAGATATCTGCATACGGCAGAACTTCCTGGTCGGTGTTCCAGGTACGGTCATTGGCAGGGGAGGTGACGAGTCGTGTGATGAGGATGGTCAGAACGATGATGACGGATATGCAGATCAGGGTGCGGAGAAGTATTTTTGTGATGAGGCGCATGGGGTAATGGTGCGCGATGCAGGATTCGAACCTGCGACCTTCGCTGTGTAAAAGCGCTGCTCTACCAACTGAGCTAATCGCGCATACGTCGTGAAACTTTGCGCTGACTTATAGACTAGCGTATATTCATGATATGAGCAATAAAGACATCCTACCCATAGAAATCCTCTACCAAGACGCCCATTGTGCCGTTATCAACAAACCGGCGCATCTTATGGTACATGGAGATGGCAAAGCCACTGGGCCATTCCTGACTGACTGGATACTTGTAAACTTCCCAGAATCCAAAGGTGTGGGCGAGACTGCACGATCGATCGAGGGTGACGACATCGAGCGTTCGGGCATCGTGCATCGCCTCGACAGAGAAACTTCCGGCGCACTGATCGTCGCCAAGACCAAAGAAGGCTACGACTCTCTCAAGGCACAATTCCAAGATCGTACCATCCTCAAAAAATATCTGGCACTCGTCTGGGGTGAAGTCCAAGAAGAGTTCGGCACCATCAACCGTCCGATCGGTCGTAGTGGTAGTGACTTTCGCAAATGGTCTGCACAACGCGGTACTCGTGGCGAGACTCGTGAAGCAGAGACCTATTGGACCAGATTGTGGACGGGAACGTACCACGATATACCAGCAGATGTCTCGCCAGATCTCGGCAAAAGATTCTCCCTCATCGAAGCAGAACCCAAGACTGGTCGCACGCATCAGATCCGTGTGCATCTAACCGCAGTGAACCATCCTGTCGTAGGGGACAGTCTCTATGCACCCAAGAGACCATACCTTTTTGGTTTCGAACGTCTGGCACTCCATTCTCACGTGGTCTCATTCACTGCTCTCGATGGAGAACGTATCACCGTCACTGCACCTTTGCCAGAGGATATGAGTGGTGCGCTCAAGGAGTTGGGGATTGAGATGAAGTAAACCTACATATCTCTCTGTCCTGTGTCATCCCCGCGCAGGCGGGGATCCAGAATCACTCCCAGTATATAGTCGACTTAGGCTATGTAAATAATAAATGTGATAGGTTCGGCATTTACTTACAGGGATAGTATCTAATGTTTTGTGGTTGTATAGATATTAAATAAGTAGCCATGCCCTTGCTCCTAGATCCCCGCCTGCGCGAGGATGACACAACCGCATTTGACATCTTCCCGAAAAAGCATAGAGTTCAGTCAGGTTTGCACGTTGTAAGCCTCTTGCGAGAGCAAGAACATACATAATATCCCCGAGAGGGGATTGCAAGAGATCCGAGAGGATCAGAAAGGTTGGTATGAAACCAGTACTTAGAAAAGATCAAATCGGCGCTGCAAAAGCGATTCGTGAAATGTGGATGCAGAGTAAACATCCGGATAGATGGTTTGTCCATGATCTGGTAGTTGCTTCGACTGAAAAGACTGCTGAGAACATGATAGAAGAATCCGTCGGGTTTCTTGCTAGTGATCGTTCAAGGTCGAGTAATAGTTTGTATGTCGCAGATTGCCTTGCGACATGGGGTCTCAAGTACGATCATGTTGCTCCTTGGGTGCATCGTACAATAATGAAGACTCCAGGGCTCGTTCTCTCTGTGGAGGGTGTAATCACGGCGTTTTTCGAAATTTTCACAAAAGAGGAAGATGATGCGGGTCTCTTCAGTTTCCTTGAAGAATCCTCCAACTTTCGAGAGCGTTCTGCAACATCGACTGATTTTGAAGTTGTGAGAAGTCGTCTGAGTAAAGCGATAGGGAAATTCACGTATTACTCAGCAGAAGTTTTTGGCAATGCTGCGGGACGCTCTCGTCTTCTTCAAACCATAACGTTAACTACAGAAGGTTGTCAGATCTCTCCCTCGGTAGCCTTTTTCCCACTGGTTGCTTACGGTGAGCCAAAAGATCTTCTCACCTGGATCAAGTCGGAACTGCTGACGAAAACATTTTTGTCTTTGAGTTACGTGCATAGACAGATGGTCTTTGCCGGTTTCGCACAGTATGAACCAGGGCTGGTCATTCCTACAGGTTCCAGATAATTTGAACCAATCAAACACCCCATCCCTCATTCGCACACGCGACCGAAGGATGGGGCTTTTTATACTCTATACATCCCGCGAAGCCTTGGCGTAGTGGGGCTAATTCCTCGTCATGCCGGAGCTTTATGCGGAGGCGGACTTCTTCACCTTAACGATCTGCCCATCATCGAGAGTAACGATCTTCTCGGCCATCTCACCATACTCAGGTTCGTGAGTGACCATGATGATCGTTTGGCCCTGCTTATGAAGTTCTTTGAAGATGCCCATGATCGTGCGAGAGGATTCGTTGTCGAGGTTGGCGGTCGGTTCGTCAGCAAAGAGGATGTCAGGGTTATGCGCGATGGCACGAGAGATAGACACGCGCTGTTGCTCGCCACCAGAGAGTTGACTCGGGAGTTGATTCATATGATCTTTGAGACCGACCGTATTGAGGGCCTTCTTGGCAGTCTCGAACGCCTTTTTGGTTGGCATACCTTGCATCAGGAGGGGAAGAGCTACGTTCTCTGCGGCAGTGAGTTCGGGGATCAGCGCGTAGTCTTGGAACACGTAGCCGAGTCGAGATAGACGGAACAGCGTCTTGGCTTCGTTGCTCATCGTATCTGTACGGATACCGTCGATCGTGATCTGTCCTCGAGTCGGTTCGTCGAGCAGACTGAGTTGGTACATGAAGGTACTTTTGCCGGCACCGGAGCGTCCCATGATAGCGATGAATTCACCCTCCTCGATCTTGAAATCGATGTCTTTGAGGACGGTCGTTTCGACTTGTCCGTTTTTGAATGTTTTGTAGAGATTTTTGACTTCAATCATATATGTATATTATTTGCGACCGAGGATCGAGTCGAGCGTGTTCTTGCGCACGATCATCCTTGCGGGGATGTACCCAGCAATGATCGTAGCGAAGACCAGGAGACTGATACGGAGCATGGTTCCCGAGAGTGGTGCAACCAGGATGCCGTCACTAAAAGGGAAGTTGATCGGATGAGCGGCAATGAATGGTTGCAGGAAGGCATAGAGCAAGACCAGGCCGACTGCCGAACCGATACAGGCATAGAAGATCGACTGCATCACATACGAAAGTTCGATAGCTTGGCCGTTGATGCCGATACCTTTGAGGATACCGATGAACTTGCGTCGAGTCAGGGCGTTGATGAAGATCACAATGAAGATGGTGATCGAAGCTACAACGAGGCCGATCGAACTGATCATGTTGCCGAGCAGTGCGAAGGTGTCACGGATATCTTTGATGAACTTGGGTTGAGCGTCGGCAGATGTCTGGACCTTGGCATAGGTGCCGACTCCGTTGCGCAGGAGAGTGTCGCGTACTACTACAGGATCTGATCCTGGCTTGAGACGGATAGCGATCTCATCGACGTTGAAGTCATTGCGACCGATCATGCCGCGGAGTTGTGAGTCGACCATGTACGCTTTGAAGCTCACTTCGTCGACCTTACTCTTGAGGATACCTTTGACCGTGACTTCACGTTCGACGTCGCCGATCTTGATACGGATCTTGCTACCAGGACCGACATCATCGAGTGCACTGAAGCCTGGATTGTCGACGGGGATGTATTTCTTGATGAGGTATGATCCGAGCAGTATTTGGTCGTAGTCACCAGGTTGCAAATACTCACCCTCGATGACCCATCGAGAAAGCCCGGTGAGTTCGTCTTCTGCAACAGGGTCGATACCCGCGATCTGTGCACCAGCGGTGTTCGGCTTTTCGTTCGGATCAGTGCGAGATTTGTAATTCGCTTCGAGTGTCGAACCGCTGACATAGCGAGCGGAGAGGGCGTCGACTTGGGGGAGTGACTCGATCGTGCGTATGATGTCAGGACTGTACTCGATGTAGGTCTCGGTGTTGAGGTTGGAGACGATCACGTCACTCGTATATTGTTCACGTACCGCCTCGATCGCACCTTGGATGAGACCGACCAGGATACCGGAGACGATGACCAGGTTCAAAAAGGTCAGGATCATTACGAAGATGATCAGACTGTTGGTCCATTTGCTGGAGCGACGCAGTTGGCGTACGGCCAGGAAGAATGCGATGCGGAAGTTGAGTGGTGAAAACATGCTATTTCGTCGGAGCGACGAGGATGACGTCTCCCTCGTTGAGCCCGTCGACGATCTCGATCTGACCGAGAGAGGTCGAGTCGCCTAGGGTCACCCATGTTTCGACAGGGGATCCATCGACCATCTTTTGGACGAATGCGTCACCGTCACGTCGGATGATGACGCTCTGTGGTACGACGATAGTATTGTCCTTTTCTAGGGTGATGATCGTGATACTGCCCGTCATGCCAGACTTGATGCGCGTGTCAGGCTCTGCGAAGGCAAGAGTGACCTTGTACGTCGAGACGCCGTCACGGACAGTTTCTGCAGGATCGACACTTGCTACGGTTGCAGCAAAGGTGACGGTGTCGCCATATGCATCGAGGGTGACAGTGGCGCGGTCAGCAACTTTGATATGAGCGATATGGACCTCGGGGACGTAGCTCTCGATGTTGAACGAAGCGGTGCTCATGAGAGAGATCTCAGCAGAGTTCGAAGCGATGATCTCGCCGACTTTGACATCCATGCGAGTCACGGTACCGTCGAATGGTGCGATGATCAGGGTTTTGCGTAGACGTGCCTGTGCACTATCGACATCAGCGCGAGCGGCTTTGACGCTGGCACTCTGAGCGTTGAGATCGTTGACGGTGGTGCCGGCTTTGGAAAGGGAGAGCTTTTCGCGAGCGTTGTTCCATGAAGTACGGGCAGTCTGTGCAGTGTCGAGAGCATCGGCCACTGCTTGTTCGGCATCATTGAGTGTTGAACGGTATGAGTCTAGTGTGCTCGCGTCTAGGTTGACGTCGTCTACCGTACGTGAAAGATCGGCGATGAAGGTGTTGATCGAGTTGAGAGTATCTATAGTCATGCTGCCAGCGGTTGCTACGGCAGATTCGGAGTAGGGAACAGAGAGTGCGGAGATAGCCCCTTTGAGTTCAGATGCCTTTTCTCCGACCATGATACGACCGTTCTCAATGCGATTCTCTTTTTCGTATGTCTGAAGTGTGATAACGAAATCTGGATTGACGCTTGAGCCGTTATCAAAGAACGTATTGATCTCTTCGATAAGGACTTTCTCTGCTTCGAGGTGTGCGGTACGCATCGCGGTGACAAATGTCTGAGTGACGTCTTCGTAGGTTTGTTGGTCGATACGGAGCTGTTCAGGACGAGTACCTTGGGTCAATGATGCGAGCTTGGCTTCTTCACGCTCGAGGGAGGCCTGTCTCTGGAGGAGTTCGGCGCGGACGTCGCCATTTTCGAGACTCGCTATCACAGCGCCTTTTTTGACGACGGTGCCGAGTGGTGCACTGATAAACCCGAGGCGACCGCCTTGTTCGAACCCGAGGTCAGCACTTTCGGTAGCGACAACCTTGCCTGATACGGCGACCTGACGCTTGAAGGTGCTCCGGGTGACGGTGAGCGTCTCGTGTCCGTTGTCGTTGCCGCCAAATGCAGCAAAACTGACACTGACGACCATGATAAGGATGATAATCGAGTAGATATACGGGCGCTTGAGGAAGAATAGTTTGGCTTTTTTCATATAGTTTTTATGAAATTGATTGTAGCACAATGTTTCATGAAAACGATACTTTCAGGGCCTATGTATGAGGAAAAACTTGAACATAAAATAACTATATGGTAAGGTGTTCTCCTATATGGCAACCGCAATTATTTCTCCTGCAAACGTGGAATTCCGCAAGAAACTGGACGTTCGTCCTGGTGATACTGTTCGCGTCTGGCAAAAGATCGAAGAAGCCAAGGGCAAGTTCCGCCTCCAGGCTTTCGAAGGTCTCGTCATGGCTCGCAAACACGGCAGTGAAGCTGGTGCAACCTTCACCGTTCGCAAAGTCATCGACGGTATCGGTGTTGAGCGCATTTTCCCACTCTATTCTCCTATGATCGACGAGGTCGAGATGGTCCGCCGTGCCAAAGTCCGCCGTGCCAAGCTCTACTTCGTCCGCCGCAAGGCCGCCAAAGAGATCCGTCACCAGATGCGTCGCACTATGAATGCTAGTTATGCCGAAGAAGAGGCGCCAGTTGTCGCTACTCCTGCAGAAGCTCCGGTGGAGGCAAAATAGGGAATACAGAAAAATAAAAATCGCCCCAGATCCTCGGGCGATTTTTTGTGTCCCTGGACGCAAGTCAAGAAGTTGATTTGCCCTCAGGCATACTAAATGCTGTGCACGGGAGAGGACTCGAACCTCCATACCCAAATGGGCGCTACCACCTCAAGGTAGTGCGTCTACCAATTTCGCCACCCGTGCATATTGTCGCTAAGCTCTTTCAAACGAGACTTCCTGCACTATAGCTGAAACGACTTACTTTTTCAATGACTTCAGTGAAAACAAAAAAACGAGGCTGTCCTCGTTGTGTTAGGCGATGCTCGCGTCGAGTATTTTGAGATACAGGAGAGTGGCCTCCATAAAAGTCTCAGCATCTTTGACCTCCTTAAATTTGTAGAATTTCAAATATTCCATCTCTCCAACTTCTATGGATCTGAAAACATTGCGTCTCTCGCTACGGGCATAGGTAATCTTGCACATCCTCCGTACACTGGCTTTTTTATCAAGACTGTAAAAAATAAATTGATAAAACGCAGGATCTTCCAACCATGCTTCACGGTTGGAAGAAATTATCGCCATTCCATGACCTTGAGGAGTGATGAATTTGCTTACGGCTGGCGATCGGAAGATCAGTCGGTTGCCGCCTCCTTCAAGATCTCCTATATAGAATTCATTATCAATGAATTCGATCTCGAATTCATGAGGTTGTGTACCTAGCGTTCCGATCACTCCACCGATTTTGAAGAGAATATCCTCCCATTTCGCATTTTCAATTTTTTTCATAAGAGCCTTTCTAATGACAACATTACTCGTTATGAAGGGGAAGTCAACTATAGTCTCATCTGTACTTATGCCGTAAATCTGGTATAAATGAGCAGGTAGTTATATGGTGCCTATGGTGTAATGGTTAGCACTCGGCTCTGTGAAAGCCGCAGCATGGGTTCGAATCCCATTAGGCACCCCATTCGAGAATGAGTGTTGCAAAAGCAACATTTCGTGCCTCAACAGAGGCGTATTCTCTCAGTCCTAACCTCTCAAATTTAGCCCTAAATTCAGGGTATGCTTCTTTGATTGGCTGGAACCATTCATTGCCAGTGATAAAGACTTTGCCACTTTTGAGATAGAAGTTTTGGCCAAGTGATGAGAATATCTCACGCTTTCGCTGAAGATCGCCCATAATAAACTCTTTTCTAGCGTAGCAGGCAAAGCTAAACGCCTGTTCAGTAAGGTCCAGCCACTTTGAAGCACGTCCCTCGGTTTCTCGGAGTTTCGCCTGTAATCGGGCAATCTTATCCTTTAAGATGTCACGCTCTTTGACGAAGGTGTCGTCATCGATAAGATCGCGGTAACGCATCTTAGTTAGGTTATCGAGCTCAGTCTGCGACTCGACGACAGTCTTATGCTGCATCTCATAAATCTTTGTACGCTCCTCGATTTCCTTATCGTTGTTACGATTCAAAGCCTCAATAGCCCAGGTCTGAAATTCGGGGAGTATCGTGTACTCCTCAAGCAGAAGCTCGATCTGCTGTTCGAGGTCAATAAGATTGATTGGATTTCGCTTTGGACATGGCACGCCTTTCTTGTGGCCTGAACAATGGTAGTAGGTGTATGTTTTGAGGTCACCGGTTTTCTTTATTGTCTTGGTTTTTTCAGTACCGGTATACATCGCACCGCACAGACCGCAGCGAATAAGTCCGGTGAATGCGAACTCGTGCGTTTGACCTCGAGGCTTTCCGGTCCTGCCGAAGATAGCCTGGACTCGATCATACTCCTCAAGCGTGATCATCGGTCTATGATTTCCTTTATAGATTTTCTTACCCCACTCAAACATTCCCGTATAGAAAATGTTCTTAAACATTTTATAAATTACACTTGGAGCCATCTCGACTCCGCCACTCCGCTTACTTTTCAGGGACCGATAACCCCATTCCTTGCTTGCGATCTCAGCTATCGACACTGGCGTGTAATTTCCGGTAAGCATAAGGTCCCACATCCTTCTGATGAGGTCGAAACGTTCTGGATCAGGCTGAATCGTGTGTTCGAGTCGTTCGTTGACGTATCCAGCTGGAGCTTTTGAGGGAAACCATCCACGATCTGCTTTACCATGCATGCCTCGCTTTGTGTTTTTGCGGAGCTCGATGATGAACTGATTCGCCATTCCGCTCTCAACGCTAAAGAGAAGTACATTGTCCTCCGGTAAGTACTCTCGTTCCATCGTCTGTATAGCTTTCAAAGCACCCTGCTGAAGCATCCACGAGAGCGCGCCACTATCAATGGGATTACGTGAGAGGCGGTTTATTTGCCAACAGAGAATTCCTTGAGCTTCACCTTTCTTGATTCGGTTCAACATATCGTTGAATACAGGTCGTCCTGGCTGTTTGGCCGACTTCGCTTCGGTCAAGATTTCTTTGACTGAAATACCAAGGGAATTAGCTCGTTCTTTTAATCGATTTATCTGATCCTCGATTGATTGCTCCTGCCGATCCTCGGACTCAGAGGATTTGCGGGCATACATGAAGTATTCAACGTTTGTAGCCATATAATTGGGTAATGTTAATTCTAAGGGGTGTTGCTGTGTTACCTTCTTCGTGGGGTAATTGCAAGTCCCTTAGAACGGAACGTCCTCGGCTTTTATCTCATTTTCAACGTTGGTAATATTTACCCCCGGCTCGTACGCACTATGTATTTCCTCCGTTTTCTCAAGCCTCTTAGCGGCGATAGTTGGGTATGTCAGGAGTTGCCGACGATCATTCGGATCAGGTTCCTGGAAGATAAGGCCAGCCGATTCGATGTTCGGCAGATAGTCATAGCGAAGCCTGAACATGCCAAGGTTGCCGCCATAGACGTGGGCGTATTGCTTGAGCATGTCTTGACGGGTAACGCCTATCTTCTTTTCTTCAGCCACAGGATCACCGAACTCGTCGATCTGGTCCCGATTCCACAAAGGAAGAATAATCTGCGAATAGAATTCGTAGAGGTATGGCGATATTTCAAGCTCCTGAAAGAGCGATATCTTATCCCAAATCTCAAAGCCGGTATCGATGTCTAGTTCGGATGCGTAGAGCGTAGTGCCTTGGCGCTTGCGATGCCAGACATTCAAAAGAGCAACTGATTTGATGATTGAGTAAATACGTTTAATGTCTCGCTGATTTCTCGGTTGCGGATTTTGTATGTGAGCGAGAAATCTTTGCTGAACGCCTTTCTCGTCCTCAATGATAATCTCGTCGACACCGGCAGCCTTGATTAAAGCTATGCGCTCGATTAGCGCTTTACGCAGAGGATTCTCATTGAGCTCTTTATAATATTTCTTCTTGTCGGATTCCTTGCGAGAGGACTGGTGGATTCCGGCAAGTATCTTCTCCTGATTTATTTCAGGACTGAGAAGTAGAAAGCGGGTCATTTCCTGCTGGTCCATTTTGGCATTGGCCGAGCAGAATATGACCGACGGGAAGCCTCTGATGACGGCGGTCTTTGTGCGTGTACCGCCTTTCTCCGTTTTATCCGTAATCTTGTGCCTCGTCTCTTTCTCATCATGAGATAATAGAGATCGGAGCTTTGTTAAAAGCGTTGCATGCGGCATATCGAGGAAGATGATGATTTTCCTTGATAGGTCGATAAAGCGCTCATTCGTTTCCTTTTTATACACACCGCTCTCGTGAAGAAATGATGTGGGCGATGCCCCGGCGAGCTTCATAACATCCTCCTGTGGAAAGAGATTTGAGATCTCGAGAGGAATAAAGCTCTTGCCGGACGATGAGGGAGCATTAAAACTGATATTGAATTGCGCATTGTCGGTGTATGCAGCAAGCATTGCAAGAAACGTGATGATTTTATTTCCATCATCTTTTTTGATGGTGAGGTCCAGGACATGTCGGACCTGATCAAGGGTGATCGGTTCAGGCGGGGTAATGCGTTCCTTAATTTTGTCGAGCTCGTCTTTGATTGTAAGTGACTCTAGATTCTGATTCATGATTTTGTAATTTATGTGCTAGTAAGGGAAGCGTTTCGAGCCGTCGCTTGTGGATGAGCTCGTGTTCTTCTTGAGACATTGGCTTATAGACGAGCTCCATCAGGCGCACAAGCTGAGTGCCTTTTGCTAAGGCTTCTTCTTTGCTTATGTCCATTCCAAAGCGAGCCTTGTAAAGCTCTTGGAACTTTTTGATGTCCACGTCCAAAAGCAGCATAGCTATTCGGAGTAGAGCTTATTCTTCAACGCCTTGATGCTGTCAAAGAACGACCGAGCTTTGACTTTGAGCTGATCTGAAAAATACTGATTGGCGTACGTATCGATATCCGCTTCTTTCCTGAATACGAAAAGGGCCTTGCGAGGATCGTCGCGGTCCAAGCGTATTAGCTTGTACCCGAGGCACAAGAGTGCCGCCGATACTCCAAGGTCGTAAGTAGTAAACACTGATGCCTCGTCGTCCTGGTGGGACCGAGGCTTTAATTTTCTTGTCATAGAGTAATTTCGCTAGATTAGTAATGCGCGTATTCAATATGAAAACGCACTCACAGTTTCGGTGAGTGCGCTCATTCAATATTCAGAAATGAATCGGATTTCTAGCTCTTTTTGCTCGGGTCGAAGTACCAGCCCTCATCTTTCTGGCTGTAGATCACGTCTTTCTTGAAATGAACTCTCAATGAATTACGAAGCTCGCTTACATATTTGGAAATGGTGATTTTCGGAACAGATTTGCGCTTGTCGGCGGCGATGATGTTCTCCTTGATGTCCTCGCGGGTAATAAGCCGTTTCGGATTGCGCATGAACAGGCGGCACAAATCCTTGATCTGGCCACGGAGAGGGACGATCGTGTCTTTGTAGCGAATGGTCCCGTCAGAATATGAGGCAAGACCGCTCACCTCGAAGTCGGGCTCAAGCTCCTTGGTCATGAGCAGAGTATCTTTTACAGCCACTCGCGCGGGCTTCCTGCCTTTGGCAGCATTCATGGCGATGAGGCCGAACGGATCGAGAGGCTTGCCGGTCATTTCAAACCAGACCTCCTTTTTCTCAAGAGGAAAGAGGCCTTTTATGTAGCCGTCCTCCTGAAGTTTTTTGAGTATCAAATATTGCTCCTTGGCCAGAAAGGTAAAAGAATTAGTGAAAATATCATGCACAGGCAGAACAATAGGCCCTTTCGGGCTTATGGCGACCTGATCTTCAATTCGGTTTTTCACAAACCTGATTTTGGCAGCTGGAGTCATGGTAATAGTAATTTGCTACAAATCTACAACGAATTCGCCTTTTTTCCAATGTTTGCATTTACTGATTTGACAGTCTATACCCCTAGGGGGTATTATGTATGTATATGAGACAAGATATCAAAACAAAAGCTATTCGTCGATTAAAAATTGTTGAGGGACAGATTAGGGGCCTCCAGAAAATGGTTGAGGATGAGAAGTATTGCATCGACATTATTACTCAAGCATCCGCTATCAAGGAGGCGCTTACAGGAATCGAGAACCTAGTTCTTGAAAACCACCTTTCTACACACGTTGTTCATCAGATGAAGCATGGGAGCGAAAAGAAAGCGGTCGATGAGATTCTTAAGGTTTATAAGCTTAAGCGTAAATAAAAATATGAATCATCCCACCAAAACTTACAGAATAAAAGGAATGCATTGCGCCTCCTGTGCTGGCATCATTGAGAAAACCTTTAAGAAAACCGAAGGAGTTCACTCTGCTGAAGTAAACTATGGGACCGAAAAAGCAAAGGTAGCTTTTGATGAATCAAAAATAAGCGCACAAGAACTTTCAAAGAAGATAGAACCGCTTGGTTACTCTCTTGCTCTGGACCAGGAGATGTCACACGAGCATGGTGATCAATCAGCTAAGGATATGGGTATGTCGGCAGATGAACATGCTGCACACCTTGGACTCAATCAGTCAAAGAAAGAGAAACTTGCCGAGGTAGCTGATATGAGAACAAAGGTGATCTCGGCAATACCTTTGGCAATTTTTGCGGCTATCGTTATGGGATGGGACATTCTTGCTCAATATGGTGTCGTCGGAGAAATGAGCTATACGATCAAAGAGTTTTTTCACCATCTTCTTCCAATATTTGCAACATATATACTCTTTGTAGTTGGTAAGCCTTACCTCCTTGGTTTTTACAGGTTCCTACGATACGGCAAGGCAAACATGGATACATTGATCGGTATCGGAACGAGTGCCGCCTTTTTATACAGCTTTGCAGTCACCGCATTTGAAGACGTTCTCCGGCCTTTTATTAATGTTGAGTATCAATACTACGATGTGACGATCGTGGTTATCACCTTTATCGCGCTCGGTAAATATCTTGAAGCTCGATCAAAGATAAAGACCGGTGATGCTATAGAAAAGCTCCTTAATCTCCAAGCCAAAACAGCATTGGTGATTCGTGACGGAAAAGAAATGGAGATTTCAGTGAATGACGTAAAGCATGGCGATCTCATTATCGTTAAGCCAGGCGCAAAGATTCCTGTAGACGGTGTGATTACTGAAGGCTCATCATTCGTAGATGAATCTATGGTTACCGGAGAGCCGATGCCAGCACAAAAGAAGACTGGAGACAGTGTTGTTTCTGGAACCATAAACACAAGTGGGTCATTCACATTCAAAGCCACAAAAGTCGGGTCCGAAACTCTCCTGGCTCAGATCATAAAGATGGTGGAAGACGCCCAAGGCAGTAAAGCTCCAATTCAAGCACTCGCTGACAAAATATCATCAATCTTTGTGCCAATAGTTTTGGTAATCGCATTCCTGACCCTGGGAGCATGGCTTATTATCGGTTCACAGTATCTTGGTTTTTCACAAGCTCTCTCATTCGGCCTCGTATCATTTGTGGGAATCTTAGTCATTGCATGCCCCTGTGCTCTTGGTCTCGCCACTCCCACGGCAATTATCGTTGGAGTTGGTAAAGGTGCAAAAGAAGGCATTCTCATTAAAGATGCAGCAACACTTGAAAAGCTCCATAAAGTAAATACAGTTGTGGTTGATAAAACAGGGACCATTACCAAGGGCAAGCCAACACTCGTTGATATACAAAACCTTTCTGATTTAAAAGACGATGAACTTGTTTCAATTCTCGCTTCACTTGAGAAAAAATCAGAGCATCCAATTGCTCATGCGATTGTAAATTACGCCCAAGAGAAAAACATTTCAACATCAGACATTTCAAATTTCGAGGGTATACAAGGCAAGGGTCTCAAGGGAATAGTTAAAGGTACTGAATACTTTGTAGGCAACGCTAAGCTCGTAAGCGATCTTAAGGTTTCCTTTGATACCGCAAAACTTAACGAGTTCACTTCCCAGGGTAAAACGCCAGTCATTCTTTCTACCAAAGAGAAGGTTCTCGGTTTTGTTATGGTAGCTGATGAAATAAAAGCAGAGTCGGTCGAGGCAGTAAAAAATCTCCATGCTCTCGGAATCAAAGTAGTCATGCTTACCGGAGATGATGAAAAGGCAGCTAAATATATTGCTTCTCTAGTGGGAATCGATGACGTAGTCGCTCATGTGCTTCCAGAAGATAAGCTGAAAAAGATTCAAGAACTACAGTCACAAGGTCGAGTGGTTGCTATGGCTGGTGATGGCGTAAACGATGCTCCTGCACTCGCTCAGGCAGATGTGGGTATCGCCATGGGGACTGGAACAGATGTGGCGATCGAATCGGCTGGCATCACGCTTCTTGGTGGAGATATTTCAAAGCTTGTGAAAGCAATCAAGCTTTCAAAGATCACTATGCGTGGCATCAAGCAGAATCTCTTCTGGGCCTTTATCTATAACATTGTAGGAATACCGCTTGCAGCAGGAGCTTTGTATCCGGTTTTCGGATGGCTCTTGAATCCAGTCTTTGCAGGATTTGCTATGGCCATGTCGTCAGTGTCAGTCGTGTCGAACTCGCTTCGCATTAAAGCTAAAAAACTATAATGAAAAAACTCCTCTCATTACTAATAATCACAAGTGTCCTAGTAATAGGGGTGTTTGGCTTTACCTCAATGAATCATGGAATTGGTCACTCCACAGGTTGTATTGCATCATCCGTAGACAATACTCCATGTCCGGAAAACATTGCGGCGATGTCGGTCCATCACATCCAGGCATTCATTTCATTCTTCAGCGTGGTCCCGTCAATTCCGTTTATTTTTCTCCTTGCATTACTCTTGGCCCTATTTCTAAGCGTAGGATTTATCTATATAAAACATCGGGGTTTACTTTTAACCAATCTGGTATCTTGGCGAGTCCGGCATGATCCGGAACGCCAGCTCAGTCGTCCTCGGAAAATTACCCGTTGGCTTTCGTTATTTGAAAACAGTCCTTCGTTGCATAGAGCTTCTATTACTATTTCTAATCTTAAAAATCTATGCAAACAAAAAATCACAAACATAATAAAAACCATAACCCTGCTGACCCAGACGTGGCTTTCGATCTCGTCTGCGGCATGGAGCTTGATGCAGACAGCATTAAGGCAACTGCAGACTACAAAGGTAAAACCTACTACTTTTGCGCTATCCACTGCAAGAATCACTTTACAGCCGATCCTGTGAAGTATGCCGGAGAGTAACTATTAACTTAACTATAAAAATATATGAACAATAATAAAATTGGATTCGTTATAGGAGGAATTGTGGTCGGTCTCATTCTTGGGATGTTTATCAGCCCAATGATGCGTGGCGGCTCGACTGTCACAAATACTGTTCAAGATTCAACCAATAATGCTGTAACTGCAAATGCGCTTGATAAGCACTTTATCGAACAGATGATTCCTCACCACGAAGGGGCAATCGCTATGGCTAATCTTGCTTTAGAAAAAGCAAAGCGACCTGAAATAAAAGCATTGGCTCAGGCGATTATAGGCGCACAAGAATCTGAGAATCAGCAGATGAAAAGCTGGTATAAGAACTGGTTTGGAAAAGATGTGCCAAAAGGTAGTGCGATGATGGGCGGAATGATGTCGCAAGGTGGTATGCACATGGGTGGGTCAGAAGACCTTACTGCTCTTAGAAATGCACAAGACTTCGATAAGGCATTCATAGAGCAGATGATTCCACATCATCAAATGGCAATCATGATGGCGAACATGCTTGAACCTGGAAGCAATCAGTCCGAAATGCAGCAGCTAGCAAAAAACATTATTAGCTCCCAGGCAAAAGAGATTCAGCAAATGCAGGGCTGGTACGCAACTTGGTATAAATAAACTTATTAAAATAATTAAACATAAAAATATATGAAACTATCAAAAGTAATGCATGTAGGAAGTGTTATCACGGGTTTTATTGGAGTAATCGCATTTGTGGGGACACTCATCGGTGGTGGTGACAATCTAGTGTTCGGAATTACAAAAATGGATGCATTAGCATGTTCGGCAATTCTTATCCTCATCGCAACATGGCTTCAGATTGCAACCATCCATCACATGATGCTTGAGAAAAAAGGAGAGGTTATATAATCCTGAGAAATATTATCAAATCATGAAAACATTAACCTTTCACGTACACGGCATGCACTGCAACGCTTGTGTTCTCATGACCGAGAGCGAGCTTGGCGATCTGCCTAATATCACTCATGTTAAATCGAGTCTTAAAAAGCATTCAGTAGAAGTCACCGGAGAGTTCGGTGATAAGACGGAAGTGCAGATTGCGGAGGATCTTACAATACCGCTGAGGCCTCATGGCTACACTGTTTCAGTTGAAAAAAAGCAGCATATAGCTAAATGGGGAGACTTCAAAATTGCGGTCCCGATAGCACTGGGCTTTGCTGTACTCTTCGTAGTGCTACAGAAAATGGGAATCGTGAATCTTGTTAGTGTAGGTAATGTGACCTACGGCACAGCATTTGTGATCGGTATAATCGCTTCGCTTTCAACCTGTATGGCGGTTGTTGGTGGCCTGGTCCTATCAATGTCCGCAACGTTTGCTAAAGAAGGTGACAAGATACGTCCTCAGCTCATGTTCCATGGTGGCCGAATAGTAGCGTTCTTTATTCTCGGTGGAGTAATTGGTGCTATTGGTTCAGCCTTTACTCTGAACACCTCAGCTACATTTATCTTGAGTCTAATCATTGGCATCGTAATGCTTATCCTCGGTATCAATCTTCTTGATACCTTCCATTGGGCCAAGAAACTTCAGCCATCAATGCCAAAGTTTATTGCTAAGCATGCACACGGGGTTTCAAAGTTCAACCATACTCTCACTCCGTTTCTTGTAGGTGTGGCAACATTCTTCCTACCATGTGGATTCACTCAGTCAATGCAGCTATACACCCTAACAACGGGGAGTTTCCTCAGTGGTGGACTTACCATGCTTGCATTTGCACTCGGAACTTTACCGGTCCTTGCCCTTATTAGCTTCAGTTCATTCAGCATTCAAAAGAGTTCCAAGGCCGGAGTGTTCTTCAAGACTGCAGGACTGATCGTCATCATGTTCGCACTCTTTAATCTTATTAATAGCCTGGTAGTAATTGGAGTCATACCGCCAGTGTTTAACTTCTAGTATAATTGTCCTTATGAAAGCAACTATTATTTCAGTTATCGTGGCAGTGGTCCTCATTGGGGGAGCTTTTATACTCACCCGAAGTGGTGGTAATGCCGGACAGGTAGCAAATGCAAACAATGTCACCATTGTTGATGGAAAACAAATTATAGAGATAAGTGCTAAAGGCGGATATCAGCCACGAAAGAGTATTGCCAAGGCAGGCATTCCAACAATCATTCGATTCAACACAAAAGGAACCTTCGACTGCTCGTCATCAGTTCGTATTCCGAGCTTGAATATAAGCAAGTCTTTACCGCAGTCAGGAGCAACGGATATTGATATTGGCGAAGGAAAACTCGGCACGCTTCAAGGTTCATGCGGAATGGGCATGTATCCGTTTGAGGTAGAGTTTCAGAGTTAAACCACCCCTTTATCTTAGGCCTTCTTGCCACCTGTTTGCCCTCGTGTACGCTTTTCGGCAAGTATTCGAGGAATAACCAAACTAACCCCAAATTATATGATTTCAAAACAAGCACTAGAAGAATACAAAGCAATCTGGCGTAAAGAGAATCCCGGTCAGGATATCGATGATCAAACCGCTATGGACGAGGCGACGGCACTTTTGACGATCATGGATAAAGTCTATCGGCCAATCACCAAAGACGAGTTTGATGCTTACAACAAGAAAAATAAGAAAGAGGCATACATCAGGTGTAAAAAGTGTGGCACAGAGATTTACTGGAATACGCATAAGAAAATGACTCCATGTGCATGCGGCGCTATTTCTGTAGATGGTACTGACGGCTACATACGCATGATCGGGAACAAAGAGGACTACGAGCAGATTCAAAAATAAACCAATGACAAAACTTATTATTTTATTAGTCATAATTATCGCAGCTATCGCACTCATTGAGTTTTTTAGAAAAGGTGGCACTGGTCCAATTGGTCCCAAAGGCTACCTCTACAAACGAAAGCCTTTCTTCCTCTCCCGGGCAGAGCATGAGTGCCATGACGCTTTGGTCCAGACTGTCGGCAAGGACTATCTGATTTTCGCCCAAGTGCATCTCCCAACCATCGTTGACCATAAGGTAACCGGCCAGAACTGGCGCGGTGCGTTCAGCCACATCAACGGTAAGTCGGTAGATTTCGTGCTCTGCGACCGGGCGTACATCGCTCCGAAGCTCGCCATTGAGCTTGATGACCAAACGCATGAGCGTTCCGACAGACAAGATCGGGACCATGAAGTCGAGCGTATTCTCAAATCAGCCGGTGTGCCGCTCTTGAGATTGGGCAATCATGGACGCTTCGATCCGAGTGACCTCGCACAGAAAGTTAAAGAGGTTCTTGGAAATAGTGCGGAGCAAGGTGGGGTGAAATAATCGCAAGCTGTGATTTACGGTAAAACCTTGCAGCCTGATAACTCCTGATAAGCACCTGTTTCTCCTACCCTTATTAGCGGTGAATTAGCGGGTACTCACCTGATAGAACAGGAGAATAACAGGTGAGTTGGTCCGGTCCAAAATTACGGTGATTACGGTCATCGGTGAAGTAGCTCGAAATAGTGAATGAGACTGTGGGGTAGGCCTTTCCAAGTTCCCGTAATAACGGGAAATTAACGGGAACTACTTTTTGAGCGAGATAGCGAGTGAGAGTGGGGGTAACCACCGTTTAAAAACGGTGAAAAAACGGTGGTCAACCCCCATTTAAAAAGGGTGGAAAATGGTGAACACCTGCATTTACAGGTAAAATGGGGGTTCAGGATTATTTTTTAGATATAGTGAGCGCAGGTGTGGGGTAATGACGATTGGCCAACAAAAATATATAATTAACACCGTGCGATCAAAAATCCTCAAAATTCTAACCTTTGCTATCATCGGGCTTACTCTAGTCACTCTTCTTTTTGGAATATCCCATTTTGCAATGGCGGGACACTACGGACCAAAGCCTATTAACTGTCCGTTCATGCCGGGCCATAGCTCTATCTGTAAAATGTCGCCAATGGAGCACATTCAGGCATGGCAAAATATGTTTACTGTCCTTCCGGCAAAGGAAGCACTTTCTCTCGTCTTTTCTCTACTCGCTCTGCTTGCATTGCTTGGCGTGCGTGAAATCTTTTATACATCCAATCCGCCTCTTTCAAATTTATACAGAAACTTTTTCCTAAAAAACAGGATTTCCATCCCGAATCCTCTAAAGGAAGCTTTCTCAAGCGGTATTTTAAACCCTAAACTTTTCTAGTGGCAAAGAAATGCTGGCCGTCAGTTTTTCGGACTGCGGCTTTTACTATTAACTTTATGTCGCTATGGAAGAAAACAAAGAAACAATACAAAAAAATACGCTGGCAATGCCCATAGCTGTAGTTATTGCTGGAGCCCTCATTGCCGGCGCAGTAATTTACAGCGGTGGCAAAGCACCAGCATCAGGTACTGCAAATCAGCCACAACAACAGCAAGTGGCACAGCAAACGGGTGATCTTGAGCAGATGGCACCAGTCACATCAAAAGATCACATTCGAGGTGATATAAACGCACCAGTGAAGATAGTCGAATACTCGGACACCGAATGTCCATTCTGCAAGAGATTCCAAGACACGATGAATGATGTGATGGATACCTACGGCAAAGACGGAAAGGTTGCATGGGTATACCGACACTTTCCAATCGATCAGCTTCATTCTAAGGCCCGGAAGGAAGCTGTCGCCATGGAATGCGCCAACGAGTTGGGAGGAAACGACAAGTTTTGGGAATTTGCGGATCGCCTCTATGAGGTCACACCTGCAAACAATGGACTCGATCCCGCAGAGCTTCCGAAGATTGCGCAGTTCGTAGGGTTAGACACAGCAAAATTCAACACTTGTCTCACGAGTACGAAGTACGATAAGCATATTCAAGATGAAGTTGAAAATGCTCAAGCAACCGGTGGCAATGGCACACCATGGAGCATTGTGGTCGGCAAAGATGGCAAGAAGTATCCGCTTTCAGGAGCTCAGCCAATCTCTGCAATAAAGCAATTGATCGATCTTGCATCAAAATAATTATGATTCTTGATGCTTTACAAAAAGTATTCCGCAAACCTGCCTATGTGGTTATTGCACTTGTCGTAAGTGCGTCGGTATTTGTGCTTGCTGTTTGGCTTCCAAATATCCGACTGGTTGCGGGCGTAGTCAGTTCATCGGATGTACCTTTCGTAAGTAAGATTCAATTGCCACTCAGTCTCCTGGGTTCGATAGGAACAAACTTCACACCGCTCTCCGCTACCTACACGATTGCGATTGCTATTCTATTTGGAATGTACATCGCAATGATCACCTACTTCCTGAAGCGCAGAATCAGGGAAGTCGGACAAACAGGTGTTGCGACTGGATTTCTTGGTATCGCAAGCGGAGTCTTGGGAGTGGGGTGTGCCGCCTGCGGGTCATTTCTCCTCACAACCCTTACGCTTGTGGGCGCAGGAGGAATATTAACGCTTCTACCGCTCGGAGGCAGCGAGTTTGGAATCATCGGAGCAATCCTGCTTGCAGTCGCAGTCTACATGATCGCCAAAAAGATTATCGATCCTCAAGTATGTAAAGTTGAGAATTAAAATTATGAAAAAATTAATCAATAAAATATCAGTCGAAACACTTCACTACGCCATCCTGCTTCAGGCAGGAATCGCCATGGCTGGAAGCCTCTTCTTCAGTGAAGTGATGAACTTGCCACCATGTGTATTATGCTGGTATCAGCGCATCGCCATGTACCCGATAGTGATTCTCGTTGCGATAGGTATTATTCGAAATGACCGAAAGACCTACATCTCGGTCCTTGCTCTCGCACTTCCAGGTCTTCTAATATCGATTTACCACAACCTGCTTTATTGGAAGATTCTCCCCGAAAGCATTGCGCCATGCATGCTCGGAGTATCATGCACTACCAAGTTCTTTGAATGGTTCGGCTTCATTACCATTCCATTCATGGCATTGGTGGCGTTCATTATTATTAACCTGCTTGCATTTATCAGCTTAAAGAAAAATACCTATGAAAAATCTTAAAATCATTATTGGAATCGTCGTCGTGATTGTCGTCGTCTTTCTTCTGGCGAAAGGAGGCTACAAGAAGACGGAAGATAAAGTAGAACCTACAAACACCGGTCAAGCTTCGGCACTTGAGATCAAAGCAAATGATTGGGTTTCTGGGACGAGCACCGCAAAGGTAACACTTGTTGAATACCTCGACTTCGAATGTGAAGCTTGCGGAGCATTCTATCCAATAGTTACCAAGCTTAAAGAGGAATACAAAGACGATATGCGATTAGTCGTTCGATACTTTCCGTTGCCAGGACATAAGAATTCCCGAACAGCAGCGCATGCAGTTGAAGCAGCCGGAAAGCAAGGTAAGTTCTGGGAGATGTACAGCATCCTCTTTACCAAGCAGTCAGAATGGAGCGAAAAGCCGGTCGCAAACCAAGATCAGTTTGAAAAGTATGCAATTGAAGCAGGTGTGATGAATATTGAGCAATGGAAAACTGATGTAAAAAGCGATGAGGTCATGAAGCGAGTCGATGACAGCTACAAGGAAGCAGTCAGTCTCAATCTCCAAGGTACCCCATCATTCTTCCTCGATGGAAAAAAGATAGAAAATCCGAAAGGATACGAGTCATTTAAGCTCCTTATCGAGAAGGCAAAAAATAATTAATCATTAAATATATATGGAAAATACAACACCAGAAAACAAAAATGTTCAAGATGATCCTAAAGCAAGCTACGTCAATTTGAAATTCAAGAAGCCCAAGCCGCTCTATATTGCAATTGGAGTAGCGGTACTTCTTATCATCATTGCCCTGATCTTTGCCAAAGGACTCTTTGTGGCTGCGACGGTAAATGGAAGTCCTATCAGCCGTCTTTCAGTTATCAAAGAACTTGAGAAGCAAGGTGGCAAGCAGGCTCTCGAAGCGATCATCGATAAAAAACTTATCGAGACCGAATTAAACAAGCAGAAAATAGATGTCTCAAAAGAAGAAGTTGATGCGGAAATTGAGAAGATAAAAACTCAAGTTACATCTCAAGGCGGAACACTTGAAATGGCACTTGCGCAACAGGGTTTGACCGAGGAAAAACTTCGAGAGCAGATCACTATCCAAAAGAAGCTTGAAAAATTGCTAGCAGAAAAGGTAGCTGTGAGCGAAGCGGAGATAGACGCATACATCAAAGACTCGAAAGCCACTCTTCCAAAAGACGTGAAGATGGAGGATTTCAGAAAGCAGATCAGCGATCAGCTCAAACAGCAGAAATTCCAGTCTGAAGCGCAACAGTGGGTGTCTGATTTGACTGCAAATGCCAAGATAAAATATTACGTCAACTATTAACCTAATTTAAATCTATGAACATACAAAAAATATTGAAATCTTTAAAAGATCACGCCAACGAAGAGGTACGTATTCACAAAGAGGTATTCACTGACGCGAAAACCGACGTTAAGAAGTTGGTCAGCAAACATCTGAAGGATACAATGTCGATACACAAAGCTTTTTGGAAAGAGTTAAAGGCTGCCGCAAAGAGCAAGAGCGGTAACAAATAATCAATGTCAAGCAAAATCCAAAACAACACATGTGACCATTGCGAACCCGAGACAGATAAGTCTGCGGTTTCGTCATTGAGTGTGAATTGGAAAAAACTCCTTACTTGGGTTGCGGGGATTTCCGTTGTTACAGGCTTTTTTCTCAATCTCTTCGGATTCAATCCAGAGACAGTGACAGCGATCTACTCCCTCGCCATTGCTTCAGGGGGCATCTACGTCATCAAAGGAGCGTGGCGGGGACTCTCAAAACAGAAATTTCTCAATATCGACTTCCTAGTTGTCATCGCTTCGCTCGGAGCGATATATCTCGGAGAACTTCCGGAAGCAGCGGCTGTCATTTTCTTCTTCTCTCTTGCGGAAGCCTTCGAGGACTATGGTATAGACAGGTCCCGAAGGGCGCTTCAAGCGCTTCTTCATAAGTCGCCACAAACAGCAACGCTTCTTGATGGAAAGACTATTCCAGTAAGTGAAGTGATCGTCGGTCAAAAGGTGCAGGTAAAGCCTGGAGAACTCATTCCACTCGATGGCAAAGTCATCAAAGGCCTATCAGCAGTAAATGAGGCAACTATCACTGGCGAATCCATTCCCAAGGACAAGCGAGAGGGCGATACTGTCTTTGCGGGAACTCTCAATGAAAATGGATATTTAGAAATAGAGGTAACCAAGGAAAGCAAGAACTCTACTTTTTCAAAAATCATAGCCCTTGTCGAACAGGCACAGAAGGCAAAGGCCCCTACACAGGAATTCATTGATCGTTTTGCGAAATACTATACGCCGTCGGTCGTTCTAATCGCTCTCATCGTTGCTGCTGCGCTGCCTCTCATAACTGGTGAACCTTTTGTAATATGGCTTGAGAGGGCGATCACGCTTCTCGTCATCGCATGTCCATGCGCTCTTGTCATTTCCACTCCTGTAGCCATCACATCGGCAATCGGCGGAGCGTCGCATCGAGGTGTACTCATCAAGGGAGGTAAACACCTTGAGGAGCTCAAGAACGTCAGAGCTGTTGCGTTCGACAAGACCGGCACGCTCACTCTCGGAGAACCCTACATATCTGATGTGATCGCTTTTAATGGCTTCACGGAGAAAGATGTACTTGAAGACGCTGCCGGCGTTGAGCAATTTTCTTCACATCCGCTCTCGAAAAGCATCCTTGCCTACGCAAAGGAAAAAGGGATCAATCCTCACTCTATGCAGGATTACCAGAACATTGCTGGTAAGGGAGGTAAAGCAACCTGCATGGTCTGTGATGATCTCGAACACTGTGTTGGCAATTTAAAGCTCATGGATGCCCATGGAGTCACGACTAAGGAGATTCTTGAAAAGACAGAGAAACTCGAGCGTGAAGGTAAAACGGTGGTTCTTGTAAGTGAAGGTGACAAAATCATGGGCGCTCTTGCTATCTCGGACAGGATAAAAGATGAAGCTAAGCAGACTATTGAGAAACTTACCGCAATGGGAGTGACTTCCATCATGCTTACCGGAGACAATCAGCACACTGCTTCATACGTTGCTGAAACTCTCGGCATCAAGGAGGCGCACGGGTCACTTCTTCCTGATGAAAAGGTGAAGAAGATTCAGATGCTCAAAGACAAATACGGATCGGTGGCGATGGTCGGGGACGGAGTCAATGATGCCCCCTCTTTGGCACTTTCAAATGTCGGTATTGCCATGGGAGCAAAGGGATCGGACGTGGCAATTGAAACGGCTGACATTGCTCTCATGAATGACAATATTCTGAACATCCCATACGCTGTGGGGCTTTCGAAAAAGGCGCTTCGTACCGTAAAGCAGAACGTGACTGCAGCGCTCATTTCCAAGCTCGCTTTCATCGTCCTTGCCATCTTTGGTATATCGAATCTCGGCATTGCCATTGCTGCCGATACTGGAGTGGCGATTCTGGTGATACTTAACGGACTAAGATTGTTTAAAACCTCATAAAATAAGGGCTTTTAGGAGCTTGAAAAGCTCTTCTTTTTTCGCTACAATATACAGCCTATGAAGAAATTTGCCCTGTGGGGATTTGGGCTCGCTGTTGTTGCGACCATCCCCCTCGTTAGCATCAAAATTGGAGCATCGGATAATGTAAAAGCAGTATCAAAGCAAGGTGAGGCGCTTCAATTGTTGCCTCAAAGTGATCTACCTGAGGGTATTGTGAAAGAGTATAAAATTGAACCAGGAGATACCTTCGCCGAGGTAATGACTGGTATGAATGTTCCCTATGAGCAAGCGTACTCCATCCTTAGCTCCTCGAAGGATGTTTTTGATTTTACAAAAATGAACGCCGGGAAGGTCCTTAAGCTCGTATTTGTTCAAGAAGCGTTCGCAGCGATGGAGTATCCATTAAATAGCGATACGGTGGTTCATGTAAAAAAGCAGGAAGATGCCTTCGTTGCTACGGAGGAAGAAATCCCTTATGTGATTGAGAATGCGACAGCCAGAGGAACGATCACCGACTCTCTATTTTTAGCGGCACAGTCTGTAGGGCTCGAAGACAAGGCAACCATGGGAATTGCAGATGTCTTTTCAAGCGATATTGATTTCGCAACCGACATACGCGAAGGGGATTCTTTTTCTGTTGTCTATGAAAAGCGAACTCTTGACGGCAAGGATGCAGGAGCTGGAAGAATACTGGCTGCAAAATTCACAAACGGCGACAAAACATACACAGCTTTTCGTTTCAATGATAAATTTTATGACTCAGAAGGAAAGTCTCTTGCTCGCCAGTTTCTCAAATCACCACTTAATTATGCTCGTATAAGCTCAGGATTTAGTTACAAGCGTACCAATCCAGTTACTAAACAGGTTACTCCGCATCGTGCAATAGATTATGCAGCTGATTCCGGTACACCTGTTATTGCTACAGCAGACGGTAAGGTGACCGTTGCAGGATCAAAGGGAGGTCTGGGTATTACAGTTGAAGTTAAACATGGGAACTACCTTACTCAGTATGCTCATCTTTCAAAGATTGCCAAAGACATAGAGACCGGAGCAACGGTTGAGCAAGGTGACGTGATCGGATATGTAGGATCAACAGGGATTTCTACCGGTCCCCATCTTCAATATGCCATGTTTGAAAACGGGTCACCTATTAATCCTCTAACTACAGATTTTCCTCGTGGCGAAGCTGTGTCTCAGACAGAAATGAGCAGCTTTCAGGTAATTAGGGATAAATTTGAAAGTGATCTGTAACAATTTTGGGAGTCAGATTATTTTTTAGATATAGTGAGAGCAGGTGTGGGGTAACAATCTTTGAAGCTTGGAATGTAGATCGTCGCGTCATCAATTTTCTCGAATATTGTCCTAACCTGCGCGACCACGCGACCCCGTAGCAAAATTCCCGCGTGGGAATTTTTGCGTAGGGGTGACTAAGCAAGGTGCCTGCGCACCTTGCGGATGGGATTCGAAGACCTTGAGCATATTTTCGACACTTCGAAGCTTTAGCGAAGAAGGGAAGAAAATGCGAAAGGTGTACTGAAGCTGTAAGCTTCGAATCCCATTAGGCACCCAATTTCATTCCACGCTATACTATACATGGTAGGTATTATTCGCTTTTAATCAAATTAAAATATGAATAACGAATCTTCGGGTACAGGTATGGTGGTGGGCATTCTCGTGATCGTCGTCATCGCGATCGTGGTATGGATCGCGTATACGCAAGGATTCTTCATGGGCAAAGAAGAAGGGGAAGATAAGGGGGGACTCGAGATCAACCTAGGTGGCTCGACGGATAGTAGCAACTAACAATAGTCGAGGGTGTATAATTGGTGTATGGAGAATTATTTCAGAGGGACGAAACAACATCCGTACCATCTTTCGGTCGGTGCTGTTATCGTCAATGGAGAAAATAAGATCTGTTGCCACTATTTCGAAAAGGTAACTTCAAGAAATAAATTCAGACATTTTACAGACTTCTATATTTTGATGCGAGAGACTATGGAGATGGGCGAGTCGATAGAGGATACTCTGCATCGGGGTCTCAAGGAAGAGTTCGGGATGACGGGAGATATTGTTACCTACATCGGTTCGATCAAGGGGAATTATCCCATCGAAGATATTTCGATCGAAAAGACCACGCTATATTTCTTGGTAAAAATGAAGACATTCGAACCAGAACTCAGAGCTACCGAAGATGCTGAAAAAGAAAGTGAGATCCAATGGCAAACGATCGACTTTCTCATTCCAAAAATGAAAGCCCAGGTGGCTCGTCTCAACAGTACCATGGACGAGTCGTCGATCTTGGAGAGGGTACAAAATATCTTACAAAATAATCTATAATAACCTCACTATGAAAACCATACTCTACATCCTCATCACCCTCGCCATCCTCGTCGGCGGCTTTTACGCCTTCAACAACTACATATACGAACAGAAGCAGGCTCCGGCATCTGCGGATTTCAAGGAGGCAGAATACATCGTCGAGGGGCAGCGTATCACGCTGGGCGAAGCAGACTATTTCGGCAATGAGGTGCGAACAGATCTCAATGCTGACGGCAGAGAGGACGTCATCTTTGTTCTCACTCAGCAGCCAGGAGGAAGTGGCACGTTCTACTATGTAGTGGCGGCACTCAATACCGAACGCGGATATGTCGGATCGGAAGGGTTGTTCCTCGGTGACCGCATCGCGCTCCAGACGATCGAAAAGGGCACAGGGAGTATGGTGATCGTGAATTATGCCGATCGTAAGGCAGGAGAAAGTTTTGCTATTCAGCCGTCAGTCGGCAAGACTCTGTGGCTCAAGTTGAATACAGAGAGTATGGCATTCGAGCAGATAGAGCCGAACTTCGAAGGTGAAGCAGATCCTGCACGGATGAACTTGTTGATGAATAAATGGTTGTGGATCAGTGCTCGTTCCGGAGATGGACAAGAGATCAAGCCACGCAAGACCGATGCCTTTGCGATAACATTCTCATCTGAAAAGAGATTCTCAGCTACAACCGACTGCAACCAGGTGGCAGGGTCATATGCAACGACTACGGGGAACACGATCATTTTTTCTGAAATGATCTCGACCAAGATGTTCTGTGAAGGTTCTCAAGAAACAGAATTCGTCACATTGCTTGGGAATACTTCTGCATACCATTTCACCTCAAAAGGCGAGCTTGTCTTCGATCTCAAAACGGGAGGCTCAATGACGTTCAGATAAGTTGACCTCGGGGGTATTTGGTGGTATCCATACGTCAGACTGAGACATACCGTCTCGGGACATGAAACAATCAAAACGAAAGGTTAGTCATGAGTGAGATCGACGAAGGTTTTGTACGGATAGCGACGACACTTATCTCTGTGTCGGATAAGAGGGGCGTTGTGGATTTCGCAAAATTCTTGAAAACAAGATACGACACCAAGATCATCTCCACGGGCGGCACTGCGAAGGTGCTTCGCGATGCAGGGATCCACGTGGAAGATGTCTCTGAGATCACTGGTTTCCCTGAGTGTTTGGGTGGGAGAGTGAAGACGATGCATCCGAAACTCATGGGAGGAGTGCTCTACCGACGTCATCATCGTGATGATGAAGAAAGCGTGAATGTCCTGAGAATGGAACCTATCGACTTGGTGGTGGTAAATCTCTACCCCTTCGAAAAGACGATACAGAAGCCGGGGGTCACATTCGATGAGGCTATCGAGGAGATCGATATTGGTGGACCTACGTTGTTGCGAAGTGCTGCAAAGAACCATAGGTTCGTAACCGTGGCTTCCAAGATCGAACATTACGACCTGATCCGAAATGCAATGATCGACAATAGAGGTCCGACAACAAGCCGGCAACTCCGACACCATCTTGCTGCCGAAGCGATCCGGCATACGTCCGAGTATGACAAGGTTATCGCTGACTATCTCGAATCAACACAACATGGCACGGCGTAGTCTCGTTGTCACGTACTCTCTCAATCTCCAGCAACAGTGCTGGAGATTTTTTAATATATGAAATGCTATACTACTTTCCATGAATAAAAGATTATTTATCGTACATCGCTGGGGTGGAAGCGCGACTGAACCGATGATCGCATGGTTAGGTGAAGAGGGCAGGAAGCTTGGCTTCGAGACGACGGTGCTCGAGATGCCGAACTCACATAGCCCTACCGTCGATGCATGGGTCAACCATCTCGAGTCAGTTGTGATGTATCCAGATGAGAATACGTTCTTCATTGGGCACAGTATCGGCTGTCAGGCGATATTCAGATACATCCAGGCACCAGAGATCACCGATGTTGGTGGAGTTGTCTGCATTGCACCGTGGCTGACCCTCGCGAAGCTCGAAACCGAAGAGGACAAAGACATTGCACGACCATGGCTCGAGAATCCGATCAACTTTGCTCAGATCAAGAAGGTCCTCAAAAAAGCTACTCTCATTTTCTCTGATAATGATACCGAGGTTTCCTTGGCGGAAAATCGTGATTTGTTCGCTGCCAAACTCGATGCTCAGGTGATCGTCGAGTCAGGCAAGGGACACTTTACAGAGTCAGACGGAGTGAAAGAGCTACCAGTCGCGATCGAGGAGTTGAAGAAGATGGCCCTCATATAACCAGCAAGGTCCGACCTTGCTACTGAGATATGCACACGTGGGCTTGCATGACTTTTTATGAAGGAGTAGTATATTCCTCGGACCAGTTTGTACTGAACAAGTCGACCAAAGGTCCACTCGAACAAGCAGGCATCATGAACGGCAATCGTTTCACTGAACCTATTGTACTGACCGCGTAGCCGCTCCTCGCGTCTACGTAAAAGGGACATCATCCCCATGTGTCGCAAGACACACACCCACCAGAGCACCGCCCGCGCATCTCGCATCTGCATGCGAATCGCACGGGCGGCTCTTTTTTATTCCCATACATACACTGGGGGATATTACAGATGCTACAATGTGTGCATGAGACACACGAATACGAAACTATATTCCGGCGGCTACATAGGTATCCTCCTCATCTTTCTAGGAACTGCCTTTGTCATTTTCCTGGCGGTACAGCAGTATGAACGGATCGGACAACGTACACGTGACACTGCAGAAGAGCAGAAGGTGGGGACACAACCGCAAGATGACGGCAAGATACTCTATCCGATAGATCGAGCCCTTGACGCCAAGGCAACTTTGGAGGCTCGTGACAGGGCTATGTTGCAAGAGTAATGATTTGCTATACTTATCTCATTATGAAAAAGCCATACACATTAGCCATCATTACAAGTCTTGTTGTAGGAATAGCATTTACTACGTCACCAGTGCATGCTGCAGAGGTCTGCATATTTTCAGATACACTGACTCTCGGTTCTGTCGGTGAAGACGTACGTTGTCTCCAGAGATTCTTGAATACAAACGGATTCATCATTACTTCAGAAGGAGCCGGATCACCAGGCAAAGAAACCAACACCTTCCGCGAAAAGACAAAAGAGGCTTTGACCAAGTGGCAGGTCTCCAAAGGTATTTTCCCGGCAACAGGGAACTTTGGCCCTCAGTCGCGCAAGCTCTATGAAGTCTCTCTCCAGCCAGTCGCTGTGGTTCCTGTGATCCCTACCACGCCTTCACCGGTGACTGTCGTCACGCCTCCTGCGGCTTCTACTGCCACGGTAGCCAATGCCGTTCCTGTAGTTTCGAATACGAGTTCTACAGAACGCAAACTCAAAGATCTGATCAAGAAAGTTCGTGATGCTATCAAGCAGGCAGAAGAAGACATCGATGATGCCAAAGACGATGGAGAAGATGTGGCTACTCCAGAGAAACAGCTCGAACGTGCACAAGATAAATTCCTCGATGCGGTCTACGCCTATTTTGACGGTGAATACGACGAAGCAACAGAGGCTATAGAGAAAGCAGACAAATATGTAGAAGATTCCGTAGAAGATATTAGTGGTAGTTCAGACGATGCTGAGAAGGCTATCAAGCGTGCCAAGGAAGCATTGAGTCAGGCACGAGATGATATCAGTGAAGCAGATGACGATGGTGACGATGTCAACGAAGCACAAGACATATATGACGATGCGAAAGACAAGCTCGATGATGCGCGATCTGAATTTGATGACGAGGATTATGACAAGGCTGAGGAGCTTGCCAAAGAAGCCGAAGACTTGGCCGAAGATGCATCAGATGCACTTTAGAGGCTAGTCCACGATCTCCATCCGCTTCGTTATTTTCTACGATCTGTTATTCTTAGAGAGTGAAAGATACCATCAAGAATATATACGAATGGATACGACGTAACGATAGATACCTCTCGGCAGGAGCATTGCTGAGTGGTTTCATCGTTGATACGCTGACCCTCCGCAGGGTCGACTTGCCCCTCGAGAATATCATCATGCTGACGTACTTCAGTGTCGTCTCGATCGGTATCATCGTGCTCCATATCTACGACACGCGCAAACTGCAGAGTGTGACCGTACACAGAGTCGTCAGTCTGATCCCGCTCGTCATCCAGTTTGCATTCGGTGCATTGTTCAGTGGGTTCACCGTCTTTTATTTCCGGAGCGGATCACTCGCTACCAGCTGGCCTCTGATCGCAGTACTCGTTGGTCTCTTGATCGCCAATGAGATGTTGCGGAGACATTATGCACGCCTCGTACTCCAAGTCAGTATCTTGTTCACGGCACTTTTCTTTTTCTTGATTTTCTTTATCCCTGTTCTCCTGGGGAAGATGGGTCCATGGATATTCCTCTTGAGCGGGATCAGTGCACTGGCGCTTGTCTCGTTCTTCATTGCGATACTGGCGTATTTTGTGCCACGCCATGTATCACAGAGCAGGAACTTCTTACTCTACTCGATCGGCACAGTGTTCATCGGGATCAACATCCTCTATTTCACCAACATCATCCCGCCGATCCCACTCTCTCTCAAAGAGGCTGGTGTATATCAACGACTGATCAAAACTGGCCGAGGATATATCGGCTTCCACGAAACACCCTCGCGCTGGTCATGGATCGACCTTTTCGAGAATGTGAATCTCGTCGAAGGGCAAGCACTCTACGTCTACAGCTCGGTATTCGCTCCGACCGATATCGATGTTGAAGTTGTTCATCATTGGAAACATTTCGATGAAGAGGCGAGTCGTTGGCGTTCGATCAACAAGATCCCGTATACGATCGTCGGTGGCAATGATCGAGGGTATCGAGGATATTCGATGAAGCAGAACCTCATGCCCGGCAATTGGGAAGTGGCTGTAGAGACGCTACGTGGGCAAGTGATCGGTCGCATCTTGTTCGAGATATCATACGTCGATGATCAACCACACTTGCTCGAGTACGAGCTCTAAGTGTTCATAAGGAATGATATACTACACATATGGTACGTCGCTCATATCTCACGTCAGATGCAGTACGCAACTTCGTCTTCGGAGTCGAGGATAGTCTCGTCTCAACTGTTGGGTTTGTCTCTGGTATAGCGACGTCTGATGTCGCTACTGAGACCATTCTCTTGTCAGGCATCATCCTGATCTTGGTAGAAGCATTCTCGATGGCAGCAGGATCTCTGTTGTCGGATAATTCTGCTGATGAATTTGCTCGCAAGGGTGTTCTCAAACTCAGTAAATCGCTCTTTGGGGCAGGGGTCATGTTCTTCTCCTATATTATCTCAGGTGTCTTGGTGATCGCTCCATATATGTTCTGGGAACATGCAGTGGCGCTCCCGCTATCGATCGGCATCTCACTATGCGCATTGGTGTTGCTTGGTACGGTCAGCGCTCGTGTCTCGGGCGTATCGGTTGTATCCAAGTCGATCACGATGGTGGTGGTCGGCGGTATCGCGGTTGCTATCGGCATTATCATCGGTAATATCGCATCTGGTATACTATAGGTCATATGAAGCGCTCCCAAGCTCGTCGAGAACTCATCAAAGACTTTTTGTTGATCTGTATCGGTATCGCGCTTGCACTCTTCTTGAGTACTTCAGGCATGCTTGACCAGATGATCTCTCTCATTGGCAACACTGCTGCGGCGAGCTTTTTTGCAGGTATATTCTTTACCTCAGTTTTCACTCTCGGACCCGCATCGGTGACCTTGGTTAATATTTCTGAATATGGCGATCCTCATACGATTGCCTTATGGGGTGCACTTGGTGCGGTCTGTGGAGATCTGGTACTTTTCTTTTTTATACGTGATCACTTTGCGGAGCATATCACCAAGTCACTTCGTCCTTCACGGGTGCGACGTATCTTGGCTTCGTTCCACCTCGGGTTCATGAAGTGGTTGTCACCGATCCTTGGGGCACTGATCATCGCCTCGCCTTTGCCCGATGAGTTCGGTATGGCGCTTCTGGGGATGTCCAAGATCCGTGTGGCAGTACTCATCCCTATAGCCTTTGCCATGAATATGCTCGGCATATATGGCCTGATCTGGTTTACGAATGTGCTCTGACCGTATATAATCCAACCATTATGAATATCAAACGAATTATTTTTTGGGTATGTTTTGTGGCGGTATTAGCTCTTATTATCTGGGGCCTCATCGTAGCTATGCACAAAGAGTCAACGGGCGGCTTGAGTCTCGGTACTCCGATGGCAGAGCGTGCAACCGACCATGTCCGCGGTTCAGATACGGCGACCGTGACGCTCATGGAGTATGCCGACTTCCAATGTCCAGCGTGCGGAGCTTTTTATCCTATCGTCGAGCGCCTCCTGACGAACTCTTCGACGACGGTCAGATTTGTCGGAAGACATTTCCCGCTCGCTCAACATCGTAATGCGATCGCCGCCGCTCAGGCAGCAGAGGCAGCGGGGGCACAAGGCAAATACTGGGATATGGCAGGACTCCTCTATGACAACCAGACTTCATGGGAGACACTCACTGCATCTCAAGCATATGATGTATTCAAAGGCTACGCAGAACGTCTCAAGCTCAACGTTGCCTTGTTCGAGGCTGACTTCAAGAGTACCGAAACAAAAACAAAGATCGATGAAGACCTTGCGGACGGTAGAGCTATCGGCGTCAGTGGTACACCCACCTTCTTTATCAACGGCAAAGCCATAACCAATCCTCGCGACTATGAATCATTCAAGAAACTTATTGACGAGGCGATTACAAGCAGTACCCCATAAATTCACGATCGCAGTTCTGTGCATCGCACTTCTTGGGTTCGCTGATGCGGCGTATTTGACCATCAAGCACTATGCAGGAGTCGTGCCTCCATGTGCGGTCGGCGGATGTGAACAGGTCTTGACCAGTGATTATGCGACCTTGCTCGGTATTCCTGTGGCACTGATGGGGGCGTTGTTCTATGTTCTGATCTTGGTCGGAACATTCGCCTATCTTGAGTCGAAACAGGAGAGACTGTTCCGATGGGTGCTCTATGCAACATTGCCAGGATTCGTCTTTACGGTCTATCTGTTCATCTTGCAGGCGGTCGTGATCGAGTCTTTCTGTCTCTATTGTTTGGGTTCTGCGACGACCTCGACGCTCTTGGCTGGACTGGCTATTTATATCTTTTCGAAGTATTCTGGAGCTCCGGACACGCAATTCTGAGTTGCCTGCGGAACTCGCTCCTTGTGCCCCTAAGTCTCAGGATTCGCCAAATCCGCACTCATCCTTCGACTAAGGGGCACATAGTCGCTCAGACAGTCCTCGGCTACCTCAGAATTACATATCCTTCGCTCTTACTCCTATGAACAAAAACTCACACATACTCACCATCCCATCCCAGGCCAACTACGAACTCCTCGACTCTGGAGAAGGGGAGAAGCTCGAACGTTTTGGTGCGCATGTATTGTCGCGACCAGATCCGCAAGCGTTGTGGAACAAGTCCTTGCCCGAAACCGATTGGAAAAAGGCTGATGCATATTTTACCCGTGACAGTAGTGGGGCCGAATGGGCATACCGCGGTAACATGCCGCTCGAGAAGTGGTCCATCGAATTCGGAGGTCTCAAGCTGTGGATCAAGCCGACGGCTTTCAAACATACCGGACTCTTCCCAGAACAGGCGAGCAACTGGAGTTGGCTGCAAGACATAATCAAAAAGCAAAAAGCAAAAAGTGACAGTGAAAAGGTGCAAGGCGTAAGTGAAGACATAGAAGTCCTCAACCTTTTTGGATATACGGGTGGGGCGAGTTTGGCTTGTGCGCAGGCGGGAGCCAAGGTGGTCCATATCGACAGTTCCAAGGCGGCGGTGACCTGGGCGCGTGAGAACGCCGAACTCTCTGGTCTGTCAGACAAACCGATCCGTTGGATCGTCGAAGATGTGCGTGCATTCGTCGAACGTGAGATCAAACGTGGTCGTACCTACGACGGCATCATCATGGATCCACCGGCTTTTGGCCACGGACCTGACAGTGAAGTCTGGAAGATCGAAGAGCATTTTCGTACATTAGTAGAAGAGTGCAAGAAGCTTTTGAAGCCTCTCGACGACGCTCGAGGCGGGCCACTATTCTTCCTGATCAATGGTTACTCTGCCGGATATTCCGCTATCGCCTATGAGAACAACCTTCTTTCTCTCCAGAAGACGTTTGGTGGCGAGATCGAAATAGGGGAGCTCACTCTCCAAGAATCCGGTCCAGAGAAAAGGCTGTTGCCATGTGGTATTTTCGCAAGGTGGGGGAGGTGAGTCCAGGGTAGCAAGGCCTACCTTTGCTGTGCGTGAAGATGTGGAGCTAAGATGAGTGCACGAAGCTTTTTCTGGAATCATGTTAGTATATGTTCGTAGAGGATGACGTGGCAGAGATTGATAATTTTTAAATTTAATTATGAAAAGTAAAAAACTTATAATCGCACTCGGTATAATACTGCTCACCCTTGGTTTTGTGGGGTTATTCAAATTACTTACTATGCTTCAATTCGGAATCGATTTCGGAGATGGTGTATGGGGATTACTAGGGATAGTTATCTACGTTGTACTCGATCTCTATGCAGGCATATATTTTATAAAGAATAATGATAAAATATACGCCAAATTAAATGTTCCAGCTAAACCTTTATTCCAAAAGTCCTTACCGTTGTGGTTTATTGCATATGTTCTGATCCTGCTCAGCTTGATTGTAATGAGTGAATATATTAATTTTTGATTCGCATTATTTTAATGCTACGCTCTCCCATATGCCCGCAACCATCCTCTCTGGTCGTACTGTCCGTGATGCTCTAGTCCCCGAACTCATCAAGAAGATAGAGGCGCTTTCTTTTGTGCCCACTCTGGCGATCATTCAGGTCGGTACACGCGAGGACTCTACGGCTTTTATCAATGCAAAAAGACGATTTGCCGCCAAGATCGGTGTGCAGGAAAAACACATTCAGCTACCCGAAACTATTTCTGAAGCCGAGCTCATTTCCAAAATCCAAGAGTGCAATGATGATGCATCGATACATGCCCTCATAGTTCAACTTCCATTGCCTCCACATATGAACCGAGACAAGGTCATCGCACACATCGACCCTGCAAAGGATGCAGATGGTCTGACTACAGGTGCAAAAGTCATGCCCGCAACAGCCAGAGGTATCCGAGAATTGCTGGCGTTTTACCACGTACCCATTTCAGGGAAGAAGGTGGCGGTTATCGGACGATCGCTCCTGGTAGGAACTCCGGTAGCAGAGATGTGTAGGCAGGCTGGTGCACAGGTAACGGTATGTCATCGGGGCACTCCAGATCTCGTGAAAGAAACACAGGCCGCCGACGTTATAATCGTGGCAGCCGGGTCAGCCGGTCTTATTCGTAAGGATCATGTGCGGGAAGGCCAGATCGTTATCGATGTAGGTATCAATACCTCATCGGAAGGGAAGATGGTCGGTGATGTGTCGAGAGAAGTTGCAGATGTTGTCGCGATGATCACTCCTGTTCCAGGTGGAGTGGGACCCATGACAGTCTGTGCTCTCTTCGAGAACGTACTCGATCTCTGTAAGTAGAATGTCATTCCCGCGTATGCGGGAATCCAGGATTCTGGTCACATGACGTGGTCATATCCTGGATCCCCGTTTTCACGGGGATGACACGCATGTATAATGAACGTAATTACCAGATAAATATATCTATATGAATATTCAAGAAAAAGTATGGAAAGTGGGCATGTGGGTCGGGATACTCCTCGCAGTATTCCTTGCGGTTATTTCTATCAAAGAGTTCAAGGCTATCGGATATGTTGGCAAGGACACACCAGTCTTCAACAGCATATCAGTCAGTGGCAAAGGCGAAGAAGTCAGTATCCCTGATGTCGCTACGTTCTCATTCGGTGTAACTGAGACCAACAAACAGGTCGCTGTCGCACAAGAAGCCGCTACCAAGCGTATCAACGCGGCTCTCGCGGCTCTCGAGGAGGCAGGTATCGCAGAGAAGGACATCAAGACTACCTCGTACTCTATCAACCCAAATTACGAGTACACCCAGGGCGTATGTACCATGTACTCATGCCCTCCAAGCAAGAGTGTCTTGATCGGCTATGAAGTCAGTCAGAACATAGATGTCAAAATCCGTGACATCGCCAAGGCTGGAGAAGTCTTCAGTACGATCGGCGCACTTGGTGTTGATACCGTCAATAACCTTGCATTCTCGATCGATGATATCGAAACCGTGAAGGCCAAGGCTCGTGCAAAGGCTATCGCTGATGCTCAGACCAAAGCCAAGGAGCTTTCGAAACAGCTCGGTGTCCGTATCGTCCGCATCACCAGTTTCTATGATTCTAGTGACGATATGAATCCGTACTACTACGGTCGTGGCGGTGACATGATGGAGGCATCAGCAGTCAAGAATGCCGCAGCACCTATGATCCCAACAGGGGAACAGGAGATCGTGTCGAGAGTCACAGTGACGTATGAGATAAAGTAAGTCACAAGTAATCAAGAAAAAAGTAACTCGTAACTGGAAAAACACCTCGATATGATGTCGGGGTGTTTTTTGTTTGACGAAGAGTTATAATAAATACATGTCATCGAAGAAATATTGGTTGTGGTGGGGTATGAGTCTCGCATTACTCAACATATTATTTTCTTTATGGATGTTGAATTTGCCCGGAGTCAAAAATCCTACAGGCTTCAGTGATTTGATTGTAATGTTTTTTCCAAATGCGTTACCTTTTATTCTCTATGAGATGATCACCTCGACCTTGCTTCACTCAGTTCGTTTGAATCATTTCGGATTATATTATGTGTACGGTTCAATCTCTTGGTTCTTGATAGGCAGTGTTTTAGGTCTTCTGTATGGCAAAGCCAAAGAGAAAGGAATTAAGTTGCTCAAGGTGGTAATCTGGTTATTTTTAGTGCTCATATGTTTGCCAGGGGTATACGGATTAGCGGCTACATTTTTGAGCTAATTCTCAAAATAAAGGCTTGACTTCGGCAATTCGTAATGATATCCTGCATATATCAATCCCCCCGAGGGGTTTTTTAATAACAGAGCATACACATATGAAACTCAACGAATACATCAAACAAACACAGGTCGAGATGAGTCATGTCGTCTGGCCAAGTCGTAACCAGACACTCAACTTCACTCTCTTGGTCGTTGCTATCTCTATCCTCACCGCAGCATTGCTCGGAGTTGCAGACTTCGTATTTTCGAAGCTTCTGACCTTGCTCTTCTAATATCTTTTTATTCCTATGTCCAAACAACACTCAACAGGGGAACGCAATTGGTACGCCATCCATACGTATGCTGGCTATGAGAATGCCGTTGCGCGCAACCTCAAACAGCGTATCGAGTCTCTCGGTATGGAGGACCGCATCTTCAATGTGATCGTCCCAACAGAGAAGAAGATCAAGATCAAGTCTGGCAAGCGTGTCGAAGAAGAAGAGAAGATCTACCCAGGCTACGTCCTCGTAGAGATGATCGTCAACGATGATTCATGGTATGTAGTTCGCAACACTCCACGCGTGACTGGCTTCGTCGGCGCAGGAGTCTCTCCGGTTCCGATCGACGCAAAGGATCTCAAGTCACTCTTCGACCGTATGTCTAACAATAATGCAGAACACACCATCGACCTCACGCCAGGTGACCTGATCAAGGTCAGTGACGGCCCATTCAAGGACTTCGAAGGCAAGGTCAGCGAGATCGACACTCAGCGTGGCAAGGTCAAAGTGCTCGTCTCGATGTTCGGTCGCGAAACACCAGTCGAGCTCGACTTCTTGCAAGTCAAGAAGGTTTAATGTAATATCCATCTACTACTATGGCAAAAAAGATTGTAAAGAAAGTAAAAGTCATCGCCCCAGCAGGCAAGGCAACCCCAGCTCCACCACTCGGTCCGACCCTTGGTCAGGCTGGTGTTAACATTGGCGACTTCACCAAGAAGTTCAACGATGCCACCAAAGACAAGATCGGAGATATGATCCCCGTGGTCATCTCTGTCTACGAAGATCGTTCATACGACTTCGTCCTCAAGACTCCTCCGACCTCGAGTCTTATCCTCAAAGCCCTCAAGAAAGACAAGGGTTCAGGCAAACCGAACCTCACCAAGGTAGGCACTCTGACCAAGGCGCAACTCAAAGAGATCGCCGAGCGCAAGATGCCTGACCTCAATGCCAACGATGTCGATGCTGCCATGAAGATCGTTGCAGGTACTGCAAGACAGATGGGAGTGGAGGTGAAGTAAATTGCGTGTCATCCCCGCGAAGGCGGGGATCCAGAATCACTTTCAGTATATGGTTCGATCGGTTTATCTAATCACAGAAAACAGAAAGTCAGCATTCATGTACATGATGCTGACTTTTGTAATTGTATAGAGTTAAGTAAGTAGCTACGCCCTTACTCCTGGATCCCCGCCTTCGCGGGGATGACAAAACCAGGGTCATTATCACTCAACGTTTCCTGACTGAAGTACATCGTATTCCAGAAGGATCGCACCACCCTCGGTCTGTCCGCAGGCAACGAGTTTGAGATGATGGGTCAGGTCTTCGTTGAAGAGTCTGACTCCTGAACCAAAGATGATCGGTTCGATGGTGAGGTAGAGTTTGTCGACGACCTTGGCCTTCATGAACATGGTGTAGATATGGGCACCTCCACAGATGGCTACTTCTTTGAAGCCGCGTTCCTTGAGCTCGGCCAGAAGTTCGAAAGGGGGTTTGTTGGTCGTCTCGGCACCCTCGAACTTCTTCGAAGTAGAGTAGACGATATTGACGCGTTCTTTGAGCGGTCGCTGGAGTGTTGCATAGGTAGTCGAGCCCATCACCACAACTCCAGCGCGTTTGGTCAGCTCGATGAACCGTCGCTTGTCTTCTTTGCTCGTCCAGGCGAGCGAAGCGTGTCGTGCATCTCGAGCGATGTATCCATCTGCTGACAGGGCGGCGATGATGAAGGTTTGCATAGGATTATTGTAGCATGAGGTGTAATATGATAAGTTAAGATACACTCATAAACACCATCATGACTACCAAAGGATTTTTCACTAATGGAGGTATATTCGGACACGGTTCAAACTTTAATGAGCGTTTTATTTCTGATTACAAACATCTCAAGAAAATCGTCGATCATTGTAAAGGTATTGGTCTGAGGATCGTTCTTACTCAAGGAACGTACGATATGGTTCATATTGGTCATGCTCGTTACTTCGAAGAAGCCAAGAAGCATGGGGATCTCCTTGTGGTTGGAGTTGATAGTGACAAGAAGGTTCGTGCCCGCAAAGGCCCAGATCGTCCACTGGTTCCAGAAAAGGAACGTTTGGAGATGGTTACTCATCTTCGCCCTGTCGACATCGTGACCGTTAAAGAAGAGGGAATGCCGCAATGGGAACTCATACGCGTTGTTCAGCCTGATGTACTCATTGTTACGCAAGAAACAGTTGCAAAGTATAGTAAGGCCAAAATGAATGAAATGAAAAAGTTGTGTGGAGAGGTAAAAATCTTGGAACCACGCGCAACTACTTCTACAAGTGCAAAGATTCGTCTGATGCAACTCAAACTTGCCAAACGCTTCGAGAAAGCCATCGTTCCCAAGCTTGCAGACATGATCAGTGATGCCTTGGGACATACGGGAGGGAAGAGAAAATAATATGAAAATAATCATTGCATATATTCCTGTACTTCATGAGGGATATAGAACGTTTTTTAAAAAGCATGCAGATGCGAATATTCTCTACGTGGTAGGGTTAGATTTTATTTCTGAGTTTGAACATTTGAAAAAAGATATTCGAGCATTGAATCCAGAATTGATAGTACAAGCTGTTTCAGCTTGGAATCTTTTCAAGGATGTAAGGATTTTGCATAAGGAGGACATTGGAAATCCTGAATTTGTAGATCTTCATATATGCATACCAAATGATGATGTGACGTCTGAAATAAAAGAAAGATATTTTTCAAAAAATCGAGTAGAAATAGATACCATTTTCCTTCGATGGGATAAAAAAACCGCAGTTGAACCAATCCAGGTTTCTCCAGATATTACGATAAGTGAGGATGAATTTGATAAGAAAATGATGAGCGTGACGGAAGAAGAGGGTGTGAAAGCGAAAGATTGGTGGCGTCGGTTGGGGGCTATTGCAGTGAAAGATGGTAAGGTTATCCTCAAGACGCACAACAGATACGTTCCTTCGGATCAGATAGCGTATGATCAAGGTGATCCTCGAAGTAATTTTAAAAGCGGGATTCATCTAGAATCATCTCTTGCTCTACATGCAGAGGCGGGACTGGTGGCTGAGGCTGCAAAAGAGGGAATATCTCTCAAGGGGGCAGACGTGTACGCGGAAGCGTTTCCGTGCCCTCCATGTGCAAAGCAACTCGCATATGCAGGTATTCGGCGACTTTATTATCGTACAGGATATAAAGTGCTCGATGGAGAAAGTATTCTACGAAGCCAGGGGGTAGAAATTGTTTTTGTTGATGTAAAATAAAAAACCTCCCGCGATTTTCTCGCAAGAGGTAGAGTCATCCAAACGGCTATTCAAGACGCCCTTTGACTAGTTCACGCTCATCAGGGCTCAGGTATTTCGGAGTCGTTTTGTTTGTACGAAGGCGTTCGAAAACATGCATCCGTCGAACATTTTCGGTGATCTCTTTATTTTCTTTGGCCAAAGTCACATGGACTCTACCTGTGCCATCAGGAACAATGATGTTGGCGTGCAAATGAAGAACGCTACCCGCATTGAAGTTCGGTGGGCCGAATCTCATTGCAAGGCAACCACCTCTGGCACCATAGCCATTCTTGGCCCAGAGAAAAAGGTGCGTCATCGCTTCCATGTCCGTAGGAAGGATATCTGCATTCGGAGAAACGTGCCGTTCTGGCGCCATGACCAGATGAAGGCTCGTGTGTTTGAGTGGGAATGGATTTTCCCAGATTCTCCAGCGAGTTTCGGGAGTATTCCCGTGCTGGACAAGAATGCGATTTTTACTGTCGAGCGGATCACAGAAAGGGCATTTGCCCGCCAAGTAATCCGCAATCATGCTCGCATACTGTTTGAGTGTTCGGCAGTTAACGAGAGTCTGAACCTGATGCTCAGAAAGTCCCAGAATAACAGGGAGTGACAAAGAGTTCATACATACCTTTCGTTTTCAATTGTTTACTACAGTCCAATCGCAATACTATAGAGAAAAAAGACTTTGTCAATCATCCTTCCTTTTTCCTTTCTGGTAGTTTTTTGGTTGGCCAAACTTGAATTTCCAAGATTCATCAGATTTTAGAGCTTCCAAATCTGGTTCAATTAAGTGGGCATGAATATGTGCAACAGTACTGCCATAATTACCTTTATCTGGATTGGTTCCAAATCGTATTGCTATTCCACCACCAATAATATTTCTTTTTAAGGATTCTTCGTTAAAAAGTTCTATTAATTCTGCTCCAGCCTCCTTTTCCATCTCGGTAATATGTTCTATGTGTTTTTTATGAATTGCCAAAAGTTGATGTTTGGTATTTGTATAAGGCCACTGATTTTCTGTTAAAAACCAATACTTTCCTTCCTTGATTATGGGTTTTTTGTGATATTTCTGTATATTTTCAGTACAAAAAGGACAATGACCTTGAATATTAATCTCGGCCATGACCTTCAGCTGTTCTTCTTCCCGAACATTCGCAAGGTTTATGTAACGATTCATTGAGAATCTTATTATATCCTAATTTGCATCTTAATTTAAGGCTTTTTATCCCCTTATATTGCAACAGGAATACCTTTTATTCCTGGATGAGGATTGTAATCTTCGAGAGTGAAATGATCTTTTCTGAACTCAAAAAAGTCTTTGACAGAGGTATCGATCTTCATGGTTGCAAATGGTTTTGGTTCACGTGCAAGCATCGTCTCGACTGCAGGGATTTGATCTACGAAGATATGTGCATCCGAAAAGCTATGAACGAATTCATAAGGGATAGTGTTGGTAACCTGCGCAACCATCATAAGGAGGGCCGCATACTGAACCATGTTCGAAGGAACGCCTACTGGTACGTCTCCGGAACGTTGGAACATGTGAAGGGTCAACTTGTTATCCAGTACACGAAAATGAATCCAGCCATGACATGGACATACAACTACTTTTTGCTGTTTACCTGTTCCTCGAATGATGTACTGAGGGATCCAAGGGGAAATGAAATGAGTTTTCAGATGAGGGAACTCGATGATCTGTTCGATGATATTTTGGAATTGATTGTAAGGCGTACCCTCGGCAGTAGGAAAGTCGTGGAATGCTGCGCCATACGAACCTGGTCCGAGATCGCCAGTTTCAAGACCACGCTTTTTGCATTTTTCTTCGGTGACCCACGAGCTCCACCAGTGACATCCAAACTCTTCGAGACCTTTCTGGGTACGTACACCATTTGCAAAGGCGCATATTTCTCCTATAGCCTGCTTCCATACAGTCACAGGTAGCCGGTCAGACTCTTTCGGCGCCATGTTGCGTTCATTGATAATAGGGAAACCATTCTCAAGTTTGAAACGAAGTGGTGAAGGACCGATCAGACTGATGGTATCAACTCCTTGCTGACTACTACTTCGTTCACCCTTTTCTAGGATATCTCGAAGCAAGCGTTGATATTGAGAATCGGGAGTTCTTTGGTCGGTAGGTTTCATGGCACAAATATATCATTTTCCAAATGTATTGTCGTGATACTATAAAGGCATCATGATCCTCCGTATCAAAAAACTTGATCCTGCCGCGAAGCTACCCTCACGTGCACATGAGTATGATGCGGGCCTGGATCTCTATGCTCTGGAAAAGACCATTCTGAAATCAGGGGAACGAAAGGCTGTTCGTACGGGTATTGCTCTGGAGATTCCTGAAGGGTATGTGGGGCTGATCTGGGATAAGAGTGGTATTGCTATAAAAGAGGGTATCAAAACACTGGGTGGAGTGGTTGATGCGGGATATAGGGGTGAAGTCCTTGTTGGTACGATCAATCTTTCTGCAGAAGAATATGTGTTTGAAGCTGGTCATAAAGTTGCACAAATTCTTATCCAAAAAGTGGAGCAGATGGAAATTGAGGAGGTTTCAGAGCTTACTGATACAACGAGAGGACAAGGGGGTTTTGGTAGTACAGGGAAATAGATTGACTTCATCCTCATAACACGCTACTCTCTATGGCCGGTGTCGAGGGCTCATTGTGGCAACCATCTTCTTTGACCTGTGTGAGAATACTTAGATATGGGGGTACTTCGACCGATCCTTCCTGGGTCAACCAAGCCTGGCTGCATAGGTTCCGTTAGACCTGACCTCGACACCGACCAATCTCAAGACCTTCCTTCGGGACGGTCTTTTTTCTTAGAGCTAGGCCACAATCTCCATCTGCTTCGTTATCTTCTTCGCTCAAACTCTCACCTTATATCCAATAAGATTCACTTGTCCCGTCTTCACTCGGACGCTGTGAATGTAGGATACATTCACGCGCTCCTCGTTAGCCGGAATAAGGCTCGAGTCTTCGCTCGAAGCTGCCTCGCATATGAAGATTGTGGATACGCTCTTAACCTGCGGAGAATTGTTCCTGTGCACAACTCGGTGGATAACCTGTTGACTGCATGGGGATGAAGGGTCTATTATAGTCGGCGGACTGGTCGTGTCGTTCCGAGTAATGCCGACCTATAGCTACTAGGTCTCTTCAGGTTCCCTCAACCGCCCCCGGCGCATCACTCGGACTCTCTGGCGCATCGATCTGTCTAAAAGCATATGTGTATAGACAAGGGCTGCCATTCGCAAGATGGCAGCCCCCTTTCTTTTATAGGTCGAAGGGTGGAACGGGGTAGAGGTGTACTAAAGTTCTAGCTTGAATCATTGACTTTCTCCACATATAGGTTATAGTTGTATGTGGAGGTGCGGTTCTTTGTTTGAATCTGATGCAGCTCGGTCAGCGCCCTTCCTGGTGTCTGTGCCGAGATATTGCGCGGTTCCATTGGGCCGCATCTCCACTACGATCCTTGGTTAGATCGTGCATTCGGGCTCGTTGCATTCGTGCAGCGAGCCCTTTTCTATTCTTGTGAAAGTTGTATTATCTGAGACGGACTGATTGAATTGGAAACAATAGGTGCCCCGTGACATCTTGCTACGGTTTTACTACTCGCCACGGTTCCTCACCGGCATGCATCTACAGACTTCAGTGTTTCGGGTCTCTCAGTTCAACAATACGATTGCATAAAACTTCTTAGTTCAAGGCCCATCTTCTCAGGATTGAGTAGGTGGGCCCCTTTTTGTATCGGTATGCTACAATGCCGCCATGAAAGATGCCCAGATCAAAAAGCTCATAGATGCCGAGAAGAAGCGCCAGAAAAGCGTCATCAACCTCATTGCCTCAGAGAACATAGTCTCAAAAGACGTGCTCGAAGCATTGGGTTCGGAACTGACCAACAAATACGCCGAAGGCTATCCAGGCAAGAGATATTATGGTGGTAACCAGGTCGTCGACAAGGTCGAGTCTCTGGCACAAGAGCGCGCGTTGAAATTATTCAGTCTCAGTCCTACAGAGTGGCAGGTCAATGTACAGGCGCTCTCGGGATCACCAGCGAACCTGGCGGTGTATTTGGCACTGGTCCCGCTCGGAGGCAAGATCATGGGTATGTCACTCGATCACGGGGGACATCTGACTCATGGTCACAAAGTTTCGATGACCGGCAAGGTGTGGGTCCAGGTTCCGTTCGGAGTTGATCCCAAAACTGAGACTATCGACTATGAAGATCTCAAGACCAAGGCACTGTCCGAGAAGCCGGCGATCATCGTCGGAGGATTCACGGCATATCCGCGCACGGTAGACTTCAAAAAGCTCCGTGAGATCGCCGATGCCTGTGGTGCGATCCTGATGGTGGATATGTCGCACTTCGCGGGACTGGTTGCGGGCAAGGCCTATCCGTCACCATTCCCATATGCAGATGTGGTCACTACCACGGTACACAAGACTCTCCGTGGTCCACGCAGTGCACTGATCTTTTCAAGAACTGATAAGAAGATCGTAAATTCAAAAGGCAAAGAGCAGACCTTCGGCGAGCTGATCGACAAGGCGGTATTCCCGGGACTTCAGGGTGGACCTCACCTCAACCAGATCGCGGCGGTAGCGGTTGCACTCAAAGAAGCCTCTACTCCAGCTTTCAAAAAATACGCTACACAGGTGGTGAAGAATGCTGCAGCATTGGCCGATGAACTCAAGACTCTCGGCTGGAAGATCATCTCTGGCGGCACGGATAGTCATCTTGTCCTCATGGACACCTGGATGGGCGGGCAAGGTATTTCAGGGAAAGATGCCAGTGATCGACTAGAGAAGGTGGGCATCATCGTGAACAAGAACACCATCCCTGGTGAGACGCGCAGCGCAGTTGACCCATCCGGTATCCGTCTCGGCACTGCTGCAGAGACGACTCGTGGCAAAAAGGAAAAAGATTTTAGGAAGATTGCAAAGAGGATAGATGAGGTTTTGAGGAGATAAAAAACACCCCGACAGATATCGGGGTTTGTGTTGGGGAGATGTCGGGTGACTAGTCCAGAGGATTCCGGAGTCGGAATCGGTCGTGATCAGAGGGCTCCGGCGAAGGCGTTGTGACTCGGCTTCGTTCCAGCTCTTCTGTCTGTAATTGTGTGATCATGGCACCTTCACATTCTCGCAAGTCGAAGTCTGTTTTGGCGACAGGGCATCCGGTTTTCTCTACGATCGTTGATGGCTGGATGAACACATGGAAACACCCATTGATGGATCTGAGGAAGGATACCGCCATTCCAGTAAAGCCACTGGCCTTGTCGGTGACCTGGGTACCAAGGATCTCCACGGGGACTTCCACTTCTTCGTAAGGTTCACCTTCGAATTGCAGTCGCGCTGTTTCCAGATACAACTTCTTGATCGGTTGTCCGTCTTCTGGGCTTGTTCCGTGCGGTTGGAACAGATAGTCGATGCGATATTCCATATCACATATCCAGTGTGTGACACGACCTTTGGTTTTGGTGGCCTTGTCTTCACACTCTGTTCCAAGTTTGATGACTTTTATCTTCATTCATGCCTATGTAAGTTCTCTTGTTTCAGCCTAAAGGCTATTGTGGTGAAAGAATTGGAAAACAAAAGAGAGTTCAATCCGGTAGCATAATTACATGATATGTCAATTACGTCAAGTAACAGAGGACTGATCTTTTCTGCTACAATCACCACATGAATATGCGTCAAGAACTCACTGCCGCCCTCGTTACGGCGCTTGCAAGGGTAGGCCTTGCTACTACGGACCCTTCCTCAGTTCGTCTCGAATATCCAGAGAGCCTGGATCATGGTGACTATGCTACCAACGTCGCATTGGCGTACGCAAAAAAGAAGGGAGTCAGCCCGCGTGCTTTGGCAGAAGAGATCGTCGCAGAACTTGAGAAGGCTGATCTCGAGTTTGTGGAGCAGATCACTATCGCTGGTCCCGGGTTCGTCAACTTCAAGATAAAAGATGCTGTCTTTGCGGGGAAGGTAGTGGAGATCGCGAGTGGTGACGGGGAATATGGGTGGGCGACTGATTCGAAAAGCAAAAAGGTCATGGTCGAGTATACCGACCCAAACCCTTTCAAGGTTTTTCATATTGGACACTTGATGTCGAACGCAGTAGGCGAGTCTATTTCACGTCTGGTCCAGTCATCAGGTGCAGAGGTTGTCCGTGCCTGTTACCAGGGTGATGTGGGGTTGCATGTGGCGAAGACGATTTGGGCAATACAAAACAAGAGGCAAGATTTAGGATTTAAGATTCAAGAGAGTTCAACAATTACTGAGAAGGTGAAATGGCTCGGTGAGATGTACGTGATCGGTTCGAATGCTTTCGAAGACGATGCGGTGGCACAGAAGGAGATACATGCGATCAACAAACAGATCTTCGAAAAGTCTGATCCAGAAATCAACAAGATGTATGAAGAAGGGAGGAAGTGGAGTCTCGAATATTTTGACACGATCTATGCGCGTCTCGGTACGAAGTTTAATAACTTTTTCTTCGAAAGCGAAGTCGCCGATGCGGGTGTACAGATCGTCAAAGAATTTCTCGGCAAAGTATTCATAGAAAGTGAGGGTGCAACTATTTTCAAAGGAGAAGACTATGGAGTGCATACACGCGTCTTCATCACTTCCAATGGTCTACCAACCTACGAGACCAAAGAGCTCGGCCTCAACAGCAAAAAGTTCGAATTGTATCCAGATCTCGATGAGTCAGTGATCATCACTGCCAATGAACAGAGTGATTATTTCAAAGTACTTCTGAAAGTGTTTTCGTTGGTCAATCCAAAGATCGGGGACAAGACCAAACACATGAGTCATGGCATGTTGCGCTTTGCTTCAGGGAAAATGTCTTCACGCAAAGGCAATATCATTGCTGCAGAAAGTCTGATCGATGATATCAAGGAACTGGTAACAGAAAAGATTTCGGGTAGAGAATTTGGTCCCGAAGAAGCTGAGAAAGTAAGTGATGAGATCGCGATCGGTGCGATCAAATACACGATCCTCCGTCAAGCCGTAGGTAGTGACGTGATCTTTGATTCTGCGACGTCGGTATCATTCGAAGGAGACTCGGGTCCATATCTGCAGTATGCGGCAGTGAGAGCGGGAGCGGTTCTGGAGAAGGCAAAACAGATTCAAGATACAGGATTCAAGATTCAGGACATGCCGTCTATCCAAGTCAGTACTCTCGAAAGACTGATAGTTCGTTTTCCAGATATCATCGCTCGTGCACGTGCCGAGTATGCACCGCAACATGTGGCAGGATATTTGATCCAACTAGCAGGAGCATTCAATGCCTTCTACGCCACGAATGTTATTGTCGATGAAAAGGAACCGTTGTCCGCATATCGCGTCGCAGTAACCAAAGCGTTTCTAACGGTGATGAGGAATGGTCTGTGGATCCTCGGTATCAAAATTCCTGAGAGGATGTAAGGAGCGAGGTTCGAACTTGCCAATATGCTAAAATAGCTTTACTTTTACTCCATGTCTGAACCTGTTACCCCAGAAAAGAAGAATACCAAAAGCACTCATGCTGAACGTGAGGAGCGTATCCTTGCGTCCTGGAAGGAGAAGGGGATCTTCGCCAAGACTCTGAACAAAGACGCGCCACAAGGAGAGTTCACCTTCTTCGAAGGACCTCCGACAGCCAACGGCATGCCCGGTATCCACCACCTCGAGGCTCGTGCTTTCAAGGACGCTATCCCTCGTTACAAAACCATGCAGGGCTTCCATGTTCGTCGTAAGGGAGGCTGGGACACTCACGGTCTACCTGTGGAACTCCAAGTCGAGAAAGAGCTCGGACTCAAGTCGAAAAAAGAGATCGAAGTCTACGGCATAGAAAAGTTCAATGAGAAATGCAAAGAGAGTGTCTGGAGATATGTCGGTGAATGGGAGAAGTTCACTGACCGCATGGGGTACTGGGTCGACCTCAAGGATCCCTACGTGACCTACAGGCCGAACTATATCGAGTCGTTGTGGAATATCGTCAAGACAGTTGAACAGAAGAAACTCCTCTATAAGGATTACAAAGTCGTACCATGGTGTCCGCGCTGCGGTACCGGGCTCTCGTCGCATGAACTCGCGCAGGGGTATGAGACAGTCAAAGACTTGTCGGTTTACGTTAAGTTCAAGATTCAGGATCCAAGATTCAAGAATACATTTCTTTTGGCATGGACGACGACTCCGTGGACTCTTCCGGGCAACGTCGGATTGGCGGTAGGGAACGATGTTGAGTATGTCCAGATTGTCATTCCCGTGAAAACGGGAATCCAGGATCAGACCGCGGACGCCCGAGTCATCCTTGCAAAAACTCGTCTCAGTTTGATCAAAGAATCCTATCAAATTGAAAAAGAATTCAAAGGCTCTGACCTCGTTGGTCTCGAATATGAACCACTGTATCCATTCTTGAAAGACGGAGTGACCGGCACAGAGAAAGACAAGCTCAGTAATGCCTTCAAGGTATACGCGGGGGACTTTGTTACAACTGAAGATGGTACAGGCATCGTCCATATCGCGCCGATGTATGGCCAAGACGACTTTGAGCTTGGCACAAAGGTGGGCTTACCAAAATATCATCTGGTTAACGATGACGGCACATTCAAGTCTGAGGCTGGTTTTCTTGCAGGTAAGTTTGTGAAGAGCGAAGAAGTTGCCGTGGAGATCATCAAGAACTTGGCGCTCCGCCCAGAGGGCAGCCTCCTTTTCCATAAAGAGAAACACGAGCATACCTACCCACATTGTTGGCGTTGCAAAACACCGCTTATCTATTTTGCGCGTGACTCGTGGTATATCCGTATGTCCGAGCTCCGTGACAAGCTCGTCACAGAGAACACAGAGATTGCTTGGGAACCTGCTCATATCGGACAGGGTCGGTTCGGTGAATGGCTCCGAGAAGTCAAAGACTGGGCGATCTCACGCGAACGGTATTGGGGTACGCCTCTGCCTGTGTGGGCATGTACTGGATGTGACAAAAGGCAGGTCGTAGGATCTGTGGCAGAGATCGCGCAGAAGCCCAAGAATACCTACTATGTCATGCGACATGGAGAGGCAGAGAATAACGTGAAGGCGATCCTTTCTGGTAAGGCAGATGTTCCGCATCATCTCACAGAGAAAGGAAAGACTCAGGTCACTGTGGCCGCTGAAGCTCTCAAGAAAGAAAAGTTCGATATGATATATGTGTCACCATTCGTGCGTACGCAAGAAAGCGCAGAAATACTTCGCAGTACGTGGGGTCTCGATAAGGGCGCGATGCATACAGATGAGCGTCTCCGTGAACTCGGTACTGGTTCTGCAGATGGGACGAGTGTTTCTGATTTTGTGAAAGGTTTTAAGGGTCACGACCGATTTACCCAGGCACCCGAAGGAGGTGAGACATTCGCCGATATCAAGAAACGCATGGGTGACTTTTTGTACGATATGGAACGTACTCATGAAGGCAAGAAGATCCTGATCGTCACTCATGAGACGCCCGCATTCCTCTTGTTCGCTGCGGCCAAGGGTTGGAATAGATCTGAGTCCATGCACATGCGCAAAGATGTGGATTTTATACACAATGCACAGTTCCATGTCTTGGATTTCTCCATCCTCCCTCATAACCATGAATACGAACTCGATCTTCATCGTCCGTATATAGATGAAGTCACGCTCACATGTTCATGCGGTTCTCCGATGAAGCGTGTCAAAGAAGTCATGGACGTATGGTTCGACTCGGGGGCGATGCCTTTTGCACAGGATCATTATCCTTTTGAGAATAAGGATCGTATCGACGGCAAGCTGTTGGGGATCAAGAAAGCCACCAACTATCCTGCAGATTTTATCTCCGAAGCCATCGATCAGACACGTGGGTGGTTCTATACGCTCCATGCGATCGGTGCACTCATGGGCAAAGGCAAGGCATTCAAGAATGTCATCTGTCTCGGGCATATCCTCGACGCTGAGGGTAAGAAGATGAGCAAATCCATCGGCAACGTGGTCAACCCATGGGACATGATGGATCTCTATGGTGCAGATGCATTGCGCTTCTGGATGTACTCGGTCAACCAACCTGGCGAGTCAAAGAACTTCGACCAGAAGACCGTCGATGAGATCATCAAAAAAGTGTTCAACTTGGTTACGAATGTCACGACGTTTTATAAGATGTACGAAGGGACAAGGAACAATTCAACAAAGGAACAATTGAACAATTCATCGCACGTGCTAGATAAATGGATTGTTTCCAAGCTCGATGAACTGGTGGGGCATGTGACCACAGGTCTGGATGCGTACGTGTTACTTGAACCTACACGCGCGATACGTGACTTCATTGCCGACTTGTCACAGTGGTATGTGCGTCGTTCACGTGACCGATTCAAAGATGGTGGCGAAGATGCACGACATGCACTGGAGACGACTCACTATGTTCTCGTGACACTTGCGAAAGTCATGGCGCCATTCACGCCGTTCTTCGCAGAGTATCTCTACCAGGAAGTAGGAGGTGACAAGGAGAGTGTGCATCTGGAGCAGTGGCCAGTAGCAGGAATAGTCGATAAGAACCTCATCACCGATATGCAAACCGTACGTGATCTCGCCTCACGCGGTCTCGAAGCTCGTATGAAATCCAAGATCAATGTTCGTCAGCCACTACAGACACTCAAAGTCAGGAAGGAAATATCGTTGACCCCAGAACTCGTCGAACTTGTGAAGGACGAGGTTAATGTCAAAGAAGTCAAAACAGACACTTCGATCGCACAGGATGTCGAGCTCGATATCACTATCACTCCGAGTTTGAAAGAAGAAGGAGATCTCCGTGAACTCATCCGTAAGATCCAAGATGCTCGCAAAGAGAAAAATCTCTCTGTGAATGATGTGGCGATTCTTACACTCACCGAAGAAGCGCGACCTCTTGCTATGAAATACGAACAGGAGATCAAGAAGACAACAGGACTGTCGGCTATAGAATACGGTGAAGTGTTCTCGGTGAGAATATAAAAGACGATGTACAGCATCCATACTACACCTGGATTTGTGATCGGTTCACGCCCCTACGGCGAAGCAGGGAAGATGTTGTCGATCTTCACGCGTGACCTTGGCCTCGTCTCGGTCGCCGCGCAAGGCATCCGTCTCGAGAAGTCGAAACTCCGCTACCATACCAGTGACTATTCACTCGGTATTTTCTCTTTGGTCAGGGGCAAAGAAGTGTGGAGGCTCACGAGTGCGCAGCAGTCTGTCATTCCCGCAAGCCAAAGCGCAGCGGAGGCGCAAGCGGGAATCCAGGATCTGCTCACAAGACATGGTGATATCCTGGATTCCCATTTTCATGGGAATGACAAACTAAAAAACAGTAGAAAAATACACGCACAACTCCTCGTCCGTATGTCCACGTTACTCAAGCGCCTCCTGCAAGGTGAAGATCCCCATCCAGAACTTTTTGACTGTCTAGAGTCAACAGTCGGAATAAGTGGCCATATGCCCGCTGAGAAATTGCCGGAACTCGAGTCTCTCACTGCGCTCCGTATCCTGAACCTGCTCGGCTATATCGGTGACCATGAAGTCACCAAGCCATTCGTCATGTCCTACGATCTCTCGGCCGAGTTGCTCTCTACTTTTTCACCAATACGGGTGCAAGTGAACGGTATCATCAATGCTTCCTTGCAGGCGTCACAGTTGTAGTTGACATAAGTAACTATATATGCTACTATATATACCGAAACCATAGTACTCGGATCACCCGAGAAAAATCAAACAAAAGGATTGTTTCGTGAAAACAGTTAAACTCAAAAATGGCGCTGAAGAACCAGAGCAATTGGTAACGGTGACGATGATGTCAATCAAGCACCTCTGGGAATCTTGTGGAATTCCAGGTGTGACTCAGGTCAGCGATCTGGTTCAGATTTGTCAGAGAGATCCTGATTACAAAAAGTTTGGAAGCAACGAAGACGAGCTGAAAAAATTCAGCTTACTTCAACCAGGAGGGGGTGTTCATGACTCAATCCGCAACATCGTCTTATCCGCCTTCACTGGTAAGGGGCTGGAGCTTGAGCTCCATTCGCCTCTGGCAGAATAATTCGACATTACCCGCCCGAACAGGAAACCCACTGTTCGTTGGCGGGTTTCTCTTTTTACTATACAATTGAGTCAATGCCCTCTGAGGATGAAGGTCGTATTGAAGAACTCAAAAAGTCGCTGTATTCGCGATCGGCTCCTGATGTGCGTACGCGACGCAAGCTACGATTCTCTGACAAGACGTCCGAGGTGCCGACTGCATGGGAACGTCCTGTAGAGACACCGTCCGAACCTGTCGAGCTTAACGAAACCTACAAAGAGAAAATCCCTATGTCATTTCTCACCAAACTACTCATTGCATCTGCACTCTTCTGCGCGATCGCGGTCGGTGTCGGAGCACTTCTTTTCTTCCAAGGGGCCAACCTCATCTCTGCCGACAATATCGACATCGTCATCAACGGTCCGGTATCTGTCTCAGGAGGGGAGCCCATCAAGTTCGATATCAAGGTTGCCAACAAGAACAACGTCGACCTGCAGGTTGTGGATCTGGCAGTAGCATTTCCTGATGGAACGATCGACCCCAAAGATACTTCCAAAGAACTCAAGATCTTCAAAGAACTCCTCGGTGACATACCCGCTGGTCGCTCTCTCGATAAGACCGTCGAAGCAGTGATATTCGGTGAAGAGAATCTACAAAAACAGATCGAAGTGATCGTCACGTATTCGGTCAAAGGGTCTTCTGCAGTATTCACCAAGACACGCAGCTACGACGTACTCATCAGTTCGTCACCGATCGGGCTCAATGTATCTTCTTTCACTGAGGTGACTTCGGGTCAGGAGTTTGATTTTGATATAGACGTCACCTCCAATTCTGCCGAAATTTTGAAAAACGTAGTGCTCAAGGCGGAGTATCCATTCGGATTCCAATTCTTGTCATCTGATCCCAAGGTGGCATTCGATCAGGATACCTGGAGGATCGGTGACATACCTCCTGGCCAGAAACGCACCATCACCATACGAGGTGTCGTCCAAGGAGAGAATACAGATGTGCGCGTCTTCCGGTTCCGCGTTGGAGCACAACATTCTCGTAACCCAGAGGATATTGGTACTGAATACGCCAGTGTCGAGCGAGAACTCTCCATCCAAAAGCCGTTCGTTTCTGTAGAAGTGTATGTCAATAATAACGAAGCCCAAGAAGATTACGTGGCACGTTTCGGTGAGTCGACGCGCGTCGAGGTCGCATGGTTCAACAACCTCTCGGTGCCTATATCCAACATGAACATCACTGCACGACTCTCGGGGAATGCGTATGACAAGACTGCGATCCAGCCGGATCTCGGTACGTATCGTTCTGCCGACAACGAGATCGTCTGGAATCAGATCTCAGTACCCGAGCTCGGATCGGTCTCGGCTGGTGATAGTGGCAAGGTGTCTTTCTCCATAACCCCGACCAATAGCAAGGCGACATCACTCACCAACCCGATCGTGTCGGTGCATGTCGATATTTCGGGTAACCGCAATCAAGAATCTCGTGTACCAGAAAAGCTCACGTCTACCGCGATCAAGAATATCAAAGTCGCTTCTGATGTGAGTTTGTCGGGACGGTCGTTGCGTACAGTCGGACCATTCACGAACACGGGCCCGATACCTCCACGTGCCGAACAAGAGACGACCTATACCGTACTATGGACTATCAACAGTGGTTTCAATGCCGTTCATAATGCACAAGTCACCGCGTCTGTACCTGCATATATAAAATGGATGGGGCAGATAGCGCCCGCGTCGGAGAGTGTCACCTATGACAGCAACAAGGGCACCATAACCTGGGACGTAGGTAACATCCCAGCGGGTACGACAGGTTCACAGCAGAGGAAAGAGGTTGCATTCCAAGTTTCTCTTGAGCCGGGGGTCAACTTGGTAGGGCAGGCGCCGATACTCGTAGATCAGTCTCGGCTGACGGCAATAGACGACTTTACCGGGAGTATGCTCGAAAGTACTCATGACTCTATCACCACTCGCTTTAGTACCGATCCTGCCTATCGAGAGAGGGATGAGAATGTAAACCCATAGTATAATAGATTTATGTCAAAAATAATTTCAATCATCGTCATACTTGTCCTTATCGGAGGTGGTGTCTATATAGTCACTAATGATTCCAAGGTGTCAGTTACTATACCTGTTGAGCAGAATGTGGCGACGACTACGCCTGTTACTTCTACTGCAACCAGTACAACGAGCATCCCTACGGTCAAGGTTCCTGTCTCGGTAAGTTCTCAGATAGTAGCTACAAGTACCGTCAAGACATATTCCATGGTCGAAGTTGGAGCACATGCATCCAAGACCGACTGTTGGAGTGCTATCAATGCCAAAGTTTACAACCTGACTTCATGGATCGGTAACCATCCAGGTGGAGAGCAGGCGATACTCTCGATCTGTGGCAAGGACGGCACGGCCGCATTCAATGGTCAACATGGTGGTCAGGGGGCGCCAGCGAACGTGCTCACCAAGTTCTATCTCGGCGAACTCAAATAATATGCAGTCCAGTACGCTCAAGTCATATGCTCCTGTCGTTCTCCGTATAGGCATCACGCTCGTCATGGTATGGTTCGGATCGCAACAACTCCTTCATCCTGAGAAGTGGACGGGATTCTTGCCTGACTGGGCAGGTTCGTTGCCACTCTCAGCTATTGCATTCATCAAACTCAACGGACTTTTCGAAGTGGTTGCAGGGATACTTCTCCTCGTCGGATTTCGGGTGAGGATCATTGCAGGGCTTCTGGCTCTCCATATGGCTGGGATAGTCATGTCGGTCGGATATACACCGACGGGCGTGCGAGATTTTGGCCTCATGGTTGCACTCATATCGATGGCTATGCAGGGTGGGGATATGTGGTCATATGACATACGGAAAATGCAAGATCAGAGCCAAGATCTGGCAAAATATTGACAAATCCCTAATATCGGTTATACTGCTGTCAGATTCTTTGAACCCTTTAGGTGTCATATGGGTTGACGACGCGAGAGGTTGTTTGGACCAACTCCACCAGAGTTGTGATAACATCTTGTGCTCCTCAGTGTGATACCGCCCGTCTTCAGACAACATCCCAGGACTGGTTCCTCGCCACCTCCAAAATGTATTCTCTGAAGACGGGTCCACTTTCCTGGCGTCCACCAGGACCCTTCCGTTCCGATCGTTCTACTGGCATTTGCCTCCGAAGGTTAATTTGTTCTCCTTCGGATAAGGTTCCTCGCTGGTGTACTACATCGAACGGGAGGGTGACTTTCCAAGCCAAGACGCTTCCCGTCCTGGCTTTTTTCGTATACAATGCGACATATGAAAAAAGAGGACACAATGGAATCGTTGGTGGCTCTCTGTAAACGCAGAGGTTTTATTTTTCAGGGATCGGAAGTTTATGGAGGCTTGGCTGGTACCTGGGATTATGGGCCACTGGGAGTTGCTCTCAAGAACAATATCAAACAGATCTGGTGGAAACGTTTCGTCGATACTCGTGACGATATGTATGGTATGGACGCAGCGATCCTGATGAATCAGCGTACCTGGGAAGCCTCCGGTCACGTCTCTGGCTTCGCCGATCCACTCGTAGAGTGCAAAAAGTGCAAACATCGTTTTCGTGCGGATCAGATCGGCACACAAGCAGGAGACAAGAGTTGGCAGTTGCCAGATAGTTGTCCTGAGTGTGAGACCAAGAATTCTTGGGAACCGGTGAAGTCTTTCAACATGATGTTCAAGACACAGGTCGGAGCAAGTAACGACTCTTCATCGGTGTCGTATCTGCGCCCAGAGACAGCTCAAGGTATGTTCGTGAACTTCAAGAATATCCTTGACTCACTGCATCCGAAACTGCCATTCGGTATGGCACAGATCGGCAAGGCATTCCGCAACGAGATCGCTCCACGAGATTTCTTGTTCCGTGCACGTGAGTTCGAACAAATGGAGATCGAGTATTTCGTCAACCCAAAAGAGTGGGAGAAAACCTTCGAACATTTCAGACAGGAAGTCTTGGCTTTCACCAAAGACGTGGGACTCAACGCTGCCAAAGTCCATGAACTCGAAGTTGCCGACGGTGACAGGGCACACTATTCCAAGAGAACGATCGACTTCGAATTCGATTTCCCATTTGGCAAGAAAGAGCTCTATGGTCTGGCGTATCGCACGGACTTCGACCTCAAGCAACACTCTGAATTTAGTAAGGTAGATTTGTCATACTATGACGAAGAGAGCAAAGAGAGGTTCGTCCCACATTGCATCGAACCATCATTTGGTCTCGACCGCACCGTACTTGCGGTTCTCACTGATGCCTATACCGAGGATGATATGGGTGGCGAGAAACGCACCTATCTCAAACTGACCCCATCAGTTGCACCATACAAAGTGGCAGTTTTTCCACTGCTCAGGAATAAACCTGAGCTCATCAAGAAAGCCCAAGAAGTATTCTCTACGCTAAAAGCCAACATCCCCGGAGTTATCTTCGACGACAACGGTAACATCGGCAAACGTTATCGCCGTCAAGATGAGATCGGTACACCGTTTTGCGTTACTGTCGACTTTGAGACGATCGAAAAAGGAGAAGGTGTCACCGTACGCGATCGTGATAGTGGCACGCAGGAGCGTATCGCAGAAGATAAGTTGGTAGAGTATCTGGTAGGGAAGATTCAGTAGTTGTCATTCCCGCGAAGGCGGGAATCCAGGATCTAGCCACAGAGTGTGGTGACATCCTGGATCCCCATTTTCATGGGGATGACAAAATAAAGTTAAACTTACATTTCTATGAACTTCACCAAAACAATCCTGCCGAACGGGCTGCGACTCATAACTGTCCCGATGAAAGACAATCCATCGGTCACCGTGTTGGTCATGGTTGAAGCCGGATCAAAATATGAATCCAAAAATATCAATGGTCTCTCTCATTTCTTGGAACATATGGTCTTCAAAGGCACGCCACGACGTCCCAAAGCAACCGACATCTCTCGAGAGCTCGATGGTCTCGGTGCACAGTACAACGCCTTCACGGGTCAGGAGTACACCGGCTACTATGCAAAAGTCGCTGCACAACAACTCGACAAGGCTCTCGATATTGTCTCGGACTTGTATCTCAACCCAATGTTCCCGGTAGAGGAGATCGAACGAGAGAAGGGGGTGATCGTCGAAGAGATCCGTATGTATCAGGACATGCCACATAGAGACGTGCATGATGTGCTCAGTGCATTGATCCACGGAGATCAGCCAGCCGGGTGGAGTATTGCAGGTACTGAAGATCACGTGCGCTCGTTCACCCGAGAGCAGCTCATAACATATCGCTCAGAGCACTATGTCTCTCAGGCAACTACTGTTGTGGTCGCAGGTTCGTTCGATGAGAGCACGATACAGACACAAGTGGAGAAGTTGTTCGGAAGTCTCTCTGTATCTGCCAAGAAAGGCAAAGACAAAGTCATCGAGAAGCAAGATGTTCCGCGCTTTGTCATAAAGCACAAAGAGACTGACCAAGCCCACGTTGCTATCGGTGTTCGTTCGTTCTCTCTGTTCGATCCTCGTATCCCGGTGATGAATGTGATGATGACGGTACTCGGCAAGGGCATGAGTTCGAGACTTTTCTCCAAGATGCGCGACCAACTCGGCATCTGTTATTACGTCAACGCGGGACATGACACCTATACCGACCATGGCAATGTGGTGTTGGCCGCTGGAGTAGACGTATCTCGTCTCGGAGAAGCAGTCAAAGGGATCATGGAAGAATGTATACGTCTCAAAACAGAACCTGTCGGAGAGGCCGAGCTCGAGAAAGCCAAGAACTACATGATCGGTACAACCATGCTCGAACTCGAAACATCCGAAGCCAGGTCGGAGTTCGTCGGTTCACAAGAGATTCTCAAAGGAAAAGTGCAGACCCTCGAAGAAAGCATTGCCAAGATTCGTGCAGTGACCTCATCGGATATACAAAAGCTGGCACAGGAAATCTTCGTAGACCAGCATCTCAATATGGCGATGGTAGGGAATGTGAAAGATGATTCTGCCTTCAAGTCAGACTTTACCTTCGCTGCAAAATAGCACGTTCGTCTTGTGTGATCGTGAGATGAGTATATACTAGGGTTATGAACCGTATCTCTATCAGTACCGGCACGATCGTCAGATTTTTTGCAGTTGGTCTCTCGGTGGTTGCGGCATACTATCTCTTCGATATTGTACTCTCGATCCTTGCTGCCATCGTGGTTGCCTCCGCGATCGAACCGGTGATCCGTCGTTGTGCACGTATAGGCCTCAATCGTATCGCCAGTGTCGTGGTGATGTATGTGAGCATCATACTTCTTCTGCTCGGAGCGATGATCTTCCTGGTGCCACGTGTCATCCGAGAACTACTAGAATTCCTCAACAACCTTCCGGCTACTATTTCTCTCGGAGAAGTGTGGGGGCCACTTGGTGACGGGTCACTGTTCGGTCTCAAGACGATCGCGATATCAGACTTCATTGCCTTGGCACAGTCATATTTCGTAAGTGATGGTAATACACTCCAGACGGTGAGTGCAGTCTCCGGAGGAGTGATCTCTTTTGTATTGATCTTTGCATTATCATTCTATCTTTCTGCAAAAGGTGAGGGAGTCGATGACTTCCTGCGTATTATCACACCCCTGCATCATCACGAATACATCATCGGTCTCTGGAAACGTTCTCGTCGGAAGATCGGTCTGTGGTTGCAAGGTCAGGTAGTACTCGGCTTCATCGTCGGGGTACTGGTATACATCATGCTCAGTATTGTGGGGATCAAGCATGCACTCCTCCTGGCACTCTTTGCAGGGCTCCTTGAGATCATCCCAGTCTTCGGACCATTCGTCGCTGCTATACCGGCAGTGATGGTTGCATTTGGCTCGTACGGCATAGGTGTCGGCCTATTGGTCGCGGTGCTCTATGTCCTGATCCAGCAACTCGAGAACCATGTCTTCTACCCGCTGGTGGTACGCAAAGTCGTGGGAGTCTCGCCGATCATCGTTATTCTCTCTTTTGTGATCGGGGTGAAGCTCGCAGGTGTACTCGGTGCACTCATTGCGGTGCCTCTGGCCGCAGCTGGTATGGAGTATGTCAACGACGTTGAGAAAGGTAAGATGCCGAAGGTGTAATAAAAAAGCCCGACATGACATCGGGGTGCGTGTGGTGGAAGATGGCAACTTAAAACAATGGTTAGAATCCCTCCATCCCGTAAGCTCGGCAGCGAGCTTCGTTGAATTTCACATCCAACCTTTTGAGTGCCTCGATTACTTCACTCGTACCTTCCGAGGGAAGAATACCAAAGACCTTCAGAAGACTTTCGGTAGGATCATAATCAAGATTGGCATTATCCATCTGAAATGTCATGCCACTTGAATGTCGAATCATACCGCTCATGATTTCACGGAAGTTTATCGGGGTTATTTCAAGTGGAAAACTGAATGATGCCACATCAAGAGTTGTTCCACCTTTGCTATGTTTTTCACTAGGTGGATAGATGAGTGCTTCGACGTTGATTATCATAATGAACTTTTCCTTTCCAGAACGTATATTACTCGGTTGGGGAGTTTTGTCTAGTAAATAAAAAAGCCCTACGGAGGGCTTGTGGAGAGGCGGGATTGGTTACTTCGGAAGTGAATCCTTCATGCACGCACCTCTACGTATGAAGAACATGAGCAGTTCCAGGAAAAGATACAAGAGTAACATGCTAACAACCCAAAACACTTCAGCGACCAACATTTTTAGCACATCTTGCATAATGAAGGTGTTGATGAGCGACGATGCCGCGAGTACCGGGAACGCAATGTAGACGAGAAGCCTTTGCATGATACGGAATGGAGCAATTGATGGGTGTTTCGAATCAGGTTTATTGGCAGTAGTAACTGCGTATAGCATCAATCTGCTTGTGACAACGAACAAGAAAACCAGCAGGAAGATGCCAAAGGCATCAAAGATCCGAGGGATCCCAAAGTGACCCAGTGTAACTTTTCCGAGGATTTCTCCGGTCTCATGATTACGTCGTTCCCAGAATCCGAGCAAGACGAAGGCTGAGAGTACTGCGTAACATAGTGTTCGCCGATTGAAAGACCGCCATCCCACGTACGTAGCAGGTAACAAGCTAATTTTCATAAGAACAAGAATTGGTTGAAGTTGCAAACTCTGGATAGAGTATAGATCTGACATGGTAAATAATCAATAAAAAATCCCGTCCTGTCTGTCTGGGATGGGATTGTGCGATTTACTCTTTCCTGAGTAGTCTATAGGGCTTGAGTCTCTCCTCGAAGAATTTCCAACCTTGAAGTTTCAGTTCCTCGATCGTACTCAAGGTGTTTTCATCAGGAAGCGCATATCGAGCGGTCAGATTGTTGGATTGCCAGTCGTACGACAAGGTAATCGCACACATAATCCCATCGACCAGTATCCATTTATCCAGGAGATGAGCTAGTTGCTCACGATTCGTTATTGCAACATCTTTCACTCTTTCACCAATAGACGGATTTACTCCAGAGGTGAATTGTTTGCCTGGAGGTGCATAAACATAGATGTGGACTCTAACTGTTAGTGGGTTCATCATGTTCCTTTGATTGGTTGTTTTTACGTCAACGTTCACAGCACTCTCAGGTGGTAACGGTCGAAGCATGTAGCTTCATCGAAACGAAACCCGATCAACCTGAGACTTCTGATTGTGGCTTCCGGTCGACCATCAGGGAGGTGGGCGTGCACCTGGAGGATTCCTTCCTGAGGGTCGTAATCCTCTGGTTCGTAGGAGAATATCATGCATCCATGTTCCACTGTCCCTGGTCTTGTGATGTCTGGATTGTGGCCTGATTCGAATGAATGGCTGCCGAGTTTGGGCAACTTACTTCTTTCGAGGTTGGATTCCTTGCGTGAGCTGATCAATCTTTGTGAGGCATAGACGTGAGCAATGATTTTCATAGTTCAAAACCTTTCTGCCTCAATATAACCATACCGTCATCCGAATGTACACCAACATCTTTTTGCGATAGACTGGGCGTTATGGCACAGCCTTTCTATATCACAACCACGCTCCCGTACGTCAACGCCGATCCTCATATCGGCTTTGCCATGGAACTTATCCGTGCAGATGCTGTGGCGCGTCTTCATGTGCTCGGTGGGTACGATGTCTTCTTTAACACCGGTACCGACGAACATGGTCTCAAGGTATATCGCAAAGCAAAAGAGCAGCATGTAGATACCCAAGAATACGTCGACGGTCTGGCACAAAAATACAAAGACCTGATCCCTGCACTCGGTGTCCGCAGGGAAGTGAACTTTATCCGCACCACCGATGCTCGCCACAAACAGGCAGCTGCGGCATTTTGGGACAAGGTCAAGGCTAACGGTTTTATTTACAAAAAGTCCTACTCGGTCAAATACTGCGTCGGTTGCGAGCTCGAAAAGACCGACTCAGAGCTCGTCGAAGGTCGTTGTCCGCTCCATCCCGTGCAGGAACTCGAGCTTATCAATGAAGAGAATTATTTCTTCAAATTCAGCGCATTCCAACAGAGGCTCCTCGATCTCTACGAACAGAACCCACGATTTGTTGTGCCTGATTTTCGGTTCAATGAGATCAAAGCTTTCGTCGCACGTGGTCTCGAAGACTTTAGTATCTCGCGTCTATCGACCAAGATGCCATGGGGAGTGCCCGTGCCAGGAGATCCAGATCAGGTCATGTATGTCTGGTTCGATGCATTGGTGAATTATATCTCTGCGGTTGGTTGGCCAGAGGTCGTAGACTCATTCGACAGGTGGTGGCAGCAGACGGGTGGGGTGGTGCAGTATTGTGGCAAGGACAACCTCCGTCAGCAGGCAGCGATGTGGCAGGCCATGCTCATGGCGGCAGACCTTCCTCCGTCCAAGACTGTCGTCATCAATGGCTTCATCACAGGTGATGGAGGCCTCAAGATGTCCAAGTCGCTCGGCAATACGATCGATCCGCTAGAACTCGTAGGTGAGTACGGCACTGATGCGCTACGCTATTACGTACTCCGCGAGCTCACTGCGTTCGAAGACAGTCCTTTCACTACAGAGAAGTTCAAAGAATCCTACAATGCCAACCTTGCCAACGGCATCGGCAACCTCACCAGTCGTATTCTCAAAATGGCTACGACATATGGCATCACATTGTCAGAAGAAGATAAGAAGACTTCTTACTATACTCCCGCTCTCGTTGGAGAAATTGTTACTACATATGACCTTTCCAAGAAAATGTCCGAGATCTGGCAGAAGATCGCCATGCTCGATGAACATATTCAGCGCACCGAACCTTTCAAGAAAATAAAAGTCGACCCTGAGGCCGCCAAGAAAGACGTCTACGACATGCTCAAGAACCTGTTCGAGATCGCATTGATGTTGGAACCATATCTACCCGAAACTTCTGTCACTATCCAAAATCTGATCAAAGAAAACAAGATGCCCGAGAAGCCGTTGTTCATGAGAAAATAAAAATGAACTGCATCGACATCCATGGTCATGTGAACTTTCCTGACTACACAGACGTAGAGGGGGCGATCGAACGTGCACGAGCCGCGGGAGTTGGTATGGTCACGGTTGGTACTGGTCTTGCATCATCTCAACAAGCGATCGTACTCGCAGAGGCTCATGAGAATATGTGGGCAACCGTCGGTATTCATCCTACTGATACCGATGAAACATTTGATACAGAGGTATTGGAGACGTTCGCTTTGCACCCCAAGGTCGTAGCGATAGGCGAATGTGGTCTCGATTATTTCCATTCAACGCCAGAGGAGATCCCTCGTCAGCGTGAGATATTCATCCAGCACATCATGTTGGCCAATAAGGTCAATAAGCCGCTGATGCTCCATATCCGCAACGGCAAAAAGGGAGGCAATGCATACCAAGAGGCAATTTCTATTCTCAAAGAACACTCCCGTGTCCGTGCCAACTTTCATTTCTTCGCAGGGACCGTGGAGGATGCACAGGCGATCGTTGCGATGGGCAACACGGTATCATTCACAGGAGTTCTGACATTCACCCAAGACTATGATGAGGTTGTGCGCTCGGTGCCACTCACTCATATCATGTCAGAGACCGACTGTCCGTTCGTATCCCCAACACCATATCGTGGTACGCAGAATGAACCAGCCCATGTAAGGGAAGTCGTCCGAGCCATTGCTCGTATTCGTAGCGAAGATGAAGGGGCTGTAGCCAAACAAATCATCGAAAATGCGCGAGAGTTCTTCGGAATTAATCCCTAGGTCTACCCTAGGGGGTTAGATTTTATCGTTTCTTGAGACTAAATTCATACGGATTTTATCTCCATACCCTATAGTGGTCTTTAGTCTCGTGATCATTACAACTCTTGCGACATCTCATATCCTATGGTAGTCTCATGAGGTATTACTAATAACCGCAGTAAGTCCCCGCGAAGGGGTTTCGTAAAGAATATCTTATATATTCCGCACGAAGCACTGACTGCACATATATCATGGACAACATTCACGATGACCGTTTGTCGGTCTACGAGATAGGGTACCTGATCGCATCTTCTATTCCCGAGGAAAAAGTCCCTGGAGAAGCCGATGCTATCAAGAAGATCATCACCGATGCTGGATCAGTGATCATCTCAGAAGAAGCACCATACTATCAACCTCTCGCATACACTATGCGCAAGAAGATGGTATCAGGCCTTTACGAAAAGTATGATGCGGCATATTTTGGCTGGATCAAGTTCGAGGTTACTTCGGACAAGATCGAAGCCATCAAGAACACTGTCGAAATTCACCCTTCGATCGTGCGCATGCTCCTCATCACCACCGTTCGAGAGAATACCTTTTTGAACAAGAGAGCTTCGGCAGAGGCTTTGATCAAGAAGTCTCCTGAGGATGGTTCTGCTGAGACAAAAGATGCACCAGTGGCATCGGCTGAAGAGATGGACAAGAGTATAGAGGCAATGGTCAAAGAGGCATAGATAGTTTCTAAAGTTCATAAAGTACTAAGTCAAAAGTACTTTCAAACTTTAGACTTTATAAACTTTACAACTTATATATGTATCTCAACAAAGTATTTCTCATCGGAAATCTGACCCGTGACCCTGAACTCAAAGCATTACCATCAGGTAACAAAGTCGCCAGTTTCGGTCTTGCTACCAACCGCACGTACAAAGACAAAGACGGCAACCGCCAAGAATCTACAGAGTTTCATAACATCGTCGTATTCGGTCGTATCGCAGAGACAGTCTCTCAATATATGAAAAAAGGTTCTCAGGTCTACGTCGAGGGACGCCTCCAGACAAGGTCTTGGGATGGCAAGGACGGAGAGAAGAAGTATCGCACTGAGATCGTCGCAGACACCATCCAGTTCGGCAACCGCCCGACAGGCACACAGACATCGGCACCTTCCAAAGGTGGCACTGAGCCGGCAGCACCAGCAGGTGGACTATCCGATAAGATCGACTATCCAAGTGAAGAGATCAACCCAGACGATATACCGTTCTAAACACAAAGGGAAAAAAGTAAAAAGTAAAAAGGAAAAGCAAAGCGCAATTATTCAACAATTCGTAATAAAAATATGAAAAAGCAGTGTTACTTCAGTCAGCATAATATCAAGCATATTGATTACAAGGATACAGACCTCATCAAGAAGTTCATGAATCCTCATGGTCGTATGATCAGTCGCAAGCGCACCGGTGTCTCCGCAAAGTACCAGCGCCAACTCGCTACCGCAGTCAAACGAGCTCGATTCATGGGACTTCTCCCATATCTTGTAAGGTAAAGGAATTGAACAATTGAACAAAAATAAACTTCTCGTACGTGAGAAGTTTATTTTTTTATATTAGGAACTATCCCTGTAATTACATGCCGAACCTGTCATGTTCAGTGTTTACATAACCCAATTCGACTATATACTGGAAGTGATTCTGGATCCCCGCCTTCGCGGGGATGACAACATGTTATACTCTCTCCCTGTACTCCGCGTTCTCGGTATTGATACGGATGACGTCACCTTCGTTGATGAAGAGGGGAACAGCGATGGTTGCACCGTTCTCGAGGGTGACGATCTTGTTGCCACCGGTTGCGGTGTCACCTTTGACGTTGGGTGGTGCCTCGGTCACGCGGAGTTCGGCAGAGATCGGCATCTTGAAGCCCATCGGCTTCTCATCGAAGAGGAGTTGTTCAATGACAGTGTTAGCCTTGAGGAATCTGCCCTGAGGGCCGACCTGTTCTTCGGTGACCTTGAAACGTTTGGAAGGGTCCGTGGCTTCAGAGAACCACCATTCACCGCGGTTGGTGTAGAGATATTTGACCTGACGTGACTCGATCTCAGCTTCTTCGATCTTCTCGGATTGGTGGAATGAATGCTCCGCGACCTTGCCAGTAATGAGGTTCTTGAGCTTGGTAGCGTTGACTGGCTTGCGCTGTTGCTTGCGGAAGACGTGCGAAGATATAACCTCGTAAGGCTGACCAGCCATGACGATGTATTTTTTCTCTGTTACTTCGTTGTATTCAAGGAGGGACATAATAATTGCTGTGTCATCCCCGCCCCCGTATTCACGAGGACAGGCTCCGACGGGGATCTGCGGTTACGATTAAATAATGATTTGCCCAGTCTAGCCGTTTTTGACAGGGAAGGCAAGAAAGAATATGTTATAGTTAATTGACTATGTCTATAGAATTCCTACAAAATATTTATCTAGGGGTTGTTATGATTATACTTTTTTCTCTTATTACCACCATGGGAGCACGATGGTTCAAATTATCTCAGATCCGCTTCAGGCATTTTTTGGTTGCATATATTTTCTCGATAGGAGTCTCATATCCAACTTCTATATGGCTCATAAATAAGGACTTCTTTAGCTTGAATGAAAGTCCCGCTTTTTATCTATATGGAATACTCTCGCTCTCCCTTTTTACGTTTTTGTTCTATAGAACTTTAAAATTCTTTTTCAAGGATATCGTTTTCCATCAAATAGTTAAGGTCCTTATAGTGAGCGGATCTCTAGTATCCTTGGTTTTCTTCACATTTTATTTATTCATATTAACATCAATCTAAAACAAAACCCCGCCGAAGCGGGGAGTTGTCTACAGAAGTTTGCGGAATTCATCTTCCGATATGTGAGCTTGTTTCAAGATGGCTTTGAACAGCCCCTTTTTAATATTACCTGGATGCTGAGATATGTAGGTGGTCAAGTTCTTCTCGATATGTCTCAATGCGACATGACTTCCTCTTTGGCGAATAATAACGAAGCCAGCTTTCTTCAAGACTCGAATGAGCCTGTGAGCAGGAATCATTAAACAAATATACTAAGCGATAGAGACGCTGAGCGGAATATTCATTCTTCGACCCCTTTTAATGAGAGACCTCTTCTCTTTGGGGATGATTTCGCCATCATCTTTAAGAACACTGAGATAGAGTTCAAGAACTTCTTTTGCCATAGTCAAGACTTCCTCAAGTGTTTCTCCTTGAGTCTGACAGCCTGGTAGAGAAGGAAAGTAAGCAATATAACCACCTTCTTCAGCTTCTTCGATCTTTGCCACATAGGTGTATTTTCCCATGCTCAAAATGATATCACTGTTCATGATGTTTACAAGTTAGCCAATAATGTTGGGTTGGTTCTTATGCCTGCTTCAACTTCTCTCTGATCTTCGCCAGGATCTCGTTGCGGATAGGGAGGTTCTCTTTGAGGAACTGACGGGTAGCGTCGTAGCCACGGCCGAGCTTGACTTCGCCGTAGGAGTAGGAGGCGCCAGACTTGGAGATGAGCTCCATCTTTTCGCCGAGAGCGATGATCTCACCTTCTTGGGAGATGCCCTCGTTGTACATCAGGTCGAATTCGGTTTGTTTGAATGGAGCAGCGACCTTGTTCTTCACGACTTTGACGCGACATCTGCCACCCATGATCTCTTCGCCTTTCTTGATCTGAGCGATACGACGGATGTCGAGACGTACGGAGGCGTAGAACTTGAGAGCCTTGCCACCCGGGGTGGTCTCTGGGTTACCGAACATAACGCCGATCTGCATACGGATCTGGTTGATGAAGATGACGATGGTCTTGGACTTCGCGACGATGGCAGTGAGCTTGCGGAGCGCCTGAGACATGAGACGTGCCTGGGTACCGACATGGTGAGCGCCCATGTCACCCTCGATCTCAGCTCGCGGGGTAAGTGCTGCTACAGAGTCGATGACGACCACGTCCATTTTGCCGGTACGGATCAGACTGTCGACGATCTCGAGTGCCTGTTCTCCCGCATCTGGCTGAGAGATGAGCAGGTCGTCGATATTGACGCCGAGTCTGCGAGCATATTCTGGATCCATGGCATGTTCTGCGTCGATATATGCGCAAACTCCACCGAGTTTCTGGGCTTCGGCGACGACATGGAGGGCGAGAGTGGTCTTGCCAGAGGATTCTGGTCCATATATCTCGATGATACGACCACGAGGCATGCCACCGATACCGAGCGCGGCATCGAGACCGATCGATCCAGTAGGGACAGCGTTGATGTTGACTCTCGGTTTCTCGCCGAGCTTCATGATCGAGTCTTCGCCGAACTTGGAACGAATAGCGTCGAGTGCGTCACTGATACCGGTTGAGGTGCTTCTATGAGTTGGTCCTTTGACTTCTATGGTTTCTAGTTCTTCAGTGGATCCGCGAACGTCTTTTGAGGGCCCTTTCTTTATCTTTTTGCTGTTCATACGTGAAGGAATTATTCTTGTAATGCGGCAGGTGTATGCCTATTATATCATGCTCTCAGAGGTCGTCGAAATGCGAATTTCAGGCTTGGACACAGGGGTAGGTGCAGGGGCAGGGAGATCTACGGTGCCGACGATGCGAATCTCGGTCGATGTTTTGCGACCAAAAGAGTCTTGTGCCATGAATGTATATATATTGATCCCTGAGAATACGGTAGAAATGATCCCAAAGGCGCCATCTTCGTTGATAGCGATCGGTGTACCATTGAAAAAGAGCTCGTTTATGCGTTGAGTGTCGCCACGAATGATCACGGTCGATGTAGCCAGTGTCGCATACTGAGTCGGTTCGAATATGGTGATCTCTGGCCCACGGACGTAGTCGAGTGAACGCCATACTGCATAGCCACCAACGATAAGTACGATGAGTGAAATACCGATCGTGCGGATGATGTATCGAGTGGTCGTGCGGGTGAGAGGCATGCAGGGTAGTATATCAGCCCGTTGTCATCCCCGCGAAGGCGGGGATCCAGGAGCAAGGGAGTGGCTACTTACTCGTGTCTATATCATCACAAACTATTAGGAACTGTCCCTGTAATTACATGCCGAACCTATCATGTTCATTGTTTACATAACCAAAGTCGACTATATACTGGAAGTGATCCTGGATCCCTGGCCCAACAAGGCATGATTTTGCTAAATCACCTTCGCGGGGATGACAAAATGAAGTAGAGATGACACATACTATATTCCTTCCTCTATCGAAGTATCTGGCACCGAAGACGATGCGCCACTTTGTTCCATACCCGCACCGACACCGATGATCTCTCGTGGCTTGGAGCCGTTGGCAGCGCCGATGACACCTTTTTGTTCTAGAAGATCCATGAGTTTGGCTGCACGAGAGTATCCGACACCGAGTTTGCGTTGGATGTAGGAGGTGGAGGCTTTGTTGGCAGTGACTACAGCCTCTCGAGCAGCTTCATAGAGCTCGTCTTCCTCCTCTAGAGAGTCACTCTCCATCATTGACTCGAACGCCGCACCAGCACCGGCTTCTGGAGAGGTGAAGCTGATCTCACCCATGACCTCGTCACGATATTCGTCTACGAGATATTTGACCACGCGTTTGACTTCGGATTCGGAGATATAGGCAGATTGCAGACGAACCGGCTTGGACATCTCGGCACCCATATAGAGCATGTCTCCAGCACCGAGGAGCTTTTCGGCACCTTGTTGGTCGAGGATGGTGCGTGAGTCGATCTGTGAAGCCACCTGGAGAGCCACACGAGTAGGGACGTTGGCCTTGATGAGACCAGTGATCACGTTGACACTCGGACGTTGTGTAGAGAGCACCAGGTGAATACCAACTGCACGACTCATCTGGGCTAGACGGACAATAGCCGACTCAAGTTCGCGAGGATAGGTCTGCATGATATCGGCGAGTTCGTCGATGATGACGACGATATACGGCATCGTCTCAGGGAGCTTCGAAGCGTCATCCTCTGGTGAACCGGCAGCTTTGAATGAGGCAATAGCCGGGGCAAGGATGTTCTTGTGATAGGAGTCGATATCTCGGCAAGAATTCTGTTCCAAGAGGTCATAGCGACGGCTCATCTCTTTTGCTGCCCACTTGAGCGCGAGGATGGCCTTCTTGGCATCAGTGATCACCGGAGTGAGAAGATGGGGAGTTTTGTTGTAGAGAGTGAGCTCGACGCGCTTGGGGTCGATCATGATGAACTTGAGATTCTCTGGAGAGTTACGATAGAGAAGAGAGGTGATCAGTGCATGGATGGTGACGGATTTGCCCGACCCTGTGGCTCCGGCGATCAACATATGAGGAGCTTTTGCTAAGTTCGAGAAATGAGCCTGTCCAGTGATGTCTTTGCCGAGAGACATGAGGAGTGGCTTGTCAGAACCCTGGTAGTTGCTCGAGGACAGGAGTGTTGCGAGACCGACAGTGGTTTTGGCGGTGTTCGGTACTTCGATACCGACGAGTGATTTGCCAGGAATAGGTGCCTCGATACGGATCGGGTGCGCAGCGAGTGCAAGCGCTAGGTCGTTGTTGAGTGTAATGATCTTGGAAAGTTTGACACCCTCGGCAGGCTTGAGTGCATAGCGGGTGACTGATGGACCGATCGATACCTCATCCATCTCGACAGTTATGTTGAAGTTCTGGAGGGTTCTCTTGATGATATTGGCGTTGGCTTTGATGTCGCCTGTCTCTGCCTTGCCACGGTCCTTCTCGAGGAGAGTCAGTGGTGGCGGTGTGAACGGCTTCATATGAGGGACAGTGACAGCTGAAGCGAAGACCTTTTCTTCTGCGTCAGTGAACTTGAGAGTCTTGGAGCGATCAGGTTTCTCCTTGGGTGGTTGTACGACTGCTGCTGCCTGGATGGCAACAGCCTTGTCGACGAGCGCCTCCTCGGCATCGTCCATCTTGCCGTCAGGCTTCTCTGTCTCAGCATCCTCATCTTCTGTGCGGGTGAACCAGGATAGTCGAGGGATCATCATGCGGGCCTCAAAGAGGATGAAGATAGAGACGATGATGAGTGCGATCAGGAGCACACTGGTTGCCCATACGTCCATGATCCGCAAGAGAGGGAAGGCGATCCAACGCCCGACGATACCACCAGAGTTGGTACTGATGATGTGTATGAGGCCGAGACCTGAGATAAAGAAGACCAGTGCGCCGATGGCCTTGGAATTCTCGAAGCGTTTCTTCATGCCTCTGACGAATGCAATACTCAAGAAGGTAAATACGATCGGTATGAGGAAGTATCCTACCCCGAACATACGTACCAAGAAGATGTATACATATTCACCAACGACGCCAGCCTTGTTGAAGGCGGCGAGTAGACTCAAAAGGGTAACAAGGAATGAGAATATGGCCATGACCGCCTGGATAGTCTCATCTCGGACCTCACTCCAGACACTTTCGGTTGGATTGGAAACCTTTTTTTTCTTTGCCATAAATAATATAGACATAATAATACCACATACGTTGAATAGACTTGGAAGAACAGACTTGCAGGTTCGCGATATAAGAATATAATGGACATATTAACGGACAGTAAAAAGGAGAAAATGTAAAGGACAGTATATATCAGACACGATATGGGATAACGGACACACAAAAGAAATATAATGGACAAAAAAGACGATACACAGAATGGAGGAATGAATGAACAAATAAAGTGGAAATCACTGGGTTTTTTCTCTGCGGAAGATTATCTGCTCTATGTGTTCAAAAAGACAGAGAAGATCACATCTGCCCTTTATCTCGTCTCAGGGCTCATAAAGGACGATGAACCTCTCAAGTGGGAGTTGCGTGATCGAGGTATGAATCTGCTCTCGGCGTCCTTTACTGCATCGAGTTCACTACCTGGGGACAAGAATATCGTAGTCCAGTCGATCTTCAGTATCGCACTCGAAACCATCTCTCTGCTCAATGTTGCCCGTATATCCAAGCTCGTTTCCGAAATGAACCACGCTATCCTCGTTCAGGAGATCGACCAGGTCCTCGTCTTGCTCAAAGAACGCATCGCCGAGAGTGCAGAAAGTGCCGGATATGTCCTTTCCGAATCCTTCTTTAAGACACCGAGCCTCTTCACCTCTGGTTTCTCGTCCGATACCCGTCGTCCGACCTCTGCACATCAAAGTCATGGTCATGGACAGACTCACCAAGGGAGTCTTGCATCCTCCAAAGACCAGGGATTGGTGGATATGAAGGGGGGTATCGACAAAAAGAATAAAAGACAAGAAGAAATACTTATTCTCTTGAAAGAACGGTCTAACCTATCCGTTAAAGACTTCACGCGAGTCATCAAAGACTGCAGCGAAAAGACTGTTCAGAGAGAACTCTTGGAACTCGTCGAAAAGGGCATTGTGAAGAAAGAAGGAGAGAGGAGATGGAGTCGGTATTCGTTGAAATAAGAGGTAATGTATCCCGCAGATCCCCGCCTTCCCTGTCTGCCGACAGGCAGGGAGGGGATGACAGGGGAAGAGGGGATTTCGTCTATTCTACCTTGACTTTGAGCCTTATTTGCACTAATATACCCTCATACGTCCAAAAAGGCGTTATCCACAAGCTTTTTTGTGTGTAACCCCTCGCTCGCGTTATAATGCCTTGTATCGAGTGTGCAATCGTGAAGCCCATGATTGCATATTCGTCCCAATGCATGCGCCATACGGCAATTGCGTAGGAAAGACGTGAACTTTGATAAGTACATAAAAGTATAGTCACAAGTTCGGGTGTTCACCCGCATCATTTTCTATTCGCACGTCGATAAGTTCGAATGGAGAACGCGGGCACATCAACATTATTAAGTTATTAGTCTTATCCAACAGGACTCTTCTCACTCTTACAAATTAAACCGAGGAGGGCGATGTTTAATTACAAAAATATACGTATGAAAAAGTTTCTTATTGCAACAGGTATTGCCACATTGGCATTTGCTTCAGTTGCAGCTGCTCAGGCATACTCTTTTAGTACCAACCTTATGGTCGGTTCTACAGGTGCAGATGTCTCAGCACTTCAGACAGCGCTTATTAACGCAGGTTTCAGTATCCCAGCTATCACTTCAGGTGGTGCTGTAAAGGGTAACTTCGGTTCTCAGACAAAGGCTGCTGTCATGGCATACCAGGCATCACGCGGTATTCCTAACACAGGTTTCGTCGGTCCTCTTACTCGCGCAGCTCTCAACGGAGGTGCAGTCGCAACCGCTCCTACAACTCCTGCTATGGGATGTCCAGTAGGTTACGTTTGTACTCCTACCAATCCTTCCAACCCGTCAACACCAGTTGTTACAGTTGGAGGTCTTAGTGGAACAGACGGACTGATTTCTGATGTCGACGAACTCTCTTCATACAGTAACGAAGAGGTCGGCGAAGGTCAGAGTGATGTCAAAGTCCTCGGTATGGATGTCGAAGCTTCAAAGGAAGGTGACATTCGCATCAGGTCTATCAAGGTAAGCTTCAGTTCTTCAGGTAACGGTTCTGCTGACTCTGATGACCTCGATGATTATCTCGATGGCGTTACCATCTGGATGGGTTCAACAAAGGTTGGATCTGCAGACGTTTCTTCATTCAATGAAGATTCAAGTGGCAACTGGTCAAAGACGATCACCCTTTCAAGTGATGCTGTTATCCGCGCAGACAAGACACAGAAGATCTATGTCGCTGTTGATGCGGTCAGTACATTTGATTCCGGTGATATTGACTCTGACTCATGGTCAGTCGATGTCGAAAGTATCCGCTTCGAAGATGGTTCTGGTGTTACCACATCTGACACATCAACAGGCGATATCGACGGCATGGATGTCGCTATCGACTTCGCTAGTTTCTCATCAGCATCAGACACTGAGTTGAAATTCTCAAAGGACTCATCAAGTCCAGAGTCTTCAATCATCGTAGTTGACGATGAGAACAACACAGACGACGTTATCCTCGCAATCGGTAAGATCAGACTCGACGGTTCATCCGATGTTACAATCGATGAACTCCCTATTACCTTCACTTCATCTGCAGCAGCTGTTGCTTCAACAACAAACTCTGTTACTTTGAAGATCGGTAATGACACGTTCACCGAGACTGTTAACATCGCTGTAGGTGCATTGACAGGTACAGTTACTTTCGACAACCTTGACTATACAGTTGAGGCTGGAGAGACTGACCTCAAGTTTACAGTTTTGGCTGATATCAACGATATCGAGCTCGACACCTTCGATGAAGGAGATTACCTCTACGCATCCTTCACCGCATCAAACCGCGACATGATGGACGCAGAGAACGAAGAGGGTGATGCTCTCACATCAAGTGAGAAGACAGGTACAGTTACTGGAGATGCGATGGAGTTCCGCACAGAAGGTATCGGTTTGACTCTTCTCTCAACAGAGACAGATGCAACCACAGGTACATCTGCTAACGACGATATCGGTCTCTTCACTATCAAGTTCAAGATCACAGCTATCGGTGACACAATGTACGTTTCATCAGTTGCTACATCTACAACATCAGGTTACAACTACGTAATTGACAAGGGAGGCGTTGCTACAGCAGCTCTTACCCAGACATCATCTATCGTAAACAACACTGATACAGATGTTTCAACGAACGGAAACTATGTTATCGAAGATGGTGAATCAGAAAACTTCACATTGTCTATCTCAGTACCGTTGGGTACAGGTGGAACATCAGGTCAGTACCGCGCGGCTCTTACCGGAGTCAAGTGGGACACAACAGATGTTAACCCTGCTACAGCAGCGTATGCTAACAACTACACATCTGACCTCGACACCTTCAAGACAGCATACAAAGTCTTGAACTAAGCGACAGGTTTGAAAGTTTAGTTTAGCGTAGTGTGAAACAAAAAAACCGCCCCGATGCAAATCGGGGCGGTTTTCGTTGTGTCTATGTTCGGGTTATATAGAATGCTTTTATTTTATTTTAGGAGTGATACAATGCTCCGTATGAAAGAAAGAAATACACACTTTGTTGCCAAATTGCTTGTGATTGCAGGGATGTTTATTATTGGTGCTGGTATATATGCATATGTTTCTAGTAGCTCTATGCATCTCCAAGAGGTGCCCTATACGGATCACGCACTCAATTTCTCTATTAGACTACCTGAAGGTTGGCAAGTTCGAGCAACAGAGAATTCAGCAAAAGTTTCCAGTATTTGGTTCTATAATGCCTCGAGTACCGCCACAACAAGTGCTTCGATGGCAATCGAACGATTCATTAGGACTCCAGAGACAAACAAGACGATCAAAATGTTTGGTGATGAGGCTTTCACGCAAGGGCTTATAGAGAGCTTGTGGGTAGATCTTGACCTGAACATATTGAAGAATGAGCGCATGATGATAGGAGATGCTCCTGTTATCCATATTCACTCGACATATGAGGGCAAGGGTACCAAGAGAGAGGTGACTCAACATATGTACTTTACCTTCATTGACAACTATTATTATCGTATAGGGATAGATGTGTATTCGGATATTTCTGTGCAGGAAAAAGATATCCTTGTGGATTCCGTCAATACATTTAGGATATTGCCTCAATAAGTATGTTGGTGATGCATGAACAGGGTGAATCAAAGTTTTGGAAATATGCCACATATGTCATATACACATGTGTGGCACTTTTTCCATTTACGTATTTCAATTCCTTCCTTTATTGGGGTACCTCGGTGCGGTCGGTGTTACTGATCCTTGCTATGTCTGTGTTGGGTATAGTGTATGCGGTTGGGTTATTCAAAAAGGACAATACTCTCTCATTCCCAAAATCACTAACAGGAATGGTTCTAATAATCTATTTTGTCAGCCTTATCATTTCAGGGATAGTGGGTCTGAGTTTCGAGAACACCTTTTGGTCTGTCGCTCCACGTACAACAGGGTTGTGGTATATATTCAACCTCGGACTTCTGGTATTCTTCCTGGTGCACGTGTTGTCTGACAGGGTAAAACAGGAAAAGCTCATTCTTACGGTGATTGTATCTACTGCACTTTATTCATTTTTAGCATTCTTGAGTCCAGAAGGGGTGAACATGCTGTTCTTTGGTTTTGCGAGTGATGGATTCACTTTTGGTAACTCTTCATTTGCGGCAATGTATATCTTCGGGGCATTCATATTGTCTCTGTATTATGTGTTTCGGGCGGAGGTGAGGAAATGGTGGATGTACACACTACCTGTAGTGATATTGCTGAGTCCTGAGATTATCCGTAACAAACTTTGGTTCGGTGATACATCAGAAGGGATATGGGGTGATGCACGAGCGACCACGTATGTGATCTTGCTATCACTGGTCTGCATGCTCTGTATGTGGGCTGTATCAAAGATTCGGGATATTAAACTCAAAACAAAAGTTGCCTACGGAATATTTTGCGCAGGAATGCTCGGTATAGTGATCTTTGCAATCTCACTCTTCTCGTCTGACGGATTTGTTCGGCAAGCATACCTTAGTCAGTCCACAGCTATACGACCGTTGTTGTGGGAGATGTCGATAGGTCTCATACAAGACAGGCCATTCTTTGGATGGGGAGCTGATAACTTTGAGCGTATATTCGAGAAGAATTATGATAATAGGTTCTTGCAAGATGAGTATGGTAATGAAGCGTGGTTTGATCGAGCACACAATGTATTTATTGATCAGGGTGTAGATAATGGTGTCATTGGCCTGCTGCTATACATGGGACTATTTGTAAGTATTTTGTTGTGTCTCATATACACTACTCTCAAGTCTACGGAGAAGAATGATAGAGTACTCGCAGCATTTCTCATTGTTTATTTTCCACTTCACCTATTGGAACTGCAAACAGCTTTTGATACCAGTATTTCATACCCAATACTCGCACTGATGATGGCTCTCTCCATTGTTTTGTACCAGAGGGCACGTATCCATGTGAAAGGGGGTAGCTGTACATGGACTGTGCCAGACATAGGAAAATACATCATTGCTTGTTCACTGATTGCGTTCCTCGTATGGTCACTTGTCTGGGGGTGGATACCGTTCGTACGTGCACAGATGAGAAATGGTGATGTGCGCCGGGCTGGTAGTAGTGAGAAAAGGATCCCGTTATATGAGGTCATGTTCGCCTCTCCTGTAGATGAACATGCGTTTCTCTGGAGAACAACTACAGATCTCCAGCGTGGCATAGGGCAGAATCCAGATGTGATACAAGATCCAGAGCAAGTTGCCGGTTTCAAGAAAGAAGTAGCCCTCTTTACAGATGCATATCGCGAATATGTGAGTGCTCATCCGACTCATTTCCGTGCACATCTGAACTTGGCTGATATCCTGATATATCAGCGATTGCTAGGTATAGATAAGCTCCAAGAGGCTCAAGATGTTCTCGACAAGGCAATAAAACTCGTTCCCCAGAGTCCTCAACCGTACTGGATGAAGGCGGTAGCATATATCTACATGAAGAAGTTCGAGTCAGCTCGTGAATATGCCCAGAAAGGTCTGGCACTCAATCCGGAGATCAAACAGAGCCAGAAGATCGTCGAATACGTAGAAAAATCCATAAAAGATTTTCCAGATATTGACCTCTACTTCTTCCGACAGATATAAAGTAGCAAGGCCTACCCGCGGAGGCGAGGTCTGCCAAATTTGCTATACTTACTCCATGATCAACCCCTTTGACCGCAGTTTCTTCAAGTTCTTCATCGCTTTTACGCTGGTACTCTTTGCCAGTTTCAGTGTGCTCTATGTGACAGGTCAGTATATACAGTAACCCCGGGGTATTTTTTATCGTTTCTTGAGACTAAATTCATACGGATTTTATCTTGCCCTGATATCCTATGTATGTACCAAGAGTCTTCGGATAGGGCAGGTGTGCCGATATCTGAGGTGGTTGCGGGAGCGGAGGGGTTATTGGCAACATGCGTGACATGCATGTTATAATTAGCATATGAATACGATGGATATAATAAACATAATTAACGCACTGGTTCTCATCATTGGATTACCAGCTCTGTTCAAGGTGGCTTTTGATGTTGGAAGGAGACTTCAAACCATGGATCATCTCGAAGGTTCAATCAAAGAACTTCGAACTGAGGTTGGTGGATTGAGATGCTCCATAGAAGGGCCAATCTCTTCAGACATTAGAGATACCAAGGAGAGGGTTGTGGCTCTTGAAACCAAAGTCAACATTATGTGGGATTGGCTTTCGAGACGCATGACTCTGGAGCCACAAAAGTAATTCCTAATACACCAAAAATCCCCCGATACATCGGGGGATTTTGTGTGAGTGGGAACAGGTAGTGTTATTTCAACTCTACTTTGCCTCCAGCTGCTTCGATCTGCTTCTTGATGTTCTCTGCATCTTCTTTCTTTACACCGTCCTTGACGAGTGCAGGTGCACCATCGACGAGGTCCTTTGCTTCCTTGAGACCGAGACCGAGGACTTCTTTGACTACTTTGATAACAGCGATCTTCTGTGCACCAGCGTCAGTGAGGTGAACAGCGAAAGCACTCTTCTCTTCGGCTGCAGGTCCAGCGGCTGCAGGAGCTGCAGAAGCGGTGGCCTGGGCTGAGACTCCGAACTTGGCTTCAAAGAGCTTTACGAGCTCGTGAAGGTCGATAACTGACATTTGCTCGATAGATTCGACAATAGACTTGAACTTTGCAGGAACTTCAACTGATGTATTTGTTTCCATAATAATAGGTATGTAATTTAGTAATTAAGCTTTCTTCTGGGCGATCTGATCCAAAGCGATAACGAGTCTCTGGATAGGGGAATTGATAACGTTGACGAACATGCCATGCAATGTGTGCTGTGGCGGTATAGAAGCGATGGATATCATCTCTTCTTTGTTCATGAACTTGTTTTCAAAGACTCCACCAACGATCGAGAGTCGATCCTTGAACTTCTTCTGGAATTCGTAGATGCCGCGAGCGGGTGCTACGAGGTCACTGCCGTATGCAAGACCGAATTCTCCGACGAGCTCAGGCTGTTGACCCGCATACTTTTTGTCTGCGAGTGCAAGAGAGGTGAGTGTCTTTTTTGCAACAAAGAATCCTACGTTATCTGCCTTGAGTGCTCGACGCATAGACATGCTATCGGCGACTGTAAGTTTGTGCATATTTACGAAGACCAATGATGATGCTCCGTCAATGATGGACTTAACTTTGGCAATGATTTCTTTCTTCTGCTCTTTGGTTCTGGCCATTGTTGTTTTTGTGTCATCCCCTCGAAGGAGGGGATCTGCGCTCAAGATCTAGGTAGATCTAATTCGCGGATTCCCGCCTACGCGGGAATGACAGGAAATTATGTGATTATTAAGATCTCGACCCCGGCGTAAATGTGAGAGAAATATGTACCTCGGAAGGTCTTATATCCCTATATATCCGCTTGATATCCTAGGGATGCCCTCTGTCTTTAGCCGTGGACTCTATATTACATGCAGAATGAGATTGTGCAAGTGTCGTTTGGGAGAGCCTGGTGCATATATACCCCTCCACTCAAATCCAAATGACGCTGGTTAGATGACCTCACCATACACCTCCCTTGTTTTGAGTTACAGGGTATATATGCACCAGGCTCCCTTGCTCTACCCTCAGGAGCGGCTTTCTGCTAGAATACGCGCTACATCTGACTATTCCCATGGATATACTTACCGCACTCTTCGGCAGCCCGATCAAGGTCAAAATCCTCCGTATGTTCCTCTTCAACCAAGGAACACCCTTTCTAGTCAAAGAGATCGTAGCTCGGAGCAAGTCTCCTGCAGATCAGGTCAAGAAAGAGCTTGCCACACTAGTCAAAGCTGATATCATCAAGAAGCGCCTTTTCTCCAAGGATGTTGAGGTCAAAAAAGGCGATCAGGTCAGCATCAAGAAAGTCTCAGGTGCGGGGTATATCCTCAGTGACAAATTCCCGTACCTCGAGCCTCTCAAGAACCTTCTGACGGTCGCTAGTCTCCATGCCGACGAATCCTTGGCCAAACGTTTTACCAATGCCGGACGTATCAAACTCTTTATGGCATCGGGTATCTTCATCCAGGACTGGAATTCACGCGTAGATCTGCTGATCGTAGGGGACGAGCTCAACCTCAACAAGATCGAGTCTGTCATCAAAGTGATCGAATCCGAAATCGGCAAGGAGATATCATACTCTGCCTTCGAGACCAGTGATTTCGAATACCGCCGTGGCATCCATGACCGGCTGGTCAGAGATATTCTGGACTATCCGCATATCACTCTGGTTGACCGGATGGGGATCGAACCACAATAACTATCCACACGTCTCCGCGTGCGCTGGGGGTAGCGGTGCTATAATTAACGGCATTATCCGTGTAATTAATAGTTCTATACATTTATGATGTTTATTGAGAATTGGGGTGACGTGTTTACTCGTTCACTCCAGGACGTATGGTACGGTGTTGCGAGTTTTATACCAAATCTAGTTATCGCCCTTATTATATTTGCGATCGGTTGGGTTCTTGCCTCTCTGATCGAGAAACTTATCGAAGGTCTCTTCAAGGCACTCAAGGTAGACGCAGCTCTCAAGAGTGCTGGTCTTGAGGATGTAGTCAAGCGTGCAGGACACAGTCTCAACGCAGGACTTTTCGTAGGTGTGTTGGTCAAGTGGTTCGTCATCGTCGTATTTTTGATGGCTGCGTTCGATGTGCTCGGTTTGAGTCAGGTCAATGAGTTCCTTCGTCAGGTAGTGAACTACCTCCCACAGGTCATTGTCTCGGTCTTGATCCTCATGGTAGCGATCGTTGTTGCCAATGCTATGCAGAGACTGGTCGTTGCGAGTGCTCGCGCAGGACATATCCGTTCAGCAGAGCTCCTTGGCCGTGTTACCAAGTGGTCTATCTGGATCTTCGCACTCCTGACCGCTCTGATCACTCTCGGCATCGCCCCTGGTCTCATCCAGATGATCCTGACTGCAGTATTCGCAGGTGCGGCTCTCGCCCTCGGTCTTGCATTCGGTCTTGGCGGCAAAGACGTTGCTCAGAAGTGGCTCGAAAAGACTACGTCTCATCTCGTAGAGAGGGATTAGTAGCAACATTCAACTATTGAACAATTAAACCATCAGATGAAAGTCTGGTGGTTTTTTGTTGACATATTTACGCATTATGTTACTATTGATCCTGGAGTAGCTGGCAGTGTGGCACTCTAAGCAACCAAACAACGCATAAGGTATATAAACCCTCAAATGTGTTTGGTGGCATAAGCCGCCGACCTCAAGCAAGCCGATGCACCCAAGAAAGAGTCTCGGGAAACTGTAACCAGACAACCGAGAAACCCCTTGGGCTCGAACAAATAATAAACACTATTACCCCCACCCAAGGTGGGGGCTTTCTTTTTCTATATTCCAACCTCTTACTCAGATAACATATTGACATAATATATTATTTGTGCTAGCATATTGTTCGGTGTTTGTGAACGTTGAAATAACAAAAAACTGAAAGGAATCATTACTCGATGAAAATTCTGCTCGCGGTGGTGGTTAGTGTACTGTCTCTCTGTAGCTCATTTGCCCTCACTGTACGGATCACTGATCCTGGCCAAGAGACCAATCGGACGATCTCTCTTGGAGGGCCTACACTTCTGACAAAAGCTCAACTTCAATTCGATGGTGAGTGGACACAACCAGTGTATCTTGTGGTTCAGCGTCATGGTATTACCTTCGTCTCGTATGTTGATGCAACTTTGCATCTTCGAGTCAACGGTAAGTACCTCCTGGATGCCGAAGTTCCGGCATATGGAGGTGCACCTATTGTCCTCGGTCCTATCCAGTTGGTGGCTGATCAGGTTGCCGATATCGAAATACTCGCAAGTGTATATTCGATCTCGACGTACAACCTGGAAGATCCGATGCCTATAGGATTCGATATTACCGGATTGGCTCTGGACTCTTACTGGACACCCCCGGGAGATTTCCATATCGAAGGAAGTTTTCCTTTGTGGGGATCTACCTGTACGGTCGATACGAATCTGCCGGTAAGGGAGGTTTCTCAACTTCAGTTCCGTGTACAGCTTATTGCTCCACGAGCAATCGTGGTGAAATCAAAAGACGTCATGGTTGGCAAGTTTGTAATAGATGCCACTGAGGCACGCGGAGATATTATGGTGTCGACACTTCCTCTAATACTGGCTTCCCATGACATTCCTGTCTACGGACTTACCAACTGTGTTCTGGAAGTCGAAGGTGAAGTAAATAAGGGTATCATCTCGTCGGCACAGCCCGCGAGAGATATCTCCATCTTCGCCGTAAACATGATGGCTGGTTCCGCAAATGACGATGTGTTCTATCTTCAGCAATGTCTCAACAGTAATCCGAACACACGTCTTGCGTCCGAAGGTCCAGGATCTCCGGGAATGGAAACATTCTTTTTTGGAGAGCTTACACAAGCTGCTGTGAAGAGGTTTCAGATACTCAACGGAATACCCAATACAGGTTTCGTTGGTCCTCTGACTCGTGCCGCGCTAAATTCACAACTCATCACCAATAAAGCCAGTGTTGTAAATGTGACATTCGACACTCCATTGAAAATAGCACGAGGAACTTCGGTCACACTCACACTCAGGTGTAGTCTTGATGCGTCGGTGCAGGGAGGTTCGTTCTCCTGGGGATTGGCTGACGCTTCGGCTGCGTATGATATTGCAGACGCAGAATTCATTCCGAACCGAGGGACTGTCAATACGATTATCCCTCAGTCTCGGATCAGCTCTGTTCACAGGGATCCAATTCCCAATACCTCGCTTACCGCAGTTTACTTACAGGGGTATATTCTCCCCAATACCACCTATGCGGTCGAGGCCTCTACTAACCTCATCGACTGGATCCACTTCGGCACGGTGAGTCCGGCTGACTCGAACATCCTCAAAGAGTACGTTGGTGCTATTGAGGCGGAAACGTACAGGGATAAGGTATTCTTCCGTCTAAAGGAGTTGCCATAATCCACATCATTCAATCACAGCGTACTACTTCGGTGGTACGCTTTTTCTTTATTTCTATCCCCATGTTCTCCCCAAATCGATATATCTATTGACATAAAATCAACGGCGAGTATACTACTTGTTACGCCTGAATGTTTACCAAGAACCACCACTTAATACAGCGGCAATAGCCATATTCCGACGTAAGTTGGGACATCGCTCTTATCCGCTCAATGAAGCGGTTTTTCTTTTACAGAACGATTGCAGTTTGAAAACAACATATCTCAAATTAAAGTAGTCCGTTGTGTTCCGAGTAGGGACATGGCGAGACGATCTCTTCGTGGATGGCAAGTCCATGGAGAGACGCTACATATGTTCGGGTCGAATATATGTGGCAGGCAATGTAGGAAAGCATAAAGCGGTTTTTAGAATTCCTAACGGGAATTTTAAAGGGCGTATGGTGGATGCCTTGGCTAGAAAAAGCGATGAAGGACGTGGCGTGGCGGCGATACGCTTCGGGGAGGTGCCGAGCAACCTTTGATCCGAAGATGTCCGAATGGGGAAACCCCAGTAGATAAAATTTACTGACTTCGTGTAGTAATACACAAGAGCGTACCCTGGGAAGTAAAACATTTCAGTACCAGGTGGAAAATAAACAAACATGCATTCCGTCAGTAGCGGCGAGCGAACGCGGAGAAGACTAAACTTATCCTAAATCGTAGGGCGAATTCCGCCCTCGAAAGGGAGCGGAAACGCTTTGCGATTTAGGATGAGGGTTGCAAGGTAGAGACGTGCTATTTATAGCAGAGAAGTTACAAAGTTTTTTGTTAGCCGAATGAGTTGGAAAGCTCAGCCCCAGAGGGTGATAGCCCCCTAGGTTAAAACAAAAAGCCTTCTTTGTCTCTATTCTTAAGTACCCCGGGACACGAATAGCTTGGGGGAATCTGCCAGTACTAACTGGCAAGTCTAAATATTTTTCTAGACCGATAGTGAACAAGTACCGTGAGGGAAAGGTGAAAAGCAGCCCGGTAAGGGCGGTGAAATAGATCTGAAACCATATGCCTACAAGGAGTCGGAGCGGACAGAACAGAGCGCAAGAGACAAGTAATTAGTAATTAGTAATTAGAAAATCACATGCGATTTTCCAGTTACTAATTACCAATCTCTACTTTCTTGTCTTCCGTTCTGTCCGTCACGGCGTGCCTATTGAAGAATGAGCCAACGAGTTTTAGCAAGCAGCTCGGCTAAGGACGAGAGTCCGGAGTCACAGGGAAACCGAGTCTGAATAGGGCGTTTGTTGTTTGCTAAAGACCCGAAGCCAGATGAGCTTGCCACGCGCAGGGTGAAGTGGGGAGAAATCCCCATGGAGGCCCGAACCGGTGAGCCGTGCAAAACTCTCGGATGACGTGTGGTAAGGAGTGATAAGCTAATCGAATCTGGTAATAGCTGGTTCTCTCCGAAAGAACTTTTGGGTTCGCGTCGGATGTACCTTTGTGGGGTAGAGCACTGGAAGGTCTTGACAGGTCGAAAGATCCCGAGACCTATCAAACTCCGAATACACAAAGTAATTATCCGGCAGTTAGTCTATGGGGGCTAAGCTCCATCGGACAAAAGGGAAACAGCCCAAGATCTCTATTTAAGGTCCCTAAATCGACGTTCAGTGCGCTTAAGGTGGTGAAATTTCTTCGACAATGAGGATGTAGGCTTAGAAGCAGCCATCATTCAAAGATAGCGTAACAGCTCACTCATCGAGAAATTTCGCGCCGCAGATAATCGGGGCTTAAACGTCGTACCGAAACTGAGGGCTGGATGGTGCTTCGGCATCATACAGCGGTAGGAGAGTATTCGCATCTGCGTTGAAGGTGAAGGGGTGACCCACACTGGAGCGTTGCGAAGTAAGAATGTTGGCACAAGTAACCGCAATGCGGGTGAGATTCCCGCACGCCGAAAGATCAAGGTTTCCTTGGCAATGTATATCAGCCAAGGGTTAGTCGGTCCTAAGGGGATGGCGAACGCCGCACCCGATGGATACACGGTTAATATTCCGTGACTTGTGTAAGATGTGATGGAAGGACGAAGGGTAGTATGTCATGCGCATTATTGGATTTGACGTTCGTGTCGTGAGGGTGTCTCCTGGCAAATCCGGAGGCTCACTTTGATGTGATCCCCAAGCGAAGCGAAAACCTGGGTCAAACCAGGGATATGACAAAGCACGCTTCCAAGAAAATTTTCTAAACTTAATCTTATACAAACCGTACCGCAAACCGACACAGGTGGTTAGGTCGAGTAGACCAAGGCGAACGAGTGAGTGGTCTCCAAGGAACTCGGCAAAAAAGCAGCCGTAACTTCGGAATAAGGCTTGCCCGTAGCAATACGGGCCTCAGCGAAAGTATCTCTGGCAACTGTTTAACAAAAACACAGCTCCCTGCGAACTCGTAAGAGGATGTATAGGGGGTGACACTTGACCAATGCGAGAAGGTCAAATAACGGCGTTAGTATGTCGCAAGATATACCGGTGACTGTTATAAGCCCTCGTGAATGTCGGTCGTAACTATAACGATCCTAAGGTAGCGCAATTCCTTGTCGGGTAAGTTCCGACGCGTTGAATAGTGTAATGACTGGAGAACTGTCTCGGAGACCAGCTCGGTGAAAATACAGTACCGGTGAAGATGCCGGTTACCTGCAGTTAGACGAAAAGACCCTAGAAGCTTTACTGTAATTTGATATTGACCATACGTTTTTGATGCGTAGCGTAGACGGGAGACTTTGAAGCGTTCCTTTCGGGGAGTGTGGAGTCATCGATGAAACACCGTTCTTCAAAAATGTATGTTCTAACCTCGGCGGGTACAACCCTCGGGAGACAGTATCTGATGGACAGTTTTAGTGGGGCGCTATCCTCCTAAACAGTAACGGAGGAGCCTATTAAGGTCAGCTAGCCGTGAATGGAAACCATGGCGATAGTGTATGGGCACAAGCTGGCTTGACTGTGAGACGTACGTGTCGAGCAGATGCGAAAGCAGAGCCAAGTGAACCGACCGTTCGCATTAGATGCGGGGGAAGATTATCGGACAAAAGCTACTCTAGGGATAACAGGCTAGTTCCGCCTAAGAGTTCATATCGACGGCGGAGTTCGGCACCTCGATGTCGGCTCACCACATCCTGGGGGTGGAGAAGCTCCCAAAGGTTTGGCTGTTCGCCAATTAAAGTGGTACGCGAGCTGGGTTCAGACCGTTCAGAGAACACAAGAGATTAGAAAAAAGTAATTAGTAATTAGAAAAACGCACTGCGATTCTCTAAACTCTAATTACCAATCTCCAATCTCTTGCTCTGCACAGTCTGAATCACTTCGAGAATTTTTCGTGAATAATTCACACAAGGTAATTTTAGCTTTGTGTGAGAACAGATAGAGTTCGGTGGAGCATTGAGAAGAATGCTTATCGAATATAGGGTGATCAATCAACCACGGCGGTCTCACCTAGTAATAGGTGATGATCAAGTTAACTAAAATCGGTGGAATCCTTTGATAAGAGGACGATACCGAGGGAAGTTAGTCGCAAGTAATTAGAAAAAAGTAATTAGTAATTAGAAAAACGCATTGCGATTCTCTAGTCTCCAATTACCAATTACTAATCTCTTGTAACCTAACACCCGTAGAGACTGAACGTTAACGATCCGATGCAAGTCGGATTATGCTCCAGTCCATTGCACAGAGTAATCTGTGATAACAAGCGTGAGACAGGTTGGTCTCCTATCTACTGCAGGCGTTGATACTTGAGGGGAATTGACTTTAGTACGAAAGGACCGAGTTGAACGAACCTCTGGTCTACCTGCTGTCGTGCCAACGGCACCGCAGGGCAGCTATGTTCGGATCGGATAACCGCTGAAAGCATATAAGCGGGAAGCCGGCCCCAAGATTAGGTATCGTTATGAGACCCCTAAGAGATGATTAGGTTGATAGGCGTTAGGTGTACGTACCGTAAGGTATTGAGCCGTGACGTACTAATCCGTCCATCCCGTTAGGAACTCTGAATGTCGCTTTGTGCGAACTTACATTGCAGCTTTAGTTTGAGATATGTTTACGCATTGAATCTTGCGTTCTGGTGATTTGGCGCTATGGCAACACCCGTTCCCATTCCGAACACGGCAGTGAAACGTAGTTGCGGCGATGATAGTCCTTTGGGGCAAAAGTAGCTTGTCGCCAGAACAGAAGATTCAATAAACTCCATTTGTGTGAGATAATAAGAGCATGAGTATTTTCAAAGATATAAAAAATAGTGTATATAGTCCGCAATTTTATTCCCATATAATAACAGGTTCCGGTTCCAAGGCGTTTTGGTATTTTATAAAATTTAACCTTCTTCTCGTTGCAGTTGTAACTGTTATAGCTGGAGCAATTCTCATTCCTTTGGCGATGACATTCCTTTCTCAGGAAAATGTCAGTTCGATCAGTTCGTATTACCCTCAAGATCTCGAAGTAGTCGTCAAAAAGGGTATTGTCTCGACCAATGTCACAGAGCCTTATGCTATAGCGATGCCAGAAAAATGGACATCGGAGAAACCTTCGTCTGACGAACCAAAAAATCTCTTGGTCATCAATACCAAAGCTCCTTTCACTATCGAATCCTTCGATGCTTATGATACGGTAGTACTTCTAACCAAGGATTCCTTGGTTGCGCGAGATGATAACAAAGGCAAACTTACCATACAAAAACTAGAAGATCTGAATGTCACCATCAACCGCGCACAGATCAATACATGGACAACCTCTATTGTGCCGTTCCTGAAGGTTATAATCCCGTTTGTGTTGGTAGGATTGGCCATTGGATTATTCTTGCTCATCTTGATCAGTAAACTCTTCCTGATAGCAATCGGTGCTGTTCTTCTCTTTATTGCGGGTAAGATAACCAAATCATCCGTTACCTATAGTCAGTGGTTCAAGATCGGCCTCTATGCAGTTACACCCCTCATCCTCATTGAGATCATCGCTCTTGCCCTCGGTATAGATCTTGCATGGTATGTCAGTCTGCTCATATTGATTATCTCTGTGTTCGTAAATACCCGACCTCACTAGATCTCCATGATATCTTGGTCTAGAAAAAGAAGACTCATATATGCCAGTAGCGTGCTCATCATCGCTCTTGGTTCGGTCGTCGCATTCATCATTGTCTTCGTCTACAAGGCACCTACATGCTCCGACGGCCTCATGAATGGATCCGAACAGGGTGTTGACTGTGGTGGTGCATGTACACGGCTCTGCGCGAGCGCATTCCTCGAACCGAGTGTATCGTGGGCACGTTTCGAATATGTCTCAGCGGGGCTCTATAACGTCGCTGCATATGTGGTCAATCCGAATAGTGAAGGGAAGGCAGACCGAGTCCCGTACCGCATCTCAGTGTACGATGATCGAGGGAGTCTTATCGTCGAACACCGGGGTCTTGCTACCATACCACCACGTCGCAGTTCTCTGGTCTTTGCGCGGATGATCGATACGGGCAAACGTATCCCTGCTCGAGCACTTTTCGAGTTCACTGCTCAACCAGACTGGCGCAGTGCACGAGATCCGCTCTCTACACTCGTTATCGGTGAGAAGAACTACACCGAAGAAGGTGCGTCCTCGGCACTGACGGTATCTTTGGCGAATAGCAGCGTCAACGCGCTGCCACAGATGTCTGTATATGCCATCCTCTATGATGCCACCGACAATGCGATCGGTTTTTCGAAAACAGTCATCGACAGTATCCCTCCCAAAGGTTCAGTACTCGCTCCTTTCACCTGGCCAGTCAATCGAGAGGGCAAAGTCATTTCCATAGAAGTCTTACCTGTGGCAGAATAGCTCCATGAGATATTCACTTTCGAGTACGAAACACCATGGGGGCATGGACTGGATACTCGTGGGAGCGATCATCCCGATACTTATTGCAGGGCTTGTGACTATGCACTCCTTCGTCGGTGCCAATGCCTTTGCGACACACCAGCTCGTATGGATCATCGTGTCACTCGGTGTATTTTTTGCAGTGAGTTATGTCGATGTGCGCTTCCTGCGCGCACCATGGGTTTCGGTTGCACTCTTTGGGACGGCCTCGGTGCTCCTGGTGGCGCTTTTTGCATTGGGAACTACGGTCAAAGGTGCAGAGAGCTGGTTCTCGTTCGGACTCTTTTCATTCCAGCCTTCTGACTTCGCAAAGTTGACCCTGATCATCGTATTGGCAAAATATTTTTCTCGACGCCATATCGAGATCGCTCATATACAACATATTTTGGTATCTGGTATATACGCATTCATACTTTTTGTACTTGTTTTGGTGAGTCCGGACTTCGGGTCGGCCATGATCATTGTCTTGCTCTGGTTGGGGATGGTGATGGTCTCGGGCATATCGAAGAAACACCTGTTCGCCATGATGGGCCTGGGCATCCTCGCTTTCGTACTGTTGTGGAACTTTGGCTTCCAGGAATATCAAAAGAACCGTGTGCGTACATTCATAAACCCTCTTGCAGATATCCGTGGAGTCGGGTACAACGCCTATCAGTCAACGGTGGCTGTCGGGTCAGGTCAACTCTGGGGCAAGGGGTTCGGGTATGGCACGCAGTCTCGACTCAAATTCTTGCCGGAATATCAGACGGACTTTATATTCGCAGCATTCGCAGAAGAGTGGGGCTTCGCAGGAGTAGTCATCCTTTTCTCCTTGTACGGGATCATCGTCTGGAGGATCATCGTCAATGCCTCGCGAGGAGCGACGAACTTCGAGATCCTCTATGGCGCGGGCGTGGCCATCTTCTTTGTGGTGCATAGTTCGGTCAATATTGGTATGAATATGCATGTATTGCCGGTTACGGGTACACCGTTGCCGCTCATGAGTTATGGAGGTACACACCTCCTGATCGAGTTCATTTCTTTGGGACTCCTGATGTCGATGAGACGTTTCGCTACAAGGTCAACTCATGTCTCAGAAGTGAGCAATGAATTCCTGGGGATACGCTGATAACTTATCCACCTGTACCACACCACTCGATTGATATGGATGATATACTCTGTACATATGGCAGATGCAAATTTGAATCCACAGATCTTACCATCAAGAAAAATGAGCAGTTCCAAGGATCATCACAAGGTGGTGACGGTTGCGGTATGGACAGCTGTCGCTGCAGTAGTGATCGGGGGTATGTATTGGTGGCAAGTACGGACCCAGGAACAAGTCACTCATGTTGATGCTAGTAGCCAGACCCAAGCTGAACTACTCGCAGTCATTCGCGGATCACCCGTGGAGGTGACACCTGAAGATATCGCTCGCTCTCTCGAAGTATTACGATCTCGCTTGAATACCAAATAACTTTTTATTTATGAAAAAACATCTTACATCACTTTCAGTACTTGTTCTCGGTTTCGTCATCGGCGCATCGGCACTCACTGCGATCGCTCAGGTTGTACCAGGTTGGAATCCGGCCCCAACTACCGGAGCCCCAAATGATAACGTCTCCGCCCCGATCAATACCGGTGCAACTCCTCAGGTGAAGACTGGCCTCCTTACGTTGGCGAATTTCACTTTCAATTCAACCGGTGTGGCGAATATTGTTCCAGGTAACGTTCTTACGGCCAGAGATACCAGTGGAACTGTAGAGTGGAAGAAACAGGGTTTTGATTTTACTTCAGCAGGTACTCAGTATTCGATCACGGTTCCACGATTTGACCCCGATCAAGTTCGAGGTAATACCTTGTCTCGGGTAACGGTTGCCGATGCAAGTGCAAAAGCAGTAGTTGTAAATATCAACAAAGATGACACGAACAACTGCAAAGACAGTCTGATGGAGTTGTATAGTAGGGCTGGAGTATCTGACAGTGCACCGACTATTCAGTTCGTAGATCAGGTACGTCCTGGTTTGCCTACAACTTATGGAAACTATCACTATCTCGGATATATCTTCACTGCAAGTACCGATGGTGCAGCACGTGACACAGGATCAGTAGTGACCGTCCCTGTGAGCAACGGTCAGATGTTCATCAAATCAGCAAACTCTGCCTGTAAATTGAAGATCACCAAGATCGCAGATATCTACTAGTAACGGACTAGCTATTGAGTCGGTAGATCGTCTCTGTAGCAGTGATCATCTGATCAAAAGAAAATTCACGGAGTGTGCGCTCACGGAGTGCCGCTCCGTATTTTCGTCTCTCGGTAGGCTGTTCGATCAGGAATGATAGAGCATGAGCGAGCTCTCGAGATTTGTGAGGTTGGACCAAGATGCCCGACTTCGTATCCTCGACGATCTCCGGGATACCACCAACGGTCGTAGAGAGGACCGGGAGAGACGCATACCCAGCTTCGAAGAGGACATACGGAAGTCCTTCTTTGATGGAGGGGAGAACAAAGATAGAAAATGCTTTGAGGTATTCCGAAGCATTCTCCAGATATCCGACGAGTCGAACATGATCCTCGAGGTGTCTCTGTTGGATGTCGAGAGTCAACATGTCTCGATCTTGTCCCTCACCGATGATGATGCAGAGCACGTGAGGGTATTGGTGTGCCACTGTCGACAAAGCTTCGATAAGATACGAAAGGCCTTTGTTCGGATGAAGTTCTGCGATAACTCCGATGGCGACTCTTTTGTTAAAATCCGGAAGACCCATGCCGAGCATCTTACTGATAGTCTGTTTTGCACCATCGACTGACATAAAGGTGGGGGACTGGATACCGAGTGGTACAAGCTGTATCTTCCTTTTGGTAAAAGGGAAGCGCATACTCTGGACGTATTCGTATTTCGAAAGGACGATGACGTTGTGACAGAGCAACATAGTGAGCCACGAGAAGAATATGATCACGATCTTCTGATGTAGAGGGCGATCCTCGTTGAATGCCCAGCCATGAACAGTGTACACAATGTTCTTTACTCGCAAGAGTCGGCCGGCAAGAGCTCCGAGACCTGCGGCTTTGGGGCTATGTACATGGAGGACGTCAGGTTTGCGGTGGCGGATGACAGAGATGATCTCTCGGAGTGATCCAGTGTCTTGAGAGATCGAAATATCGCGACCCATCTTGCTGATGCTATGGGTGTATATCCCCGCATCCTCGAGACGTTTGCGTAGTATCCCGTCGCCACCGAGTGCAACGGCGACTTCGTGCCCTGCATGCTTCATTGATTTTGCAAGATCAAAAACGTTTCTTTGGGCGCCTCCCCAGGTGGACTTGGTGATGAGGTAGAGTATCTTCATTGCTATTTAAAGTAGCATTTTAGCCATTCCAACGCAATCCTTGGATAGATCTGGGTAAGCCTAGGGCAGACCTGTGAGGGTGACTTGAAATATACTTGAATCCGTGGTAAGGTATTGCTCATGAATCATGCGCGTCATACCAAAGGACTTCTCTTGCTTGTCTGCGGAGACGTGTTCGCATACACCTTCTCTCTGGTTATCAGCTTGGCCATTCGTTATGGGGAAGTACCTTCACATGAATTGCTCGGCAGTCATATTCCATCTTTCCTTATCTTGTGGGGATGTTTTCTAGTAGTGCATTTTATCGCTGGACTGTATGACAAGCGTACGGGCGTGATAAAGAACACGGTATCTGGATTACTCATCAAGACTCAAGTCATCAACGTGATCATTGGGGTGATGTTCTTCTATTTTGCTCCGGTGGGTATCGCACCAAAATCAAATCTATTTATTTATTTTCTTGTCTCGACATTGCTCCTCTTTGTTTGGCGTATCGTTATGTTCCCGGTATTCAGCATGACACGTAGACAAGATGCGGTGCTTCTCGGAGAAGGCAAAGACATCATCGACCTCTACGACGAGGTCAACTCTCGCTCCTCATACGGTTTTGTATTCAAGGAACAGGTATCTGTATATCCTACTGCCACAGAGACGACCCAACATCTCCTCCGGGCTGTCTCAGAGACCAAGGCTATGTTGATCGTGGTTGATCTTCATAACCCTCGTATCGAAGCAGTTATGCCATCTCTCTACTCACTCATCTTCTCTGGAGTGCGGATCGTAGATGCGAGTCTCGTCTATGAGAATATTTTCGATCGTATACCTCTTTCGCTCATCAAAGAAAAATGGCTTGTTGAGCAGTCGAGTGATTCTCTGGGAAGTCGTTCCGTGTACGATGCCTCCAAACGCGTATTCGATATTCTCGCATCGAGCATTCTAGGGATACTTTCTCTTATTTTCTATCCGCTCGTATATATCGCTATCAAACTCGAAGATGGTGGTCCGGTATTTGTGGCCCAAGAACGAGTAGGTCAAGATGGCAAGATCATCCGCATGCTCAAATTCCGTAGTATGACTTCCAATGATTCGGGGGTATATTCTGCTACACAAGGTCGCTCGGCACTATCGGTGACACGGGTCGGTCGCATCATTCGTCTCACTCGCATCGACGAACTCCCACAGCTCTGGAGTGTACTCAAGGGTGACCAGTCTCTGATCGGTCCACGTCCAGAACTACCCGCACTGACAAAGGTCTACGCCGCTGAGATACCTCATTACAACGCTCGTCATCTGATCAAACCAGGTTTGTCCGGCTGGGCCCAGATATACCACCAAGCTCACCCACACCATGCGGTTGCGGTCGAGGATACTCGTGACAAGTTGTCATATGACCTTTTCTATATCAAGAACCGTTCTCTGGCACTCGACCTACGCATCGCGTTACAGACATTCCGGGCGCTGATCTCTAAGTACGGGGTGTAATAGGGTTTGGGCATTTACAATTCCTCGCTTGTAGCTATAATAAAGCGCATTATGTTAAAACACCGTGCACGAGCAGTTTTCCTTGTGATATTCGCAGTAGTGATAGGGTATGTCGTATACGCTTCAGAACAGCCAGGGAGCACGCATCCATTCCGTCTCGGCCTCGACCTTTCGGGTGGTACACATCTCGTGTATCGTGCGGATGTGTCCAAGATCTCACCTTCCGACATATCGGATTCTATGTCCTCGTTGCGTGATGTCGTAGAACGCAGAGTCAACCTCTTTGGAGTCAGTGAGCCATTGGTACAGACAGAAGAGGGGGTTGCACTGAGTGCAGATGATGCTGCATATCGATTGATCATCGAACTTCCGGGTGTTACCAATGTCGAAGACGCTGTACGATCTATCGGTGCTACACCACGACTGGAATTCCGCCTAGCACAGGCTTCTGCTATCCAGTCATTCGATGCTTCTACTGCCACAACATCTATCACCGAAAATGCCGCATTCCTCGGTCTCTTCAAAGAAACAGGTCTTACGGGTAGTATGGTCAATCGCTCGACACTCGAGTTCAACCCAACAACCAATGAACCTGCAGTAAGTCTCGTCTTCAGTTCAGAAGGTAGAGACCTCTTTGGTTCTATCACCGAAGATAATATCGGCAACTACCTCGGTATATTCCTCGATGGCAAACTCATCTCGTATCCAGTTCTCCGAGACGCTATCCTCGACGGTCGTGCACAGATCAGTGGTTCATTCACAGTAGATGAAGCCAAGAGTCTGGTGCGAGATCTCAACTACGGTGCATTGCCTATCCCTATCACGTTGATCTCGAGTCAGACGATCGGCCCATCTCTCGGTCAGGCAGCCGTCAAAGGTGGTATCAAAGCCGGCATCATCTCTTTCGTGGTGATCGCACTCTTCTTGATCATCTGGTATCGTTTGCCCGGAGTGATCGCAACCGTAGCTTTGGCTATATATATTATTTTGAACTTGGCCATATTCAAGATCGGTGTCTCTCCTGCAGTTATCATACTGTGTGTCATATTCGTATTCTTGGCACTCAAGTCTCATTGGGTGTTCGGTCTGATCGCAATAGGTTTGTATGCATTGATGGCACTCATTCCTGGATCTTTGTCTCCGGTAACGCTTACTTCTACCGGTATCGCAGCTTTCATCCTTTCGATCGGTATGGCTGTTGATGCGAATATCCTCATATTCGAACGCATGAAAGAAGAGCTTGTTCGTGGTCGTGATATATCTACCGCGATGCGCGAAGGCTTCGCACGTGCATGGTTGTCGATCCGTGACTCCAACGCTTCAAGTATCATCACAGGTGCAATCCTTTATTATTTTGGGAGCACTTCGGTGATCACTGGGTTCGCACTCGTCTTCATCATCGGCGTACTCGTCTCCATGTTCACGGCGATCACCGCATCACGTTTGTTCCTCTATGCTATAGCACCAGAGAAGACGACACGGTTGTCGAGATTCCTTATCAGTAATGGGTTTAAACAATAACTACCATGTGGGTTGTCAAAAACAGAAAACTATTTTACGGATTCTCGATCATCTTGATCATCGCGAGTGCGATCAGTCTCTCATTGTGGGGGCTCAAGCCAGGTATCGACTTTACCGGAGGAACATTGATCGAGGTTGAATATCTCGTCGAACGTCCCGAGCAAGAAGAAGTTGCCTCTAGACTTGCCTCTATCGATCCTGCTGCATCAGTACGTCCTGCGGGCACAGATGGTTACATTGTCCGCATGAAGGAAATATCTCAAGAAGAGAAGTCCGCAGTCTTGGTCGCACTTTCTCTCGGAGAGGCGTCGACGATGATCGAAAAGAACTTTGCCTCTATTGGTCCAGTGCTCGGTGCAGAGGCGCTCCGCAAATCAATCTTTTCTATCGTGTTCGTGATCTTGAGTATTGTCCTCTATATCACTTTTGTATTCAGGAAGGTTTCCGAACCAGTCTCTTCTTGGAAATATGGCCTGACAGCGATCGTTGCGTTGGCTCATGACATCATCATCCCTATCGCAGTCTTCTCAGTACTCGGACATTTTGCAGGGTATGAAGTCGACACGTTGTTCGTCACTGCGCTCCTCGTCATCCTCGGCTTCTCAGTGCATGATACGATCGTGGTATTCGACCGTGTCCGTGAGAACCTCCGCCATGGATCCTCGGGCAAATCATTCGAGACAGTCGTAGGAGAGTCAGTAGGTCAGACATTCGCTCGCTCGATCAACACATCTCTGACGACTCTTCTGGCACTCGTCATCCTCTACTTCTTTGGCGGCGAGGCAACTCAACACTTTGCTCTGGCTCTCATCATCGGTATTGCTGCAGGTACATACTCTTCTGTATTCATCGGTTCACCACTCTTGGTCACTATCGAAAAGTGGGGGAGGAAGTCTTAATATTTTGTAAAAACCATGCAGAAAAAGAAAACCGTTGCTGTCATAGGGTACGGGTATGTGGGCAAGGCGCTCGCTCATTTCTTCAAAGATCATTTCAATGTGCTCATATATGACATTGCTCAACCGACAATCTCTGCTTCGCAAGAAGAAATCAACAAGAAAGCCGATCTGGTGATCTTATCGGTGCCAACCCCAATGGGTAAGGATAAGAGTGCGGATCTTTCTGCGATCGAGAGTAGTCTCGGTTGGCTCAAAGTGCCCCTCGTCCTTATCAAGAGCACTATCCCTCCGGGGACTACGGCTCTCTTGTCAAAGAAGTTTAAAAAAGACATTTGTTTTTCTCCAGAATATATAGGTGAAGGGAAGTACGAAGTTCCTTTTTGGAAAGGGTATCCGGATCCGTTAGATATGAAGAAACATGAATTTGTGATCATGGGTGGTCCGAAGAAGTTCACCACACGCATCCTGCCATTTTTCAAAACAGTCCTTGGTGCAGAACCTCGATATGTTCAAACTGACAGTACAACTGCTGAGCTGGTAAAATATATGGAGAATTCTTTCCTTGCAGCAAAGGTCACTTTTTGTAATGAGTTCTATGATATAGCACACTCTCTCGGGGTGGATTTCAACGAGCTTCGTGAGATGTGGCTTCTCGACGGACGCATCGGACGATCTCATACAGTTGTCCATGAAGACAATCGCGGCTTCGGTGGCAAGTGTCTCCCGAAAGACGTCAATGCCCTGGTCAAGGCATCTCTGAAGGCAGGATATGATCCAAAGCTTTTGAAAGCAGTTCTCTCAATCAATGAAGCTATTCGTTCGCGCGGGAAGAAATAAAAATCATTTACACTCTATTGGCTACTTTCGAAAAGTGGGGGGGGGTGGAAATACAAAATTGTGGATTAGCGTGTTGTTTCGTCATGATATAATGAGCTACATTATGGATGATGAAAACGTTTTATATCCCAGTCTTAGATACATACCAACGAATTTTAATGGGAAAGTAGTAACTTTTTTGTTGCTTCTCCTGTCTATTACTATAGGTGTGATGATATCCTGGTATTCCCAGGATATTCTCTTAAGAAAATTAGATTTCATCTCTTCATTTACAAGCAATTCCATCTTTTCAGTGCTGCCAGTGATATTGATTGCCTGGGTCTTTTCTCTGATGATCCATAGTAGCTTGAAAAAAGCATTTTTGATCCCGTTTTCCACACTCATGTGTCTTTGGATTTTAGGTTTGATCTACACATTCGGCTTCGCCCCGAAAGGAAAAGAGGTGTCGATACTTTTCAGTCCTATTGTTGGCCTGCTCGCTATTACTCTATACGTTCTCGGGGCACTCCTCGTGTCATTATTGTTTCGTTGGCTGAAAAATAGATTTGGTTTGTTGGGTACAATTTTAACTAATTTTCTCATAGCACTATCTATAGTGATGTTATCTATATTGTCATGAGTTTGAAAGCAGTTCTCTCAACCAATGAAGCTATTCGTTCTCCAGGCAAGAAAAGATAAAAGCAACTTTACAATTTTCCCTAGAAGAATATGATAGTGGGTGATGACTAAAGATATCTCTCCCTATTCCGTTGCACCAGAACTTCTTGGTCAGAAGATCCTTTTTATCCGTGGCCACAAAGTCATGTTGGATAATGATTTGGCAGAGCTTTATGGTGTGTCTACGAAAGTTTTGAATCAGGCCGTGAAGCGTAATACCCAAAGATTTCCAAGTGACTTCATGTTCCAGTTGAATCTTGCAGAAGTGAAGACTTTGAACCGGTCACAAATTGTGACCGGTTCGCAGAAGCATCGAGATCCACGCTTTCAACCATACGCATTTACCGAACACGGTGTCGCTATGTTGTCCTCAGTCCTCAAAAGCGAACGTGCGGCTCAGGTAAATATCTTCATTGTTCGAACCTTTATCAAGCTCCGAAAGATTCTGTCTTCGAATGGGGAATTGGCTTATAAGATTCAGGAATTAGAACGTGATCAAAAGAATCAAAACCGTCACATTAACAAGATATATTCCCTCATCGACGCCTTACTGAGAGGACCTGCAAAACAATCCAACCCTATCGGTTTTGAGCCAAAATGACCCCGGTGGCGGGGTGTCTGGAAAGGAGGGGAATGAGCGCTTGACTTTATTCCTGCCTCCTGTAATATGGCTTACACGCTGTCTCAACAGCAGCGGTACTTTGAAAATTGCATACTATTGGAAAACAATAGTAAAGAATGTATTTTGTTCGTCGAAGTTCTTAGCGGAACCCGACGAACGTGCAAGTACAGATCTATTCAAAAATGATTTCGAGAGTGTATATATTCAATACACTCGGTGAGCTAGGGTTAAGTGAATTTCAACGTAGGATGCTAGCGCTTTCTATTTTGTTCCGTTCATTTATAGTTAAGAGTTTGATCCTAGCTCAGGATGAACGCTGGCGGCGTGGATAAGGCATGCAAGTCAAGGGGGCCCGCAAGGGCAACCGGCAGACGAGGTAGTAATAAATAGGTACGCACCCTCAAGTCGGGCATAGCTATCCGAAAGGATAGGTAATTCCCGATAGTCTCGTAAGAGTAAAGTTTTTCGCTTGAGGAGCGGCCTGTTCGGTATCAGCTAGTTGGTAAGGTAATGGCTTACCAAGGCAATGACACCTAGGGGAGCTGAGAGGCTGACCCCCACCGATGGGACTGAGACACGGCCCATACACCTACGGGTGGCTGCAGTCGAGAATTTTCCGCAATGGGCGAAAGCCTGACGGAGCGACGCCGCGTGGAGGATGAAGTTCTTCGGAACGTAAACTCCTTTTGCCAGGGAAGAAGTTATTGACGGTACCTGGAGAATAAGAAGTTGCTAAACTCGTGCCAGCAGCAGCGGTAATACGAGTGCTTCAAGCGTTATCCGGAATCATTGGGCGTAAAGGGTGTGTAGGTGGCTTCGTTAGTCTTCTGTAAAATCTCTCGGCTCAACCGAGAGTCCGCGGAGGAAACGGCGAAGCTAAGAGGACGGGAGAGGTCTCTGGAACTCATAGTGTAGCGGTGAAATGCGTTGATATTATGGGGAACACCAAAAGCGAAGGCAAGAGACTGGTCCACTCCTGACACTGAAACACGAAAGCGTGGGTCGCGAATGGGATTAGATACCCCAGTAGTCCACGCCCTAAACGATGATCTCTAGCTT